>Ga0070708_100000223_pt1 | contig 42136 bp, 32 predicted proteins | sample KBSK5503metaG_FD_65469 | JGI IMG/M metagenome (GOLD analysis project Ga0070708, IMG submission 65469) | Corn, switchgrass and miscanthus rhizosphere microbial communities from Kellogg Biological Station, Michigan, USA - KBS K5-50-3 metaG | ecosystem: Host-associated > Plants > Roots >... | reverse complement strand
ATTCCTTCGTTTTCTCCAATAAGGTTAGAATTTGTTGTGGCCGGAAGTAGTTGAGCATCACGGAAACGACCCGGTCGCTACCGCTCCCGGTTCTGACTTTGTGTATGCACACAGCGGCCATATCGCTGCCATCCGAGTTTTGACACAGTCTCTCTGGCCCGCCGGTCGGCTGTCCCAACACTTGGGGGTTCTAGCAGCTGATCGGCGGTGCATAGCCACCGCCTCACATCCGGCGGCGCAGCCGTTTCGTGGAGGCACTTCTTAACGAAGGAAAGATCGAATCGCATCGGGCGGACAGGATGGCAGGCGATCCTAAAACTGCCATTGACTTTCGTTCTAAACTGACATAGAAACTGCGGGCGGAAGTATTTCTTTCTCCCCATAAGAAATCAAAAAGTGAGGTAGCTTCATGAAAAAGGCTATCAATGTAGAGGTGAATGGTGTCAGCCACAGTCACGAGGTCGAACCGCGTTTGCTACTCGTGCACTATCTGCGAGACGTGCTTGGCTTGACGGGTACGCATGTCGGTTGCGAAACGTCGCTTTGCGGCGCCTGCACGATCTTGGTCGACGGCCAGGCCGTGAAGTCGTGCACCATGTTTGCAGTCCAGGCAGACGGCGTCGAGGTGAAGACCATAGAGGGCTTCGCCCACAATGGCGAACTGCACCCTGTGCAGGAAGGGTTCTGGGAGAAGCATGGTTTGCAGTGCGGCTATTGTACGCCCGGTATGATAGTCGCAGCAGCGCAATTGATTGATCGGAATTCAAAGCCATCGCGAGAAGATATTCGTCACGGTCTGGAGGGCAATCTCTGTCGCTGCACGGGCTATCAGCACATTGTCGAGGCCGTGGAATACGCGGCAAAGAAGGGTGTGAGTTCTTAGTCATTTCTTTTGAGCTTTGTGCTTTGTGCTTTGTGCTTTGTAGTTTGCTTCTCCGGCGGTTCAAGGAAAGGGCTAGCTCAACTTTCTGAGAAGAGCAGACAAAGTACAAAGGACAAAGCTCTAAGTACAAGGCTTCACAAAGTTCAAAAGATAAAAGCCGCACGCATAAGGCAACATTTTGCCGGAGGTTCCCATGTCTACCAAATACGTCGGACAGCGAATTAAGCGAACAGAGGATCCGCGACTGATAAAAGGCCTCGCCCATTATGTTGATGACATCAAACTGCCTGACACGCTTCACGTTGCCTTCGTTCGTTCGGTTTACGCTCACGCCCGAATCAGCAAGGTCGATATCAGCGAAGCCCTGAAGGCTCCCGGCGTAGTCGCTGTCTACACAGGAAAAGATGTGGCGGAAAAGATCGGGCCGGTGCCATGCGCCAGCGCGCTACCCGAGCTGAAGGTGCCAAACCATCGCGTTCTCGCTCAGGACAAAGTCTATTTTGTTGGTCATCCCATCGCAGCCGTCGTGGCAACGGATCGCTACGCCGCTCACGATGCTGTCGATCTCGTGATGGTTGATTACGAGGATCTGCCCGCCGTCGTTGATGTGGAAGAGGCAGCGAAGGGCACAGCAATCATCCACGAGACCTTCGGCGATAACATCGCTTACAAACTGACCGCCGGCGAAGGCGATATTCAAGCTGCTCTGGCGGCCTCGGATCATGTAATCAAGCAGCGCGTGGTCCACCAAAGGCTTGCTCCAGTTGCCATGGAACCGCGCGGCGTACTTGCTCGCTACTTCCCCGGCGAAGAAGAGTTGACAGTCTGGTCGTCCACGCAGATTCCCCACCTCCTGAGAACTCAGCTCGCCTTGATGATCGGTTTTCCGGAAAACAAACTACGCGTCATTACTCCGGAGGTCGGCGGCGGTTTCGGCTCGAAGCTCAACGTCTATGCCGAGGAAGCTTTAGTGGGCTGGATCTCCGTGCAACTGGGCAAGCCTGTCAAATGGATTGAGACGCGACGGGAAAACATGCAGGCAACGATTCATGGACGCGGCCAAGTTGGAGAGATCGAGGTTGGCTGCAAGAACGACGGTGCTGTAACCGGACTGCGTTACAACGTTATCGCCGATTTGGGCGCCTATCATCAGTTGCTTACGCCGGCCATTCCAACGTTAACGGGTTTGATGCTTTCCGGTGCTTACAAAATTCCCGCGATTCAGATCAACATCACCGGTTGCTTTACGAACAAGGTGGCCACTGACGCATACCGCGGAGCGGGCCGGCCCGAAGCGACCTACGTTGTCGAGCGGGCCATGGATCTGGTCGCCGCGGAGCTGGCTATCGATCCAGCCGAGGTGCGCCGAAAAAACTTCCCTGCTCCAAATGAGTTTCCTTTTCACACCGCAACCGGTCTGGAGTATGACAGTGGAGACTATGAAACAGCCCTCAATAAAGCCCAGGAGATCTCCGGCTATGCAGCGCTGCGCGAAGAGCAAAAGAAAGCCCGGCTTGAAGGCAGACTCATTGGTATCGGCGTTTCGACCTACGTCGAGATATGCGCGCTTGGTCCATCACAGGCAATGCCGGCCGGTGGTTGGGAAAGCGCCACAGTGCGCATCGAGCCAACCGGCAAGGTAACCGTGCTAACGGGCGCCTCTCCGCACGGTCAGGGGCAGGAAACCTCCTTTGCACAGATCGCGGCGGATGAACTCGGCGTCGATCTTAACGACGTTACAGTGATTCACGGAGATACTGGTGTGGTCCAATATGGCATCGGCACGTTCGGGAGCCGCGCCACAGCCGTCGGCGGCACTGCCGTTTTTGTCGCCATCCAAAAGTTAAAGGAGAAGGCCCACAAGATCGCCGCCCACATGTTGAAGGCTGAGGCTTCCTCAGTCGCTTTTGAGGGTGGACGCTATTCGCTCCAGGCTGCGGCTGCGGCTGCAGCTACCGGAACCTCCGAGCCGCTTGTTCCAGTAGGCGAAGCGCCCGCAGGCGCATTGCCAGAACCGCACACAAATGGAAAGTCGAGTTTCACTATTCAGGACATCGCGCTTGCGGCCCACCTGGCGAAAGAACTTCCTCCTGATACGGAACCAGGTCTTTCCGCTACCTACTTTTTCGAGCCAAAGAATTTTACTTTTCCTTTCGGCACGCATATCGCAGTCGTAGAGATTGATCGTGAGACCGGCGACATAAAGTTTCTCCGCTATGTGGCGGTTGATGACTGTGGCAAGGTGATTAACCCGCTTCTGGTGGACGGACAGTTGCATGGAGGAATCGTGCAGGCGCTCGGGCAAGCGATGTATGAAGAGGTAGTTTACGACGAACAAGGCCAGCTTATTACAGGCACGTTGATGGACTACGCAGTGCCTCGTGCTTCCCAGATACCGGAGCTTGAGCTTGCGCGTACCGAAACTACCTCGCCGGTGAACCCACTTGGAGTTAAAGGCGTTGGCGAAGCTGGTACGATCGGAGCAACACCAGCAATCGTTGGCGCGATCGTAGACGCACTGGCGCCGTTTGGCGTCAGGCATTTGGACATGCCGGTGAAGCCGGAGGCGGTCTGGAGGATTATTCGAGAATGATAGATGCGGTATTTTTGAGCAACTAGATTTGTCATTTCTCATTTTCCATTTTTCATTTTCCATTTACTCTGCACGCAAAAGGAGCATGAGATGATTGCCGCTCAATTCGATTATCAGGTTGCAAACACACTCGATGAAGCAGTTGCTTTACTGGCAAAGGATCCTGATGGCTCCAAAGTGCTCGCCGGCGGGCATAGTCTGATTCCCGCTATGAAGCTCCGATTAGCGCAACCGCAGTTGCTGGTTGATATCGCACGCATCAAGGGCCTTGCCTACATTCGCGAAGACGGCGACCGCATTCTCATCGGCGCGACCACTACTCATTACGAGCTCGAATCGTCGGAGTTGCTGAAACGGATCTGTCCTTTACTACCAGAGTGCGCTGCCACCATTGGCGATGTTCAGGTACGTAATAAAGGAACAATTGGCGGTAGTCTGGCGCATTCGGATCCGGCCGGCGATTGGCCCGCGGCAGCTATCGCACTGGCCGCGGATATCGTAGTCGTCGGCAGTGAAGGTGAACGAGTTATCAAAGCAGACGATTTCTTCGTCGATCTGCTAACAACAGCCCTCCAGCCAGGCGAGATATTGCGCGAGATTCGCATCGCCAAGCCGCAGGGGCGCTTCGGTCACGCTTACCAAAAAGTGCATCATCCCGCTTCTGGTTTCGCTGTGGTTGGTATAGCAGTTAGTCTGGTGATGGGAGCTAATGGCTCTTGCCAATCCGCAAGCTTGGGAATAACAGGCGTCGCAGCAAAGGCGTACCGAGCGCGAGCGGTTGAGGTCGCACTCGCCGGTAACCAACTCGACGATCCGATAATTGCCGGCGCTGCTGCTCACGTTTGCGATAGCATCGATCCAAACTCCGATCTTTACGCCTCCGGTGAATATCGTTGTCACCTTGCCCAGGTTCATACTCGACGGGCAATTCAAACAGCGTTGAGGAGAGCGAAGTAGTCTTTGGGCTTTGGTCTTAGGTCTTTGTACCTGGTCTATATACCAATTGCCGTCACTGTGACGGGCCGCAGTCAAAGACCAAAGCCCAAAGTCCAAAGACCAACTCCCTTATGAAACTTGAAGGCGCTCACCAACTCAATGCTCCGCGACAACGCATCTATCAGTTACTGGTTGATCCGGAAGTTTTGCAGCGCTGCATACCCGGCGGCGAGAGTCTGGAGCGGACCGCCGAGAATACTTATTCCGCGACCATTCGGGCAGGCGTAGGCTCAATCAAAGGCATATTCAAAGGAAATGTGAAGCTGGAAGATATGCGACCCCCCGAGCACTATCGCATTGTCGTCGATGGCAAAGGTACGCAGGGTTTCTTAAAAGGGTCGGGGGAACTCGATCTTGAGGAGCAAGGGCAAACAACCATCATCCACTATACGGGCGAGCTTCAGGTGGGGGGCACCATTGCCGGCGTGGGCCAGCGCATGATCCAAGCGACGGCGAAGATGATGGCCACACAGTTTTTTTTATCGCTGGAAGCGGAGGCAACGACAACTGAGGGCGAACCGCCTCCAACTCATGGATTTTTTCGAACCGCCCTGAGGTGGTTCTCAGGGTGCCTGCGGAAGATATTGAAGAGGCAATAAGGTAAAGGCAATGGAAGTGACGGTCAGAAAAGCAATCATTGGTCATATATCATTTGACATTTTTCATTTGTCATTGGCTCCAACCTGGAGAACAACTTGAACCCGAAAGGGCCCCAACTGGGAGTTCCAATAGACACCGAAGCCCTTCCAAAAATGGACAAATGAAAAATGTCAAATGATATATGACCAATGATTGGATTTTCACACAGTCACTTCCGTAGGTGGAATTTTCAAACGCAGCGACTTTGCTGAAAAATTGACTTGCTCCGGTCCGCCTATCACTTCGTTTCGCTCCGGGCCTTTGCGATAAATTCCTCGATATCGGATATCTTCCGCGGGAGAGCCTCGGTCATCCAGCGCACTCCCGCCGGAGTGATGACCATATCGTCCTCGATGCGCACACCAATGCCTTTGTATTTTTCAAACGATGGACCAATAGCTGCTCTAAACTTCTCCCACTCTTCCTGTTTCCAGCCGCCCGGTAAGTAGTCGAGTGCATCTGGTCGAACGTAAATACCCGGCTCGTTTGTGAAAACCATTCCCGGTTCGAATTTTTCGCCGCCGCCTACGTCATGCACGTTCATTCCCAGCCAATGAGAGGTTCCATGCATGAACCATATCCGATACTGACCAGAATTCCGATCGGTGATCAAACCAAGTTTCAGCAGGCCGTCTTTGATCACCTCGGTTGCTGCCCTGTTCACATCTGATAGATTGGCACCGGGCCGCGCCGCTTTCGCCGCCGCCTCCTGCGCATCGTATACGATTTGATAGACCCCCGCCTGTTCAGGCGAGAACGTTCCATTAACAGGAAATGTGCGCGTCACGTCGGCGGAGTAATGATCGTATTCGGCGCCCACATCCATCAGCAACAACTGCCCCATCTTCACTGGACCCTGCGACTCCTGGTAGTGAAGCGTTGTCGCGTTCGCGCCACAACCAACGATATCAGGATAGCCCCAATTGTCGGCATTGCGTAGTTTGAATGTGTACGCAACTTCCGCATCTACTTCGTATTCCCACTTGGCGTTTGCGGCAGCAGCCCAGGCACGCTCATGAGCTTCTGTGCTGATATCAATCGCGTGTTGCATGATGCGCAGCTCCATTGGCGATTTGCGCAGTCGCAGCTCTGTAAAAATTGGCGTGGCGTTCCGCACACTAAAATTCGATGCTGATTTGGCCCAGTCAGAAGCAAAGCGTTGCTCCTGCTTGTACTCACGGCTCTCCAGTTCACGTGGAATAAGAAGATAGAGTACAGCTTCATTTTGCGCCGCCGCCCGGAGCAGAGGTTCAAAGCCATTCCCGTTTGCCAGTTGCATCGACGAAGGAAGTTCTGACATTAAAATCTTTTCCGCGTTTGGCCGGTACGGCTGTCGATTGCGAAGCGCTTTGATAAACGGCTCAAACTCACTCACTTCCCAAATCTCCCTAATGCCAGAAATCTCGTTTGCCTCCTGCGGGCTATACATGTGTCCCGTCCACGTTTCCGCTGCCGGGTTGCGACGTGGCAGAAACAGAATCTCCGAAAACTGCGTATTTCCGGGCAACAGGACGAGGGTTGCGCCCTTCTGTTTCAGATTAGTCAAATAGTAAAGGTTGTTCTCCTGCCGGTACTGATAGTCGACATCATTGGTGTAGACGCGCGGTTCAGTGCTGAACAGGATTAATAGCGAACTTGGACCGATAGCCCTGGCGACGCGGGCGCGTCGCTGCGCCAACTCCGACAGTCTTTCCTTCTCGTCAAACAAAGGCGGGGCAGGAGCAATTCTAATTATCGAAGCGACACGTCTTGGCTCGTTCGCACTGTTTTCAGCAGTCACCTTGGACCCGAGCGAAGTGAGGGCCAACAATGCGCAGACTGAAAACGCCGCGACAGCAGCGCGATGGGTTTGAGACCTACTCATTTTCTTTCTCCTCAGAGATTGATACTGTCAGCGATTTGTGAGCATCGCATGTTGGCAAGATCATCTGTCAATCAGGGCGAGGGTCGCACTCGACCGGGATTCCTCTTTTGTCCTGGGCGGAAGACCTGTCTTCTTCCATCCGGATATACCATCACTCGCGTTCCGTCCGGCGTGGTTATCACTTGTGTTCCGTCAGGGAGATTTCTGATCACGGTGCCGTCTGCGGTTACACGACTGCCGACACGACGCGGGATGTTAGGAAGGTTAACATCGGGGACGTTTGGCTCTCGGGGATCTGCGGGAGCGCGCTCGTCGGCGTTTCCTTCACCAACGCGACCAGGCGGATTAGCTTCTGGCGCGGCAGGAGTTTCTTTCTTTTTCCCTGCAGGTTGCCTCGGCTTCTCTTTTTTCCTGGCCACCGTCTGATCAGCACTGGCCGGGTGGGGCTGAATCGCCGCTTGCTTTGGTTCGTTTAGTGATTGGCTGCTCGTATTGTTGTTGGCAGCCACAGTCGGCGCAGCAAGTGCTGGACTTTCGTTTGTTGTGGCGCCATTCGGCACAGATTGAACTGCCGAATTGTTGTTATGCTGTAAGGCGATGAGACCCCACACACCGCCAGCGAGCACCAGGACCGCGGCTGCGGACAGTGCCCAGGGCAGCAGACGTTTTCCGGCAACAACATTTCGTCGCACGACCGTGGTCTCACCAGTACTCACCGTTGCCTGTCTGGCTATCTGCTGCGTGGGCGCAGGGACGGCTGGCGCGGACGGGGGAAATAAGACTGTCTTAGCCTCGCCGCGATTTGATATTGTGGCAGCCTGATCCGCTCCCTGAAACGCCTTTCTCATCTCAACGGCACTCGCGTAACGCTGATCACGGTTTTGCGACATCGCCTTTCGCAAGACCACGTCTGTCTCCGGCGTTACGGCATCGTTCTCTTCGCTGGCGAGCCGCAACGGATCGGGCTGACCATTTACCAGAGCAGCGGCGCGAGTCAAAGCGTCAGGCGGTTTCACACCCGTCATCAAATGGTAAAACGTAGCAGCCAGCGAATAGAGATCGCTGCGCGCGTCGGTACCCAACCCTTGAATCTGTTCCAGTGGCGCATAGTTTGGTGTATAGCCGAAAATACTTGCCGCAGTCGTGATTCTAGAGATCTCACCAGCCTGCCCTTTGGCTAACCCAAAATCGAGAAGAATGATTTGGCCGCGCGCCGTGAGCTTTAGATTCTGTGGTTTGATGTCCCGATGCACGATTTGTGGATCTTGAGTGTGCAAATAATCAAGCGCGTCAAGAAGTTGATCGGCCCAGCTTAATACTTGATGAGGTGGAAAAGGTCCGTTCTTGCGCGCCATCATTTCGCCCAGGTCATCGCCGGCAATAAACTGCATTACGAGAAATTGACCGTCGCCTTCCGAAAAATGGTCACTCACCCGTGGCAATGCCGGATGATGCAAGCGCGCCAATAACCTTGCCTCGCGCTCGAACTGTTTTCGCAAGCGCTCATCGGCAAAGAGCGTTTCTTTCAGGGCCACCGTCGTGTCGAGCCGTTGATCTAAAGCCTCGTACACGGCGCCCATTCCACCCTGGCCGAGTTGACGTACAATGAGATAACGGCCTTGTAAAAGTGTTTCTGGCGCTAACATTAACTGCTCTGTTTTAACCTCTTATTTTGTTACATTCCGCATGTCTTTGACGGAAGTACAGCTTACCGGGCCGACTAAAGTTTGGTGGGAAACTATTACAACAATAACGCGCGCAACCATTATACACAGCCACTATGGAACAAGAAATCTAAGCCGTTATGAGAGCCATGATTCTAAACGTTGAGCCCACCGCAACTTCAGCGTATGCTACTACGCCATGAGTGAACAGTTTCCCTCGAGGTCCGACATCATCGATGTCGGGCCATCGAAACGTCGCCGTTGGCGCGTCTGGCTTCTGGTAGCGGCGGCCCTTGTCCTTTTCTCTCTCTCACGGATTCTCTCCGTTTATCTCTCAGCGCTGTGGTTCAACTCGCTCGGGTACTCGACGGTCTACTGGTACATCTTCAAACTCAAAGCGGGATTGTTCGTTGGTTTCGCTCTGCTGACGGCACTTCTTCTGAGATCGGCGTTTTGGTTGTTGCAACGTCTTTTCGCTTCGTACGCGTTTGAGAAACGAACCATCATTCTCAACAATCAACCCTTCCAATTCTCGCCTGCCAGGTTTATTCGTCCGATAGCCTGGCTTGTCTCGATCGTCTTTGGTCTCGTCTTTGGTCTGTCATTGAAGGAAGACTGGCAGAAGTTCGCCCTCTACCTACACCAACCGAGTACAGCTACACATGATCCTATTTTTGGAAAACCTCTCGGCTTTTATCTGTTTTCCTTGCCGCTTTATGATTCTCTTAGCTCCTGGCTGTTGGGCGTAACATTCATCATTCTTTGCGCCACGCTGGTTTACTCACTGCTCAGTCTGCCGCAGAAGGTCCTGAAGCCCACTGTTCGCTGGTCGTCCGGCGCGGCGTTTCGCGCAGTCTGCTGCGCACTCGCGATGGTCCTGCTCGCGGTCGCCTGGCGCACTTATCTCTCGCGCTTTCCATTTTTGTGGGAAGACCATCAAACCTTTGCTGGTGTCACTTATACCGAAGCGCACTACTCTCTCCCGGCGCTGCTCTTCGTTTGCGTTGCTTTGATAATCGCCGCGGCTATCTCTCTCTTGAATGCCTTCACTCTAAAACGCTTGAGTCTATTGCTTGTTGCACTCGCCATCCCAATCACGGTGTATCTCGGAGGCGTTGTCCTGATCCCTGCATATGTCCAGAGTTTTGTCGTCAAACCCAATGAGCTGGACCGGGAAACTCCTTACATCGAACAAAACATCGCTTGGACTCGCCGTGGTTTTGCCCTCGACGATATCGAGTTGCGCGAGTTTTCGGCGGAGAACTCTATCGAGGGTTTCGACCTGACCACCAATCGAGCCAGTCTGGAAAACATCCGTCTCTGGGATTGGCAAGCGCTCCGCGACACGCTCAAACAAATTCAAGCCATTCGCACCTATTACGATTTCTCCGACGTGGATGTGGATCGCTACTCGATAGCCGGCCAAGTCCGGCAGATGATGGTTGCACCGCGGGAGATTGACGATAACAAGCTACCGCCTTCTTCGCGCAATTGGATCAATGAGAAGCTAATCTATACGCATGGTTACGGAGTCACTATGAACACAGCGAATGGCTTCACACCTGAAGGCATGCCGCAATTTGTGTTATCGAACATGCCCGTTGAATCCACTTCTTCAGACATCAAGCTTACGCAACCGCAGATCTACTTTGGTCAGGAAACTGATCGAGACGTTTACGTAAAAACGAAACAGAAAGAGTTTGATTATCCTCAAGGCGATACCAATACCTATACTACTTATGAGGGCACAGGCGGGATCCGAATTGGCGGCCGGCTCCAGCGAATGTTGTTGGCTTGGGCGATCGGCGATTTATCAAAGCTTCCATTCTCAGACGATGTTACCAGTGAAAGCCGTGTGCTCATCCATCGCAATATCCGCGAGCTGGTTAACGGAGTCGCGCCTTTCCTTGTTTATGACAACGATCCGTACATCGTTGTCAGCAAGGATGGACGCCTGTTCTGGATGATCGATGCCTTCACCGAATCATCAACTTACCCTTACTCGAGCCATCACAGTGTTGGCGACAATTCTGTTAATTACCTTCGCAACAGCGTCAAGGTCGTAATCGATGCCTACAACGGAGTCGTTCACTTCTATATTTTCGACAATCAGGATCCATTGATTGCGGCTTATCGCGCTACATTTCCCGCGCTCTTTAGTGATGCCGGCGAAATGCCCGCGGACCTTCGAGCGCATGTGCGTTATCCCGAAACTCTCATTCGCGCACAAGGTGAGGTCTATAGCCTGTATCACACTCAAAACACCAAGGTATTTTTTCAACGCGAAGATGTTTGGAGCATGGCCCAACAGGTAGGTATCGACGACCAGGGAAAGAAACAAACCCAGCCTATCGATCCTTACTTCGTTTTGATGCAATTGCCCGGCGAACAAGTCAAGAATGAGTTCGTTGTGATTGTGCCGTTCACGCCTTCAAATCGGAATAACATGATCGGCTGGATGGCTGGGCGTTGCGATGGTGAACACTACGGCAAGCTGCTCGTTTATAACTTTCCGAAGTCTCGGCTTATCGACGGACCGTTGCAAATCGAAGCGCGAATAGATCAGAACGCACAGCTCTCTGGTCAATTCACGTTATGGAACCAGCAAGGCTCTCACGTTTTGCGCGGACACATGCTGGTGATCCCAATCGGGCGTTCTCTGCTGTATGTAGAACCCGTGTATCTGCAGGCTCAGCAGAGCCCGATGCCTGAGTTGCGTCTGGTCGTACTTGCGACACAGGAAAAACTCGGTTACGGCCAAACTTTTGAGGAGGCAATGAGCAGTCTGTTCGGCGAAGCAGCAAAAGCCGGGACCCAGGAGATTTCCAAGCCGGCTGCGCCCAAGGGGACTGAAGAACAAGCGAAACCTTCCGTTTCTCCACCAGCGACCGAAACGCTGCAACAGTTGGTGACCCGTGCGCTTCAGGAATTTGACGACTATCAACGATTAACGGCACAGGGAAAACTTGCCGAAGCCGGCCAGAAACTGGAACAACACAAACGGACACTCGAGGAGATCCGGAAGGTAGGTGGGAAGCAATAGTCTGGCTATCTCCCTCACGGCTACACAAAATCAGATCCGGGAGCGGTAGCGACCGGGTCGTCTCCGAGATGCTCGACTACGCTATTTGATAAAACAAACCAATTGCGCACGCGTTTCGACCCGGGAGCGGGTGCGGGTGGGTCCGTGCGCCTAGAGATCGCGCCGCGCTTACTTACTCGCTACCAGCGGGTGGGTAGAAACTTGGCGATTGAGCAGGAATTATTCGGTTGCTGTCGCCTCCCAATACGGTACCGCGAGCGAAGCGAGCGGGTCGTCTCCGAGATGCTCGACTACGCTATTTGATAAAACGAAACGATTGCGCACGCATTTCGACGGTCGCTACCGCTCCCGGTTCTGACTTTGTGTTGCGCACGGTGGGTGGGATTTCAAACTGCATTGGTACTGAGTTTTATCAGCGAATCACGCTTTCCATCCGCATCGTCTCGCGGAGACTGCCTCTCCCAGAGCTGACCACAGACTCGACAACGAAGCACTTTTCTCCCGTCGCTATCGCTCTCAGCACGCTCGAGAAAAGGGGCGCTGTAGGCACGCACGCTCGCGCCCGTAAGCCTTTCGAATTGATCACAGGAGCATTTCGCTTTGTCTTCCATGTCGTACTCGCTCAAACGCAATTCACTTTGAACCGATCTTCTCCTTCAACTTCTTTGCTTTTGCTACAGCCTCGTTGTGTTCCGCTTCATAACCCGGTGTGGGAGTTAAGGAAAGTATGGTCGCTATCTGCTTTTTAGCGTCGCCATCCCGGCTGGCAGAGGCGTAAGCTTCAGCGAGACGCAGTCTTAGCAAGGCGTTATTTGCTCCAAATCGCAACCCCTTCTCGAGATAGCCAATGGCTTTTGTGGTATCTCCTCCCAATACTCGAGGTGCCTGAGAGTAAAGTTGGCCCAGGGCCAGGTAGGCGCTACCAAGTTCATAACCTTCATCAAGCTTGAGTACAATCTCCATCTCCTGCCTTATATCTTCGACACTGGAAAGACTTGCCAGCGTGCTGTGTTCAGCAGCGCCGCCGTAGTTAGCTGCCAACCAGAAATGACCCTCCGGTTTATTCGGTTGGAGCTGTTTCGCAGCTTTTCCCGCCTCCACGCCCTCGCGGAAAATATCGTCCCGCTCACGATCGTCAGCTGTATGTTCACCCAGGTAATAGTCGGCTCGAGCAAGTTTCCAGTAAGCTTCAAAGCTTCCATAGTCCGCTGTTCGGGCCTCCCGCAAAAGGGCCACCGCCTGGCGGACCTTGGACAGATCCTCGCGGCCGTTATACAGCGGTTCAGCCTCAGCTATCTTCGCCAACGCTGCCTTTTCGTCTCCCGAATCGATCGCTGCATCGCTTGCGGAAGGCGCCCTCTGACAAGATGAGCCCGCCAGAGCCAACAATACAACCAGCCGGACAAAGCCTTGAGAGTCGAGTTTTCCTAAGCTTTTCTTTACCCTGACCATCCATTAACCTCCAATTGTCTAGTACTGCTATACATTATTTTTCGAGATCTATTTTCGGTTATTCAAATTCTCCGGAATACGGTATATTGACTAACCCAAGACGACAAGCGCCGGTTTTTGAGGCGCCAGACTACGACAGCACATCGGAGCGATGTTTGGAGGAGAGTTTGGCAGGGGCAGCATTCTACGACCTTGAGGGCACGCTAGTCAGCACCAATCTCGTCCACACCCTGGGCTTTTATGCGAGAAGGCAACAGGGCTGGATGCAGAGTTTCAAGAAAAGCGCCACTACACTTTTGAGCCTGCCCGTTTTTGCCGTCACCGACCAGTATAGCCGAAAAGTTTTTAATGACCTTTACTTCAAGAGATACAAGGGTCAATCAGAAGACAGGCTTCGTTACTTCGCGCATGAGCTGTTTGAAGAAGTTATCAAGCCCGCGGTTTTCCCCGGTAGTTATGAACTAATCGAAAAATCGCGCAGCCTGGGTCTCCGACAGGTAGTGATTACTGGCGCTCTGGATCTCTCTGTAAAACCATTGATGGAGCATCTGAACATCACCGAGTACGTTACTAATCGTCTGGAGTTTGTGAACGGCTCTGCCACGGGACGACTCCTGCCTCCCATTATGGCGGCGGCCACAAAGGCCTCCTGGATCAGAACCTTTGCCGAACGAGAAGCGATTAGCCTGAGCGACTCCTATGCTTATACCGACAGCATGAGCGATCTCCCCATGCTTTCCGTGGTCGGGCATCCGGCGGCTGTGAATCCGGACATGCGCCTGCGCCAGACAGCGCTTCATCACGATTGGCCCATCTTGACCTTGAAGTAAATAGATGACAACAACAACGAGAAGCTAGCAGCACTGATATGTCTCTTCAACTACGACGCAAAACCCACGAATCCGTTATCTACATCGATCGCGACAGCGCGCCGAGAATCATGCCGTCGGGCGAGGACTTCATTCTCGAAGACCTGCCAATAGGGACGCGCGTGCTCTATCCCAACCCACCGCTCAAGGGCTTGCCCAATCGTGAAGCCGCTATTCGTTATGCGCTTAATCATCCACACGGCTGCGACCCGCTGTTTGCACAGCTCGAACCCGGCATGCAGGTGACTGTGGCTGTCGACGACATCAGTCTGCCCCTCCCGCCGATGGCTACTCCCGACATTCGTCAGACCGTCCTGGAAGTTGTTTTAGACATGCTCGCCGGTCATGGCGTTGACGATGTCCACATCCTGATTGCTAACTGTTTGCATCGCAAGATGACCGAGTGGGAAATGAAACGCATGGTCGGAGCCAGAATATTCGATGCTTACTATCCAGATCGTTATTACAACCATGATGCTGAATGGGCTGATGGCCTGGTAAAACTTGGCGAGACGAAACACAAAGAACCATTGGTGCTGAATCGCCGGGCGGCTGAAAGCGATCTGCTGATCTACGTAAATATCAACTTCGTGCCAATGGACGGCGGCCATAAATCGGTCGCTGTGGGATTGTGCGACTATGAGTCGCTTCGCGCTCATCACGAACCCCAGACAATTCTTGATTCAGATAGTTACATGGATCCGCCTCGCTCCGAGTTAAATCGCAAATGTACACGCCTGGGAAAATTGGTTGACGAACACCTCAACGTTTTCCACATCGAGACGGCTATCAATAACCGCATGTACAAAGGCGACATGGATTTTCTTCTGAAGAATGAAGACGACTTCACGGCATTTGACCGGATGAAGTTTGAAGCCATGCGTTACACGATGAACAAACTTCCCCGCCCTGCTCGTCGCAAACTTCTGCATTCGCGACCAGCGCAATACGAAATGACCGCCTGCCATGCTGGCAAGACCGATCCAGTGCACGACAAAATAGTCGCCAAGGGCTTTGAGCAGTATGCAATCCCCGTGAGTGGCCAATGCGACATCCTGATCACCGGGATTCCTGATATTTCGCCTTACAACGTCTATTCAATTCTTAATCCACTTTTGGTCCAGGTGATGGCTCTGGGTTATCACTTCAATTTTTACCGCAATAAGCCGTTACTCAAAAAAGGTGGCGTGTTGATTGTGCAACATCCGTGCTATGACGACTTCGATCACAAGTTTCATCCGAGCTACATCGAGTTTTTTAATCGCTTGCTGCCGGAAACAAGAGATTCATTCGTCTTGCGCGAGAAGTATGAACGCGAATTTGCTAATAACCCCAGCTATGTCGAGATGTACCGGCGCGGCAATGCCTATCATGGCGCCCACCCGTTTTTCATGTGGTATTGGGGTGAGAATGGCCGGCAACATGTGGGGAAAGTGATTGCTGCCGGCGCAGAAAACGCGCATGTGCCGGCGATGCTGGGATGGGAACGCGCGGATAATTTGACCGAAGCTATTGCCATGGCCCGCAGTTATATGGGCAACTCTGCTGAGATAACCATGCTGCACCAACCGATGATCGGCGTTGCTGATATGGAATAAAAATGTCCGATATGCTTTAAGCTTGTCGCTGAGTCCCGTAAGTCGCGGCTGTCGAGCACAACGACAAGCTAATAAAGCATATCGGACACCTGGGAATACGATGAAGTTATCACCGACCGAAATCTACAAAGACCGAAGGATCTTCCTGATTGGAAGTACGGGCTTTCTTGGGAAAGTCACGCTGAGCATGTTACTGCAGCGCTTTCCTAATATTGGCGGGGTTTATGTAACCGTGCGCGCCAGATCGCAGGAGGAATCGGAGACTCGTTTCTGGAACAGTGTGATAACGGCGCCACCTTTTGATCCGTTGCGCGAACGCTATGGCAACGCGCTCGAGGGATTCATTCGCGATAAAGTTGTGGTGCGCGGCGGAGACATTGCTGAAACAGACCTCGGATACGACGAAGAACTGGCGCAATCCATTGCCGGCGACATCGACATCATTATTAATTCAGCGGGAAACGTGACGTTCAACCCGACTCTTGAAAGTGGATTACGCACAAACGTAGTAGGCACCCAAAACGTGATTGCGTTTGCCAGGCGTATGAAAAGACCAGCGCTAGTGCACGTCTCCACTTGCTTTGTAGCAGGAAATCGCTCGGGTGCTGTTTGGGAAAGCGATCCCGTGCTGGGCTACTTTCCGCGTAAGCATGAGTTGCAAGGTGTCGAGTTTTCTGTCGATCAGGAGATCAACGACTGTGCCAAGCTCGCGGAACGAGTGAGAGAGGAAGCCCGCGATGCAATGATGGTAGCGCGTTTTCGCGAACTTGCTCGCAAGCGGCTGAATGAAGAAGGTCGAGATGCTGACGATCCCGATGCACTGGGCTTAGCCGTGGCGCGAGAAAGAAAGGTTTGGACGCGCACGCGCCTGACAGATCTCGGTGTCGAGCGTGCCGCATGGTGGGGTTGGCCCAACATCTACACATACACTAAAGCGCTCGGTGAACAACTCGTCGCTGCAGAGACGGGAATAGTGCGGAGCATTGTTCGTCCGAGCATTGTTGAGTCTGCGCTCAGCTATCCTTTCCCTGGCTGGAACGAAGGTTTTACTACGACCGCACCTATCATTTTCCTGGTGCGCAAGGGTCAAACCAAGATTCCCGCGAATGAAAAATTGATCCTCGACATCACACCCGTGGACCAGGTTGCTTCTGTAATGCTTGCAGTAGCTGCCGAGGCTTGTATTGAAGAGCCACGACTGGTTTACCAGGCGGCGACCGGAGATTCGAACCCGAACAATATGGAACGCATCATCGGGCTCGTTGGTCTCGATAAAAGGAAGCACTTCCAGGAGAAAGAGACAGGCATCAAGCTTCTCAATGAAATCGCCGCTCGCATTGAGCCAAGGCCGGTCTCCACGTCGACGTACGAAAAGACTTCGATCCCAATGATCAATTCGGCAGCGAAGAAAGCCGCGTCGCTGCTCGATCGTGCCCGGCCGCGCTGGGGCGGCGGGCGTGTTGTCGAGGTCATCGATCGAGTAAAGACCAGCGTAGATCGGGTGGAGGAGATTACTCGCGAAACAGACGAGGCATTCGATATGTTTCGGCCATTTACCATCCAGAACGCCTACGTTTTCAGGTCCGATAATGTGCGCGCTCTCTTTGCGCGGATCCGCGAAGAGGAGCAGTCGCTACTGAACTGGCATCCGGAAAAGCTTGACTGGTACGACTACTGGCTGAACATTCACCTTCCCGGGCTCACGAAATGGGTGTTTCCCACTCTCGAAGAGGACATGCGCGCGCAGCCAAGACGCGTCTACACCTATCGAGACTTATTGGAGCTTTTCGAAACCTCGACAAAGCGACATGCGATGCGTGTGGCAATGCGTATTGAACGCGACGGTCACAAAGAGCAATACACTTATGCCGATCTTCGTGAGTTAGCTACCCGCGCTGCGGCTTTTTTGGCGAGCGAAGGGATCAAGCATGGGGACCGCGTCATGCTTGTCAGCCAGAATGCACCCGAATGGGGCATGACCTATTTCGGAGTTTTGAAAACTGGCGCCACCTGTATCCCTGTAGATCCGGAAAGCACTACAAACGAAATCATCACGTTTACCAAAGCCGGCAATGCTGCAGGCATCGTTATTAGTGAAAGCCTCGAACGAGATCACCCTGACTTACAGCAGCGGCTTTCCGACGAAGGTTTGACGACTCGGATGTGGACCTTTGCGGAACTGTTTGCGCTGACCGAGCAACAAACCGAAGATCAGCGAGTTGCGCTTTTGCCTCAGCGCGTGCAGGGCCAGACCGTCGCTTCGCTTATTTTTACCTCCGGCACAACAGGGCAACCCAAGGGTGTCATGCTTTCACACCGCAACTTAACGAGCATGGTGTCGATGCTGTCATCTGTATTCGACATGAACACTCACGATGGCGTGCTCTCTGTGTTGCCGCTACATCACACATTTGAGTTCTCCACTGGCTTTTTGACACCGCTTAGTCGTGGCGCACAGATCACATATTTGCCCGAACTTACGAGCGATGCCCTGGCGAAAGCAATTAAGAATGGGCACGTCACCGGCATGGTGGGCGTACCAGCTCTGTGGGAACTACTGCACCGTCGCATCAAGAACAGGCTTTACGAACGCAGTGATTGGATCGGTAAGACTGCTGATAACTTAATCACCGCCAATGCCTGGCTGCGAGATAAGACGCCACTCAATCTCGGACAAGTGCTCTTTTATCCAATACATGAAGGTCTGGGCGGGCGGATACGCTATTTGATCAGCGGCGGGTCGGCGCTGAGCGAAAAAGTGCAGCGCGACTTCCATGGTCTCGGCTTTACGATTCTGGAAGGATATGGCCTCACCGAAGCGTCACCTGTACTGACAGTGACGCGACCCGAGAACCGAATGTTGACAGGCAGCGTCGGTAAGCCATTGCCAGGAGTGGAGGTGCGCATTGCCGAGCCTGACGCGAGCGGCGTCGGTGAGGTCGTTGCTCGCGGCCCAAACGTGATGTTGGGTTACTACGAGGACGAAGCTGCGACACGCAAAACGCTGATTGAGCGATGGCTTCACACTGGGGACCTGGGACGAGTAGACGAAAGCGGCAATCTCTACCTCGTCGGCCGTTCGAAAGAGATCATCGTCGATACAAACGGAAAGAATGTCTATCCCGACGAGATTGAGGAGATCTACGGAAACTCACCTTACATAAAAGAACTGAGTATCGTTGGCTTACCAGACGGCATTGGCGAGAAAGTGGCGTGTATTGTCGTACCAAATCGTGAGTATGACATCTCGTTGTCGCGAGCCGAGCTGCAACGGTTTATAGAAGAGCACTTCCGTGAGGCCTCCGCGTCTCTGCCGTACTACAAACGGGTCAAGTTGTTGCACTTCACTGATATTGAACTCCCACGCACCGCCACGCGCAAAGTGAAACGCCGCGAGGTGGTGCAAATCATTGAGTCGCTCGAACTGAGTCAGAAAGCGGGCAGAGTTTCGAGCGCGCGACAATCCGAGGACGCTGATTCACTCTGGCTGCTCAGCGTGGTGGCAACCGTCGCCAATCGCCCTCGTTCAGAGGTTTCTGTCACCTCAAAGTTAAGCGATCTGGGGTTTGACAGCTTGATGTTTGTCGAACTGGCAACCGCCGTTGAGAATGCCGGTGGTTCAATTTCAGCACCCGAGCGCTTTAACGAAATTCAGGACGTGCGCGAGCTAATCAGCGTCGTTAGCCGGCGTGCTGGTGCTTCGATCAAACTGGATGCGCGGTCCGAAGAGCGCCGGAAGGAAGACGACGAGATCCAGATTCCCTCTTTTGTCAGGGCCGCAGGCAACAAAGCGGGCGACATGCTGCAGCGACTTTTCTACGACCAATTTTTGCGCACGCATTATGAAGGTCAGTCGAATATTCCGCCCCACACTAACTTCATCGTCGCTGCGAATCATTGCTCCCACCTCGACATGGGACTCACCAAGATGGCGCTGGGGGAGTTCGGCAAAGATCTCGTCGTGCTGGCGGCGGCCGACTATTTCTTCGACACGAAGTACAAACGCACGTTGATGGAAAATTTTACTAATCTCGTGCCGATAGAGCGCACCGGTTCACTGAGGCAGTCTCTACGACACGCGCGTTCTTTCCTCGACCGCGGATACAATGCGCTCATCTTTCCCGAAGGCACGCGTTCGGTAACCGGCGTGATGGCCGATTTCAAACCCGTCGTTGGTTATCTTGCTTTGCACTCGCGGGTCGGAATTTTGCCGGTCTATCTCGAGGGAACTTATGCAGCCATGCCCAAGGGCACCACGATCATTAAGAGCCGAGACGTGGGGGCGCGCATCGGGCACTTATTACCTTTCGAAGAACTGGACGAGCTTACGAAAGGAATGGCCCGCGCGGAGGCATATCGACTTATCGCCGCACTCTTGAGGCACGAAGTAGAGAATCTCCGCGATCGTACGCGCCACGCATTTGACGCAAAGGGCCTCCGTAAACAGTGGAAGACCGAACGGCTTGCACAGATCGTTGAAGAGGAAGCACACCTCTCGATGGTTCCATAGGTCAAACAGACCTTGTGCCAGTATCACCTACAGTAGATTCAGAAGCTGTTCTCTTCTTTTATCCCATGCCTTCTAAAGCCACCGGCAAACGCACCGCACGCATGACCCCGGTTACAACCGGAACAAAGCGTCGCGCGGCGATAGAGAAAAGACCGCGTGCCGCAACGCTCATTACCGGTGGTACGGGCTTTCTTGGCTCGCACCTTGTACGCCAATTGATTGAGGAAGGCGCCAAAGACATTCGAGTCATGGCCACTTCCATTCCCGATTGGCTCGTCGACTTGGGGGTGGAAACCTTCGAGGGGTCTATTACCAGGCAAGACGACGCGAAGCGGGCAGTCGAAGGAATCAACGAGATCTATCATCTCGCAGGGAAGGTTTCTCGCGAACAGAAAGACTCTCGCGAGATGTATCAGATTCACGTTGAAGGCACCCGCCTGCTTTGCGATGCAGCAAAGGCTGCGGGTGTGAAGACTATCGTCCTTGCATCTACCAGCGGCACTATAGCGGTAACCAAAGATGGAGACGTAGTTCCCGATGAGTCGTATCCGCAACCGCTTGAAATTATTTCACGCTGGCCCTATTACGCCAGCAAGTCCTACCAGGAAATGGCGGCGCTCGAGCGCTTCAGTGGTAAGGGTCTTCGCCTCGTTATCATGAATCCAAGCCTCCTGCTTGGCCCCGGCGACGATCGACTTAGCTCGACCAAGGTTGTTCTCGATTTCATGGCCCGCAAGATCGGAGCTGTGCCTACAGGCGGCGTGAGCTTTGTTGACGTACGAGACGCCGCAAAGAGTTTTCGCATAGCGATGAGAAAAGGCCGGCATGGCGAGCGCTACTTAATGGGAGCCGCAAATTGGACCTTTACAAAATTCTTCGGCCGGCTTGAACGACTGACGAAGGTGTCGGGCCCGCGCTTTGCTCTTCCTTCAAAGATCGCCGTCACCGGGGCGCAGCTGATTGATTCCCTTTTCAGGCAATGGGACTTTGCGTCTCCTGTCGAGCCAGGAGCGATTGAGATGGCACAATACTTCTGGTATCTCAACTGCTCCAAGGCGGCGCGTGAACTCGGCTTCAAACCACGGGATCCAGGTGAGACCCTGCACGACACTGTTGTCTATCTGCGCGAAAACTTTCTCGGTGGAAATGCCTTTGGAAAGTAAAACGGATCATTTTTCATTTGTCATTTTCCATTTTTCATTTGATCATTTGCAGGAACGAAATGAGTATGACGCGCCCGGAATAGAGTAGTACCTGGATTTGGGAACCACTGGCAGGGCAACCTTAGCCGCGCTCCTCTCCCCTAAGCTATCGACAAACGCTTGCGGTTATCCTGCGGGTATGAAGGAGATCCTCATATGCGTCGGCCTAGAGTTACCCTTTTATTCTCTATTCTCATTTGTGTTTTGCCAATTCCCGGGACTGAGGCCCAAACCGAATCTGGTGGATTACAAGTGGGAGTTCCCGTTGAACGCACGATTTCGTCTGGTCAAGCGCATAGTTTTACCGTGAACCTCGAGGCAGAGCAGTTCCTGCAACTGGTTGTCGATCAACGGGGAATTGACGTGGTGGTGCGCGTCTTTTCTCCTGCGGGTAAGAGCCTGGGTGAATTCGACAGCCCGAACGGTAGCCAGGGGCCGGAGAACGTATCGTTTTTGGCCGCCACGGCTGGAGTCTACCGCATTGGCGTGGCACCCCTGGACCAAATGGCAGGTTCTGCTGCCGGTCGCTACGAGATAAAGATTCTTGAGATCCGCCACGCCACTGAGCAGGAGCTACAAGCGGGCAACAATCAGGATGTACTTAAAGCCCGTGGTTTTGCCCTCCTCGCCGAAATAGCAGAGACGCTAAAACAAATCCAGTTGCCACAAACGAGAGTGCGAGCACAGCTTCAAGCTGCACAACTTCTTTGGCCCACCGATGAGAAGGCTGCGTCGAAGCTTGTCGCGGATGCCATCGAAGGAGTTAAAGCATATCTCGCCAGTATTGATGTCGCTGAGCCGGACTATTATCAAAACTACCAAATTGCAATGGACCTGCGCTTCCAGGTACTTCAATGCCTTGCCCCACATGATCCGGAGACTGCTCTCAGCTTCCTCCGTTCCACTCGCACTTTGGTCAATCCCGAGGCCGCGCAGAACAATCAGCCAAACCGGGAACTTTCGCTCGAACTCTCGATAGCCAGCCAAATCACAATGAACGATCCGAAACGTGCCCTCCAGATGGCCGAGGACAGCCTCAAGAAGGGATATTCGTCAAACCTGATCGACACTCTCGCTCGTTTGCGTACTTCGGATCCCGACTCGGCCACCAAGCTGGCTCAGGACGTCGCCGCGAAACTGCAAAACGAAAAGTTACTCTCGAACTCGGAGGCGGCGAACCTCGCCGTCAACCTGCTTCGAATTGCACACATGCGGGCAGGAAGAAATCAAAACGCAAACAGCGGAAAGGCGAACGTAACTTTACTCTCCGATCAGGAATTTCGAGACTTGTTTCAGAAGATTCTTGCCGAGGGGCTTTCCTATAAAGATTCTGCTACTAATCCCTATTCGGTCGAAAGAAACTCGGCTCAGAACATCCTGAACTCGCTCAAGGGAATGACAGGAGATCTGGAAACGTACGTTCCTGGAAGCAGCGCAGCGGTCGAGAAGAGAACGAACGAGCTCAATACTCCTCCCGATCCGCAAGGCGCTCGCTGGCACCGTTATCAGAGTATGATTGGCACTGCATCGCTCGAATCAGCGCTGGAAACAGCCGCTCGTGCACCCAAAGAGATGAGAGATCAACTCTATCAGCAGGTCGCGGGAAAAGCTGCAGAAACCGGGGATTTCGCCGGTGCCAGACAGATTTTGACGGAGCATATCTCAAACCCGGTCCAGCGCCGGCAGGCCTTGAACAATCTCGAGCGGCAAGCGATCTACTACGCACTTTCCAGAGGCAGGACGGAAGAGGCGTTGCGAAGCCTCGCCAATTTTCCGAAGTCTAAAGACCGGACAAGCCTACTCAGCCAAATAGTCACTCAGATTGGTCGCGGTCAAAAGACGGCGACGGCCCTTAACCTTTTGGAGTTGGCCCGCAGCATGCTTGGCACCTCAGTACAAGCCGATGATCAGGAACAGATGATGACGCTTTTGGAAATTGGGCGTGCCTTCTCGCGATACGATTCCAAGCGGGGATTTGAAGTCGTCGAGCCGCTGGTGGATCAATTTAACGAGTTAAGTGCAGCGGCACTAACGTTGAACGGTTTTGGCCAACAGTACTATCAGGACGGTGAACTGATTATGCAAAACGGCAATAGTGTGGCCAACACCGCAAACCTAATCGCCACGACCCTGGGTAGCTTGACCTCTGCGAATTTTGACCGGGCAAAAGCCGCGGCGGACAGAATACACGCACCGGAAGTACGTCTCAATGCCTACCTGGATATCGCGCAACAGGCAATCCAGCCCAATGAGACTACCGGACGGATAGTCAACAGTGAGACTATCCGCATCCCCAACTAGGCTTTTTTTGGGCGGGCTTTCTTCATTCGCCCAACGCCGAGTACTTGAACAGACGGAACCGATAACGCTGCTGATCGCGAACGTTCTTTGCAATGACACCATGAAGATTGTCATCCCACTTGGTGTATTCCTCGATAAACCGATCAGCCGCGGCCTTGTCTCCCTGATATTGGACTGCCAAAGTTTTTGCCAACATCTTACCGACAACCTCGTGATATTTATCAAAGTGAATTCGCAAGGTTTTGCTCGCCGGATCAAAACTCAAGAGCCCATTCTCCAGGAAGAAGTTCCACTGCATTAGTTCCATCGTATTGTACGGCTGATCACGGCGGGGCTTATTGTTCTGGATTACTCGCAGGATTCCGCCCGCATAAACGCTCTGTAATTGGGCATCGCTGTAGTATCCCTGCTTGCGAAGGGCCTCAGCCACAAACAAAGAGACAAGGTCGGCCTTCATTTCTTCCAGCGTGTTCGCATCATCTTGCAAAGCCTCGTCGAAGTCGCGACCATTCTTGGTGCGGTCCACTCCGAGGTAGTGGCCCACTTCGTGCCAAAGTGTGCGATAGAAGTTACCCTCATTTGTCAGTCCCCTTGCCTGTTCTTCTCCTACCGCGGCTGCAAAACTGCGCGACGTGCTCTCGAAAATATTTGGTTCACGCATGATGTTCGCGCGCAGCAGGATCGTACGGCCATAACGACGAGCCAGATAACTCTCGTTGGGCAGGATAGTGGCGGTATTACCACCACGCGCTTGACCGAAATCGGCAACAACATCGTAAACACCCACCGGTATGTCCTCACGTACTTTTTTGTGGTGGTCGTAAGGCAGGGAGTCCTCGAGTGCCTGCAGGCCTTTCATTGCCTGACGCAACGCAGCTGTTTCCTGTTGCCGCGTTAGCAGCAAGCTAAAGGCGAAAAACGTTTTTACGCCGTAGAGTTCATCGTCGTAGGTTTCGTAGGCGCCTATCTGCGCGTTTAGATTCTTGAAATGGCCTGTCACCCAGCTGGCGTCGCCCGATTCATAATCATTTGATAATAGATCCCGTGCTCGATTGCGCAGATACCTCGCAAACTCCCCGTCGTCCTTTTGCAAATCATCAGCGGACTGGTGCAACAATCCATAGGCACGCATAAGCTGATCCGCGTAGGCGACGGCATAGGGCACGGCATAGAAGCTTCCTACGCCGGTTTTCGGACTTCGGTCCCTGGTCCCCGTGCTTCGCTGTGGGTTACTGCGTGTCTCGTTGTGATGGGAATTTTGCAAAAGCTGCTCAAGCCCTGCTCTGAGTTTCGGGTGCAGTGTATCCAGCGCCGGATACTTTCTCAGCACGGCCAAATCCCGCTGGACATTAGCCGGCAATACAACTCGTACGACGGTTCTTTGATCGAGAATCTCCTCCCGTCTCTCCGGATGAGCCGACAGAAAGGCATCTAAGTCTTTTTGCGTCACGCCCCAGGGGTACACATTCTTCCCCGGAACAATTGGCTCGACAGCCAGAAACGGTTCCCTCTTATTCTCGAGTGTGGTGGCGATCGGGCCCTGATTCAAACGATACAGAGTAATTAGATTCTGAGTGGCGGGTGTCTGGTTATCAACTCGCAAGAGCTCGCGATATGCCGCCAGCGCCTGGAAGTGTCGTTGCTCTTCATAAAGTTGTTGAAAGATCTTTCCTACCTCAATCAGCTTTGCAACCGCGTAACGCTCACCTGCAGTGAGTTGAGATAACTCAGGCGCCAGGCGAATCGTCTGAGTCTTGTCAATAATCTGCTGGCTCTTCTCCAGAGGCCAGTAACCAGGCGGCAGAGGGTTACGAGAACTCATACGCATTCCATTTTGTGCAAGTGTGGAACCAAAGATAGTCAACACAATTGCAAATGTGAGTCTGGACATTTATGGGGACCTCAAAGGCGTCTCTGCATTGTGACTATTTTGCCGCTTTTCGTCCAGAAGGATCCACGCTGAAGCGCTATCAGCGCCGTGAACTTTTTAGGTGCCTGGTAAAGTTAACCAGGCTGCGATCGATGCGATACGTTGTTCACTTCGCCAGGGTGGGCCGGCAGAGCGACCCAGCGCGCTGAGGCCCTGTTTCAGTTTGGCCACCGTAATGCCAAGTTCCAGGGCTGCCAGATCTTCAATATCTTTTTCAGCAAAAGTACGAGAACGCAACCCGTTCGCCTTTGCCGCTGACTCCAATACCTGGCGAAACAAGACTCCTTCAGCAGCGTGCGCGCGGATATGCGGATTGCCGATTTTCTCGAGAGCACGATCCGCGCTGCCTGCGATGCCAACCGTCAAGACCTTTAATCCTTCTGCTCTTAGATTTCTTAGCAGTTGTGAGAGCGCCGTTGCAGCCACATTCTCGATCGCGGCCGCGAATGGCTTTACCGCTTCTCTTGCCTCGTTCCACGGTAAGTCCATCACTTCATGATAGGGCTGGCCGGTGGCTGGAATGCCCGGATCCGTAACGATGATCTCCGTCCTGGTGAGTACTCGCAGCGATACGACTGGTCCACCGAGCACAACCACAATGGCTTTTCCCGTTCTCGCCTTCAGACCGATACTGGCCGTGTTCATTCTTTGAGCGGCAAGGAATAGACGGCGCTTCACATCACGCTATCGTTCCTTGATTGCGCCTGATTCGCCTACAAAACACCCAACTGCCGATTCATTTTCATGAAATCGAAGTTGTTCCACCCTTCAACGATCTTGCCGTCTTTGACTCGTATGATCGTGATACCCGAAAACTCGACCCGTGCGTAAGTCGCTGCAAACCCCAGACTATCTCCACTGTGCCTACCACGCACGCTGCAACGTGCCGCAACCTTGTCACCTTCAGCAATCATGTCTTCGATTGTGACCCTCATGTCCGGAAAGGCGGTGCGAAATTTGGTGTGAAATTCCTTGAACCCCTCCGGACCCCGCAGGGGATTCCCTGCGTCGTCTGACAAGCCGTGAGCGATGCCATCGGCAGCAAACATCTCTTCAACTGCGTCCGCACGCCCTTTGTTCCACACTTCTTCAAACCAACGTTTCAATAATGCTTTGTTGTTTTCTGACATGGTTGAAAAATCTCTATCCAGGTTAAGGGTTTCGAGGTCCCGCCACCGAGGCCTCACTTCACGGCAACACCGCAGCGATGATCATCTCATAAGGTAGCTTCATGGATACTGGAGTAGTGCCGTGCTTGCTGGCAATCAAAAAAATTTCAGTGAGATTAACCCTCGGAATCCCCAACACATGCCCTGTCTCGCCCTTAGACATCGTGAGCAACTTCGCGGCAGGCGGAGTTCCTTTAACAAACACCATGCGATGAGCTATTGGCGAAACCGGATTCTCAAGACTGCCTGTCGCTTCATAAACGTTGCCCAATACTATAAAACCGTCACCAACATCTTTCGGCTTACCTGCAAGTTCGATCACAAAGTCTGCGTAGTTATATTTGCGCTCACCACCTGCGATCATGATGGCCGTATCACTCGCCTGAATCGTGACATCCGTATCGTCATAGTAAGGAAATGCTTTGCTGGCAGAATATGCTTGATAGCCGGGAATCTCGACAAAAGAATCCAGTACATCGATTCCAGCAAAACTCGTAATGGGATGAATCTCAAACAGATGATCGGGATTCGAGCCTTTCGGGTAGGGAGTTGGAGCCGGGGTACCCTGAATCTGATCCACCGAGCCGAGATGTTCAAACCAGATTCTCCACGCACCCGATACGCTGACAGGCTGGATGCCTACCGTCTTCAACAGTTGAGTCGCGGTTGGCTCGCGTCGCGCGTTCAGAATCTCAGCGACGAGAGGAAGTTGTATCAGACTATCGCGACCGGCCATATGGATGTCGCCGTCGTCACCGTCGTCTTTTATCTGATGAGGATCTTTCGGATGTGCATCAACGGTAAGATTTGTGGTAATCGTCGCCTTGTTTCTGATGTTCTTCACAAACGATTTGTTGAGCGCAAGAGTAAGAACGACTTCTCCATTGCAGACGGTCGCTGCACTTAAGAGAGCGCCTACCAGTAAAGCAGTGGTCACTTGAATCAAGCGCTTCATAGTCACTCCTCTATGCGGATTTGTCCGCTGGCGCAAGCTTCTTCTTCTCAGGCCTCTTGGCGGCTTCACCCGGCGATTTGCCGGCTGACCGGATGTTTATAAACTTGTTCAGGACATCGAACCAGAATGGCGCTCCCAGACAAAGAGCGAGAATCGTGATAAGCCAGCCAAGAATCCGTTCAAACCAATCACGAGCAGTGTTGTCGGTCAGGCTTCCCTGCCAGCCCATCATCTGACCCAACAATGCGCTCTCCTCAGGGGCTACAGTGCTGCCTTCGTTTGAGGTAATCGTCGGGTTCGTTGGATCGTCAGGATTCGGATATTCAACGGTAACCGACGGGCGAGGTTTTTGTGCACGGGTTTTGGCTGCTTCAACGACAGCGCTACGCAGCACAGGATCGCGCCAGAGGTGACGAGCAATATGCACCGTGTCGGCATTTGCCAACACAGTGACCAGAATGGCCATGATCAATGTCCAGATCTGCGTCCTTCGTTTGTACCAACCGGTAACTCGGTCCATCGCATCTTCAAACCATCCTTCGATCGCCGTCAGCGCGCTGTCGAGGTCGTCTCCGGATGTGTGCACCAGCGCAACGAGTGCCTGCTTGACGTCGCCGTCGGGCATTCCCATGATCCCTGCTTCCAACTCCTCAATGTTGAGTCGACCCAACCTGCTCTTTGCCAGGTTATCCGTAATCACTGTGGCAAAAGTTCGAGAAGGCAAATATGCTGGATGTTTATTGCCTTGCATCATTCCCGTTATCAGCGGGTGCCTGTAGAACTCCTCAAGGAAAGCGTTGGTCTGGTCTTTGGCTGCGCCGATTGGTTGATTGTCGAGCAACTGCGTGATGCCCTTCTTGAGGAAAGAGGCGCGCGACTTGGTTAATCCTGCTAACAATTCATTCGCTGATGTGCACAAGATGGCCAGCAACAAGTAGACAAAGACCAAACCGATGGCAACATCCAGGACAGTCGAACCGAAGATACCGGCCATGATGTCTCCTCGAGCATTGAGCTCTCAATTGAGTTCAAGAGTCAGGGTTGGCACAAAAGGAACGCGGCTCAGCGCACAAGTTCAGAGGACCAACCGGTAAGTCTTGCGAGGTAGCGAGACAATATTACAGATTGGCCAGGATTTTCAAGGTTAAGGCGGTTGGATACTCGTGCGGTTTGAGAATTGGCAAATACCACTCAAGTTGTTGGCACAGCGGCTACAAACCAATTATTCCCCGCTCCAGGAGTTTCTTGATCATGCGCAGACAGTCGGCGTCGCGGAAAGGGCAGATAGAGAGGATTGATTCGATATCCCATTCGCCGTTAATTCGCGAAAGAACGAAGCCTTCTTGCGGTCCCAGTTGTTGAGCAGTCAAGTCATCTGGAGAAACAAGCAACTGCGGTACTGCATGGGGTGGGAGTTCCGTCTCAAACAGGTATTTGATTAGATTATCTTCCGCAGTGAGTAACAAGCTTTGAGCTTCGAGGTTTTTCGGCTCCTCCTGCAAGACTCTTTGGATAAGGAAAAGCGCTCCTTCAGGATTGTCGTCATCGAGATCGCGACGCGCGGTAATGAGCATCTCCGGCACGCTCTCAGGAAGATCCTCAAACTCTACGGCAGGCACTATGGGACTTTCCGCTATCTCTCCGGCAACACGAGCAAAACCTTTATTGATCAAATCGTAGAGCTGTCCATACACATGAAAAGCAGAAGCATGCATGTTGTAGCAAATCTCCGCAACTGACATTCGCTTTTCCACAAAATAGAGAATCAAACGTAATTCCTTGCCAAGACTGAGAGAAGAAGTCCAACCCGCGCCCAGCTCGAGTACCGATCTATCGGAAGGAACGAGCGTGCGATAACGGGCCAACTCATCGATGCGATAAATTCCTTCCATGATGACGGTAGTTGGTTCAACCTCGATACGAGTCAAATCGTCCGGCAAATGCTCGTCATCGTAAAACTCAAAATGCCCTTCCTCCCACATGAAGAGATCGTAGATCGCATCCAACGTCTGGGTCTTCAAGACCTCCAGCACGTCAGCGTCACTGATGAACCCTTGCGCTACGACGACCTCTCCCAGTTTGCCACCCGACTTTCTCTGAATTTCGCGCGCGATCTGCAACTGAACCTCATCGAGCTTGCCGTAATGCAGCAGCAGTTGCCCGAGGTACTCTTTCGGATCATTTGATCTCGAGCCGACGATGAGGCCGTTCTGAAAGAAAATCTGCTTGGTTATTTTTTCGCGATCAAACTTTAGCGTGCCCGTTTTCCTCCCTGCCGCCAAAAACTGCAGGAGGTCCGTCAAACTCATTGTTTTGAGAGTGCCGTGAATAGCCATTATTAGTTAGTTTCTATCGATGCTTTACGGCATTAAAATCTAACTTAAGTTGTGAGGAGTATTCCAAGAGGAGGGCCAATACCTTTGTGGACCATAAACGAGCAGGCACCAAAAGAGTACATGCGATTTAGTAGCGAAGACAAGCGTTGGTTATTCACGTGCAAAACGATTTTCCGACCCGCGGCACCACCAGCGTCCATCGATAGAAGCCAAACTCGCTGATTGACTCAGCCAATTTCAAACCCATGCTCTTACTCCTCTACCAGGTCAGCGGAAATAACAGCGGCATCCGGACCAGCTTCCCTGCCAATCCGCAGCAGCCACTGCAGTTTCTCATGCTGTTCTTCGATCAGCTCAAAAAACTGTACGCCGAATCCAAACCCATGCCGGTGGTGCCTCACCTCACCTTCCAGATAAAGCCAGTCGCCATCGGGCAGTAGTACACGAAAGGCGACCATTTCGCCGGTCATTACTTCGCCCACCGTATCAAGATAACAGCCACCCTCAGAAAGGTCCGTAACTCGAGCTGGATGCCTCTGCGCATCGTCATCCCAGACTGCATCCAGACTAACACTCAAACGCGGTTTTGCTCTTCGCTCGTCCATAATGATCTATCCTCATCATAGAAGTTTTGTCGAGGCAGGAAAAGCAAAATCACACTGGGGTTTGAACAAAAGACGGTTCGGAACGAGTTTGCCGCACTGGGTTGTGAGGGCTATTTGGACTTGCGTTCGTGTTTTGGTGCTGAAACGCTGTCGCTCCCATTACTCTCCAGGTGAAACTTGTGTATCAAGCGGTGGACCGCTGGTGTAAGTATAACTCCCATGATTCCTATGAAGACCAAGCCGCTAAAGAGAGCATAGAGTGAAGCAAATACCTTTGCAGCATTCGTCGCAAGCGGGTTTGCAGGGCCCATACCGGCAAGAATCATCGACGCTTCCAGTAAAGAGTCGATCCAATTGAAACCGGCAATCCAGTGGTACCCGGACATGCCAATGGAAAGGGCCATAGCGATCATTCCCAGCGCGATGCCCAATGAGGACACCATTCGCCGAATAAAAACTCCCAGCGGGGCCAGACGCTGGCCTTTTCGTTCAAACATAGAGCTTCCTCGGTAGTATCGCTCGAGCTTCTATTTCAAGTATCGCAGCGCACTCGTAGCGCTTCGGGAATGATTTGAAACGTCGCGGGCAAGCGACCCGGCAATTCGCCATCGACCTCCAGCTTAACTTCGCTACAGTTGTCAGCAGCTCTGACGACAACCTTCTTCGCCAGCGCGTGGCTGACCTCCGGCATGGACATGTGAGAGCCCAGGTAAATACGTGGCGCGCTCGCAACGATCTTGAGAGCCCCAAGATCGCCAATACTAACAACGTCGAATTTTCCATCTGTTAACCTGGCATCGGGAGCTATCTTCATTCCCCCGCCAAAATAACGCGCGTTTGCAATACAAAGATTCGCAACGGCAAGATGACGCTCGTTCGAGTCGTCAAGCTGGACAACCACTCTGGTCGCTCGGGAGCGCATTGCGGTTTGCAGCATTGATGCGCCAAACGAAACGCGACCGCTGAACCATTCAGGAGCGCTCTGCGGCAGCCAGTTGGGTCTCCCTTCCTTTACTCGCTCAATAACTGAGGTGCTCATACCAAACGAGGCTACGCCAAGAAAGTAACGCACTGCCTCCGCACCACTGTTGTCGATGAAGGTTACGCGTCCAACGTCGATCCGCCGCGTACGACCCTGGCGAAGAATGCTGGCGGCTTTACGAGCTTGCGCAGAAATACCAAGCGTTCTCCTGAAATCTCCACCAGTGCCGCTCGGTAAGATACCTAGCTCTACGTCTCTGCCGGAAATCAGGATGCCATTGGCGACCTCTGAGATGGTCCCATCACCGCCGCAGGCTATGATCAGTTTCGCTCCCTTGCGAGCCGCCTCGGCAGCTAACGAAACTCCGAAGCCGGGCCCTTCAGTAAAAACCATTCTGAAAGCCCCAAAGTATGCGCGCAAGTCGGACGCGATTTTTGGCCAGGCCTTGCGGGTTGCGCCACCGGCGGATTCTGGATTGACGATGATCAGAGGAAGGGACACCGAAATTTTCGATTTGCGATTTGCGATCTGTAATTTGGGCTTTGCGCTTTGTGCTTTGCGGAACCAAATCAAGGACGCGGACTAGAACAAAGTACAAAGTACTAAACGATCATTGCGTGCAACTCTTATCCTCAATTCATCCGTTTGCGATCGTTTTCTCCTAATTCAGCAATCTTACTCATCACAATGTCCGCTATCTCTTTATGTGTTCGTAAACGATCGGGTTTCTGTAGCTGCTCCGACAAATCAAGTGACGCACCGAAATGGATCCGAATCTCTTCTTCGTGATTCCAATTGCGCGCAACTTGTCGAGGCAAACTATTGCACAAGCCGGCAATGAATACCGGTATCACCTGTGGGTTTGCCGCCTTGATCAACCTACCAACGCCCGGTTGGACCCGCAAGAACGAGTAAGGGTCGTCGCTCTTGTTGCGTGTGCCTTCCGGATGAAACCCGATCACGTTGCCGGGACCCGCGCGGCAAAGCTCTGTTAAGACCCGAAACGAATACTTATCGAACTCGCGTTTCTCTGGAACTGGGTGGTCTCCTGCCACAAAAAACGGCGGATACATTGACCACCAGCCCATTATGAGATTCACTAAGAGACCCAGCGGGGATTGATAGAAGAACCGGCCGCGCACTGGAAAGAAGAGCTGTTTGCGCCAGGTTGTTTGGCGAAAAAGCACGGTCGAAACAGCATACATGTCGAAGAATGATCGGTGGTTTGCAACCAGCAAGATTGGTCGCTCATGCGCTGCGGCCTCGACATTTTCAAGGCCGTAGACGTTCATAATGTTGTAGGTTGAAAGGTGAATCCATCCTGCGCCGAACACCCTCTGGCACCAGGTCCAAAATCTTTTCCAGCCACCCTGATTCATTCTCCTGACAAAACGAAAAGCCAGACGTTCGAATGGGGATAAGACGGTGAGCTCTTGCGCAGTCGGATTAAGAAGCTGATGGTCGCTTTCCTGTCTTTGGTCTTTGGTTTTTGGTCTTTGATTGTCGTTCTCCTGGACTTGAGCGCTACTAATTGTCGATTCGCTGGTCGTGACCGACTTCATTTGTGACTCGGCTGTTCTCAATTCCAGCGCCTCGGCAAAGGTCAGTGACCAACGCAAGATCAATCGATAGTAAAGTATTTCGCTTCCGGATGGTGAACGATAATCGCCGAAGTCGATTGTTCAGGCTCGAGCTGAAACTCTTCAGTTAGTGCTACATCGATGCGCGACGGGTCCAGCAACGCAAACAACTTTTCCTGATCTTCCAGATCCGGACAAGCAGGATATCCAAAGCTGTAACGTGAGCCCTGATAATTCTGGTGAAACAACTTCGACAATTCCTTCGCGTCGCCGTCGGCAATACCAAGCTCTTCACGTATGCGCTTATGCCACAACTCAGCGAGCGCTTCGGCGCTTTCCACGCTCAAGCCATGGAAGTAAAGATAATCGGCATAGTTGTCTGACTTAAACAACTCTTGAGCATACTCGCTCGCACGACGTCCAACTGTAACAAGATGAAAAGCCACGACGTCCATGCGTCCCGATTCACGTGAGGCAAAGAAATCAGCCAGACACAGACGCTTTCCTGCGGGCTGGCGCGGAAATGTGAAACGAACTCGTTCGGAATTCCCTTCGTCGTAAACGATAAGATCGTTGCCTTCGGACTGGCAGGGGAAATAACCGTAGACCACTTTAGGAGTGAGCAGGCTTTCCCGTTTACAACGTTCTTTCAGTTCGTCGTAGATGGGTCGCACTTTATCGCGTACAAGTGCCTGATATTCCTCCGAAGGTTTCCTGCCCTGCTTGAACTGCCATTGCCCCTTGAACAAAGCGGTTTCGTTAACGAAGGCGAAAACCTTGTCGAGAGAGATGTTGTCAATAACGCGCGAGCCGTAAAACGGGAGAGGTGGGATAATCGTATCTTCTCTCACCTGAGAACGGGTTGTGTGGGTTGTATCACCGATCGTCTTGAAAGCGCCGCGAGGTTTTGCCGTTTTGCGAATTCCCAGTTTCGCTTCTTCTCCAACGAGGTCGTCGATATCCTCGCTTAGGTCTATCTTCTCCCCGTCTTCCGGTGCCTTTGTCTCTGTTACCGGATATCCATTGCCGCTTACCAACTTATCCATCGTGTGCAGTCCCGCGAACGCGTCGCGGGCGTAGAAAAGTTGGCCGCTATAGAGGGATTTTAAATCGTCTTCTACATAGCGACGAGTCAGCGCGGCGCCACCGAGCACAACTGGAACTTTGATCCCGCGCTCATTCATGAGCTCCAGATTCTCTTTCATGATCAAGGTCGACTTCACCAATAGACCACTCATGCCGATCGCATCGGCGCCATGCTCTTCATATGCCTGCAGAATGCTATCGATTGTCTGCTTGATGCCAAGGTTGAAGACCTTGTAGCCGTTGTTTGTCAGGATGATATCGACGAGATTTTTCCCGATGTCATGCACGTCACCCTTCACGGTTGCCAGCACCATTTTGCCCTTAGCAGTCGCGCCGCCCTTTTTCTCCATGAAAGGCTCGAGGAAACGCACCGCGGCTTTCATTGCTTCCGCTGATTGCAAGACAAACGGCAACTGCATCTGACCACTGCCGAACAGATCACCGACCACTCTCATGCCTTCGAGCAAAATGGTATTGATGATATCGAGGGCCGAATACTTTTCCAGTGCCGTGCGGAGTTCATCTTCGAGGCCGATCTTCTCGCCATCGATAATGTGGTTCTTCAAACGTTCTTCGACGGTTTCGCCCTTGGAAGCTTTTTCGCTGCTCTTTGCCTTCACCCCTTCGAACAGTTTTGTGAATTCGGTTAGGGGATCGTAGGTGCAAACGTCGCCTTCAAACCTGCGCTGGTCATAGATCAATTCGCGCGCGACCCTTAGTTCCTGTTCGCCAATGCGATTGAGCGGTTCGATCTTGCTGGCGTTGACGATCGCTGCGTCAAGCCCAGCCTCAACAGCATCGTGCAGGAAGACTGAGTTGAGCACGACACGAGAAGCCGGATTCAGACCAAACGAAATGTTCGAGACCCCAAGGATGGTGAAGCAGCCCGGCAACTCCCGTTTGATGCGACGGATTCCCTCAATCGTCTCGGCCGCGTTACGCCGGTCTTCTTCGATGCCCGTGGAAATTGGTAGGGCCAGCGGATCAAAGAAAATATCTGAGGCCGGCAAGCCCAAGTCCTTCGTTGCTTGCTCGTACGCCCGTTTAGCGATCTGAAATTTCCCATCAGCCGTCCGCGCCATGCCCTCTTCATCAATCGTTCCAATTACCAGACTCGCGCCATAGCTTTTCGCCAGTTCAACCACTTTCGCGAATCGCGGTACGCCGTCTTCGTAATTAGTCGAATTGAGAATGCACTTGCCACCCGCGTGTTGGAGGCCGGCCTCCATCTTCTGCCATTCCGTTGAATCAAACATCAAGGGAAGCTTGATGTTTGTTACGAGACGAGAGGCAAGCTCGTGCATATCACGCTCGCCGTCGCGACCAACAAAATCGACGTTAACGTCAAGGATATGTGCCCCTTCGCGCTCTTGGTCCTTGGCCAGCGAGACCAGTCCGTCCCAATCCTCCACGTTCAGCAGATCGCGCATTTTCTTTGAGCCGCTGGCATTCACTCGCTCGCCAACAATCAGGAATGATGCGTCCTGCACATATGGCTGTTGAAAATAGATCGAGGACGCTGCCGGAACCAGCCGGGCCTCGCGTACCTTAGGTGAGATTCGCTGCATGGCCTCAACTACCAGCTTCAAGTGCGCCGGGGTAGTGCCACAGCAGCCACCTACGATGTTGACACCAAAGTCGCCAGCAAAATGAATCAGCTGCTTCGAAAATGTCTCGGGCGTCTCGTCATAGTGCATCTTGCCCTCTACAACTGACGGCAAGCCTGCATTGGGTAAGACTGAAACGGGTAGCGGTGCGTTTTCGCAAAGATAGCGAATGCTCTCCGTCATGTGGCGCGGGCCCGTGCCGCAATTCATGCCTATCACATCAATTGGAAACGGCGCCAAGGCAGTTAGTGCCGCACTAATCTCCGTGCCATTGAGCATCGTGCCGAAAACTTCGATGGTAACCTGCGCGATAACGGGCAAGCGTCTACGAGTCTCCTGAAAGTGAGAAAAGATTGCCGCAAGAGCCGCTTTTGTTTGCAGCACGTCCTGGCAGGTCTCGACGATCAGTAAGTCGACGCCGCCGTCGATCAAACCGCGAACCTGCTCGCGGTATGCGGCTTTGAGATCGGAAAAAGTGATGTGACCGAGCGTCGGCAGTTTTCGACCGGGTCCCATTGAGCCGGCAACCCAACGGGGCTTTTCTTTCGTTGTAAAGTCTCCTGCGATTCTCCTGGCGAGGCTTGCTGCCCTGACATTCATGTTATAAGCCTGGTCCCCGATGCCATACTCACTAAAATCGACCGGTGTTCCGTTGAATGAATTGGTCTCGATTACATCGCAACCCACTTCGAGAAACCCGGCGTGCACTCTCTCGACGGCATCGGGTCTGGTGACCAGCAGATTTTCGTTACAGCCTTCAAATCTAAGGCCACCGAAATCATCAAGCGACAGGTTCTGAACCTGCAGATTCGTGCCCATCGCGCCATCAAAGACGACGATTCGCTCTTTTAGGGTGTCGAGGAAGTTAGCCATTGAGAATTACTTGTTACCGATTTCTTATCTTGCAGGTGCCCGTTCGATATTGCCCAAATCCGCTCGCGTCCAATCGGAAATCGGAAATTGGCAAGCGAAAATGACGAGGGCTCCACGCTTAACAACGCGGAGCCTCTTGAACTGCTCTAAAACAAGATTTGCCGAGCTGTTTAGCGGTTTATTTTACGTGGCCGCAAGTCGCTTTAACTCACCACATTACTGTCAAATCGTATTGAAACATCAGTACCAGAAGGTGTCAAGCACGTCGTGCAACGGTAGTGCTCCGGAGCACTACCGTGCAATGGGTAGTGTCCCAACTTCACTCCCTACTGCGATCTCCGTGTCTCTGTGGTGCAGAATACATTCTTCCCTACCACAATGGAGACATGCGCAATTCAAAGCCCGGAAGTGAGGTGCCGCCAGTGACTACTGCCGGATTCTCCAGGATCACAACCTCGCAGCCAGGAGCGTAAACATAAACGCGACGCTTGAGCGGATCGATCAGCCATGCCAGCAAGGCGCCGTTTGCGATGTATTCCTGCATCTTGCTTTCCAAGGGAGGCAGGTTGTCGCTGCGAGATCGAATCTCCACCACAAAGTCCGGACAGAGCGGTGCAAACCCCTCTTGCTCGTCTTCGGTGAGGGCGTCCCACCTTTCGCGCTTTATCCATGCTGCTTCAGGAGAAAGCATGGATCTGTTGGGAAGTGTAAAGCCCGCAGAAGAATCAAAGCTAATGCCTGCGCAGTCTTTTTGGGCCCAAGCTGCAAGTTGGAAATTGAGATTGGAGTTACGCATACAGTCTTCGAGCCAGTGGGAGGCATGGCAATTAATTCTCCGGTTGAAGTGAGTTCAAGCCGTAGATCACGGTCAGCGCGACACAACTCCTCGAATTGTTCGGGTGTTATTATGTTTTTGACATTTACCAACAGGTGAGGCGGAAGGTGATTATCAGTGAATGAGAGAATGTGAGACATCCTAAACTCCTCTTACTTCAGCATCTTACTCCCGCAATGATCCGCCGCAAACCGCATTTTCTATTTACCATTTACCCGTTTACCCTTTACCATCCCTGCCATGCGACGTGCCATCTATCCCGGCTCATTCGATCCCGTCACGAATGGTCATCTCGACATCATCGAACGTAGCTGCAAACTCTTCGACGAGATAATCATTGGAATTCTCGTCAATCCGGAAAAGCAGCCTTTTTTTAGCATCGAAGAACGCTGCGACATGCTCACTCAGGTGTTGCAGGAGATCAACCGAGGTAGTTGCGACGTTCGCGTCGATTCTTTCCAGGGCTTGCTGGTTAACTACGCTGTCGCACAGCACGCTCACGCGATCGTCCGCGGTATCCGGGCCATTTCCGACTATGAATACGAACTGCAGATGGCGCTCATGAATCGCCGTTTAGAGCCGAGTATAGAAACTGTCTTCATGATGTCTGCAGAGACTTACACGTATGTAAGCTCTCGTTTGGTGAAAGAAGTGTTCCAACTCGGAGGCGTCCTGGATGGACTTGTCCCGCCGTTAATCGAAAAGCGAATGAAAGAAAAAATGAACAATCGCGAGCCATAACCAGTCAATCAGTGCATGTTATACTTCGTTCCAGGAAACGATAATATTTTAAATCAGACTGAGCTCGGGCGTGCCCGCTCGTCGGAAACTTTGTTGGTTACTTCATGAAAACCTTTCCTATGACTTCCCCTTTTCCTGTTTCAGAAAACGTCTCTCGTATGCAACCCTCCTCTACGTTAGCAGCGATGCAGGCTGCCCAAGCTTTGCGTGCGGCGGGTGCGGACGTCGTCGATTTCGGAGCGGGTGAACCTGACTTTGACACGCCGGAAAACATCAAACGCGCGGCTGCAGAAGCCATGCGGGCGGGCCAAACAAAATACACTTCAACGGGCGGGACTCGAGAACTTCAAGAAGCCATTATTAATTTCTACCAAAATCAGTTTGGAACGCGATACGAACCAGCTGAGGTAATGGCTACGTCAGGTGGGAAGCAGGCTATCTTTAATGCAGTTGTAACTCTCGTGAATCCGGACGATGAAGTTCTGATTCCAAAGCCTTACTGGGTGACCTTTCCTGAGATTGTTGTCTTCGCCGGAGGGAAACCAATTTTCATTGAAACGGAAGACACTGACTTTCTGTTGACCGCAGACCAGGTGGCAGGGGCTATCACGCCCCGCACCAAGCTCCTCATTCTCAATTCCCCTTCCAATCCTTCCGGCCGTGTACTACCGCCGGCCGAGTTCAAACACATTCTGGAGCTCACAGCGGACCGAGGGATCTATGTAATCTCCGACGAATGCTACCTGCGTTTTGTCTATCCACCTGCCGAGGTGTTTAGCGCCGCAACATTGCCGGCTGAACTTCGTTCGCGCCTTTGTATCGCAGGTTCGTTCTCCAAGACCTACGCCATGACGGGTTGGCGCATGGGATATGCTCTGGGGCCGGTACCCTGGATCAAGGCGATGCTCAAGGTACAAAGCCACTCTACTAGCAACCCCAACTCTATTGCCCAACGGGCTGCGGTCGAGGCTTTCAACGGGCCACAGGATTCGGTCGTCATAATGCTGGCGGAGTATACGTCCAGACGCGCCTGGTTACTGAAAGCATTAAGAGAAATTCCGGGGATTACCTGCACAGAGCCCGAAGGCGCGTTCTACGCTTTTCCCAACGTGCGTGGCTGTTTGAAAAAAGGTGTAACTAGTTCTGACGAGTTTGCCCAGAAGTTACTGGAAGAAGAACAGACGGTGGTAACAGACGGCGCCGGTTTTGGCGCCGAAGGCTATGTTCGGATGTCCTATGCGACTTCAATGGCGCAGCTAGAGGAAGGGGTTAAGCGAATAAAACGTTTCGCCGAGCGACTTGTTTGAAATGTCCGATAAACTTCATCAGTTTGTCGTTGACTCACAAACACACTCCTGGTCAGAAAACGACAAACTGAAGTTTATCAGACATCAAAGATAAAGCGGCGCTGGTTTTTCGCCAACGCCGCTCTTCAGTTGCTAGTTAATACAAATTGAAGTTGTACTCGAGCTGCATCCACATCGAGACCTGATGGCCGTCCTTCGTAGCAGGAACGAACCTGATCTGACGTGCTGCCGCAATCGCTCGATCGGTCAGTCCATAGGGAAGCCCCGAAACAGTTCGGATGTTAGTTACCTGTCCCGAAGAAGCAAACACTACTTTAAGAACAACGGTACCCACGATCTGGTTCTTGCGAGCGTCCTCCGTGTACTGAGGTTCGGGCTTTGAAAGCAGCCGGGCTTTTGAAGTGACATCTTTGCCCGTGAAGATTTTGCTGTAGTCTCCACCGCCGCCACCGCCTGGCCCGCCACCACCAGCATTAAAATCGCCACCACCCATGTTGCCACCACGGCCGGGTCCAAGACCTCCACCTTCGCCGGGTCCAATTCCGCCTCCCTTACCATTACCAATACCATTCCCGGTACCGGGACCAGATGAAGGATCCGTACTCTTGGATTTGAAATCCCCATATGGAAGCACGCGGGCATCGGGTGGCACCAACATGGGATCGGCGACCACCGTAGCGGCTACTGGTAATGATGGATTCTTTATTTGCGGTGGCTTTGGATCAGGCGCTACCACTTGCGGCACCTCGAGTGATGCCTGGGGCACCTTACCAAAAGATGCCGGCTTCGGATCCTCACGACCGCCGCCACCACCACCTGCCGGCCTCTCGGGTTTTGGTTTACTACCGCCTCCGCTTCCCTTATTCAAACCTGCGTTTCCGGGATCCGGCGTAGGCTGCTCAGTTGGAATGTCGACAATATTCTGGACAACAAGCTCTTCCTCGCGCTGCTGTTCTTCCAATGTCTTCTTATGTAGAAAACCGTAGATAGTACCGCCTCCCACAATTAGAAGAATGACGGCAAAGGCCGAGACCATGCCCCAAACGGCATTTTGCGAGTCAGTTGGTTCGGCCCCCATTATGGCCGCTCCACGTTCTCGGCCGAGCCAGGTAGAAAACAGCGCCACGAGCATGCCACCGGCGATCACAGCAAAAACGATCAAGCCGATACGCCCACTTCCAGCTGATTGCGAGCGATCTAGTAGTGCTACAGCTGCAACAAGACCCAGCATGGCCAGCACGGCAACACCCATAGCCAACAAAATATTTCTATTCCCGAGGAACCGGCGCATCATTGTGCCGTAACCGATCACGGTGCGCTTCGTAAAACCGAATGGATCACGCTTGAACTCTGGCCAGGTCAACTGATACTCGTGCGAAACATCACTGATCTCATGCGCAAGGCGCTGAACCAGGCCTGCGTCGTCCATTATGGTGAGGTGAAACTCTTCCCTCCGCGCCAACGCTGACGACGCCGACGAGGCTGGGGCGGAGTAAGCAGGTGTCTTACCAACACTCGTGTCTTGACTCGTTCCGCTCTCAGAAGGCGGCGCAATAATGGAAAGTGGCCGGTTAGATGTCACCACTTCTTTGTTGACAGTCACACTCGGTTCTTCACTTTTCGCAACCACCGAGCTTAAAGGTGTTCCGTCAACTGGACAGAAGCTAAATTTGTCTGCGAATTCTTCTTCGCATCTGGAACAAAACTTCATCGATACTACCTCTTCTCGCCTATAGGGGAGCAGCTCCGGCTGAGACAGCTCGTCTGCACCTGAAAATTCTCTTGCAAAGCTTGTTGCGATTCGCTCGTCGAGAACTCTCGAAGGCCCCGGCGCGATCCAGCTTTCGAGAAGCGTCTTAAGCTCATCATCCGAAATAAACTCTTCTCCTGGCCCAGCGCCGTTCATTTCAGGCCTCCTTCAAGGTAACAATTTCCCGACTACTATTCAAATAAGAGCGAAGGATGCTTTTCAGTGCCCCCCGGGCCCTAAATAACCGCGCCTTCACCGCCCCAACGTCCGCGCCGACTACATCAGAAATCTCGTTCAGCGATAACCCTTCAAACTCGAAAAGCACAAGCGCCTCTCGTTGAAAAGCCGGCAAACTGAGGATCGCATCCCTCACCTTGGCCGCGAGTTCATCATCCAACAACCTTCTGAGGGGCTGTTGTCTTTCGGAAACCTGCGGCTCTTCGCTTACCTCATCCAGACCGGTTTCCCTTCCCAGATTGCGAAAATGCTTCAGCGCCAGATTTCGAGCCGCCGCAAACAAATAACTTCGCAACGAGCCACGTTCGGAACGGAAGTTCCCCGGCCTCTTAATCAAACTCAGGAAGCAGTCGTGCGTTACATCCTCAGCAATTTCAACCGAGCCCAATAGCCGATAAGCAAAGCGGAAAATCGGCAGTCGATGCCGCTCATATAACTCAAGAAAGGCTGCCTGGTCTCCGTCTCCTGCCTTTGCAAGCAAAAGTTCGTCTGTGGTTCTCTCGGGCAATCAAGCACTCGATCCTGCAGG
>Ga0070708_100000222_pt1 | contig 42379 bp, 34 predicted proteins | sample KBSK5503metaG_FD_65469 | JGI IMG/M metagenome (GOLD analysis project Ga0070708, IMG submission 65469) | Corn, switchgrass and miscanthus rhizosphere microbial communities from Kellogg Biological Station, Michigan, USA - KBS K5-50-3 metaG | ecosystem: Host-associated > Plants > Roots >... | reverse complement strand
CGGCCTGCTGGTGCTGGCCCAGGCAGGACTCAGCGATCAGAAGATGCGGGAACAACTCCAACCCGATGTGCGTGAGGCCTGCCTGGAAATGTTGAAGAGTGCGGATGTCTCGCAAATTGACCGAGGCGAGACAAAATCAGTCCGGCTGATCTTTGAGCTGACGCCAAAGTTTCTCGAAGCGGCGCGCACCGCGATGCCAGTCGCGCCCGCGGCCCCGCAGAGGAAGCCCTTCCCGAACAAGAGCACCATCCGAAATTAATTTAGCTCAATAAAAAATGCCCCGAAAAAGATAGGGCACGAGGGACTAAGCAAGATAGCGGTCGGATTAGTCGCCTACGGTACTCCCCTTCATGTAGCGCCAAGGATTGACAGGTGCATTGTTCACGCGTACTTCGTAATGCACATGCGGGCCGGTGGAGCGGCCGCTGATGCCGGTGTATCCGATGACTTCGCCTCGCTTGATGCGCGTTCCCGGCACCGCTGAAAATGAAGAGAGGTGCGCATACCACGTGGTAATGCCAAAACCATGATCGAGCACCACCAGACGCCCGTAGCCCGCGTGGTTCTCAGCGATCGTCACGATACCGTCTGCTGTAGCGTGCACCGGCGCGCCGTAATCCGAGGCGACATCCACACCGGTGTGGAACGCACCCTCACCGCTAAAAGGATCCAGCCGCTCTCCGAAACTGTCCGTAATGTGTCCCATCACCGGCCAGATCGCGGGTGTATAGCTGGAGTCGGCAAAGCTCATCGCAGGCATCAGTCGCAAACCGTTTGAGGAGACGGCGATAACCGCCGCGTTCCTTTTCAAGAAAGTGTACTGTTCAATGGACCGATCGAAAGCATCTTCCGGTGTGGCTTCGCCATCGGTCGTATCAAAGGCCGCGGGGTGATAACGAAGTACGCCATACGTCATGGCTACTTCGGTGGCAAGAGACTGGAGAGAATCGAGGCGCTGGTTGGTGTCCGTAACCGTGCTTTGGAGTTGCTGATACTGCTTCTTAAGAGTTTCCTGATCGTGGCGGAGGGCGTTGTAGTTGCCGACCTTCCAGAGCATCCGGGAGTAAGAACCGAGCGCGACGGTGACGGTGATTGCGCCGATCAGGGCAAGAACAGCGATCCCGTGCAGAACGTACGCCGGCACAATAAGCTTTTTGAGCTTGCCCGGCGTCGTCGCGATGTAGAACGTATAGTTCTTGCTCGTAATCACTTGCTTGGCCTCTCAGGCCTTGGAACTACTCAAAAGCGGGTTTTATGCCCTGGCACCCGCGCAAGAGAACCACTTTGAAACTAAATCGGAACCGTAAGACTCGGTCCGCGACCTTGCATATACTAAATTCTGTAGAGGGGTCCGTCAACCCTGTATTTTGGTGTTTGAAGGACAGGTGGTGAAAAACCGTCCACCTGTACGAAAGGTCAGGAAGTAAACCGACTAAGCTAAGAATCCAAATCGCGCGCTCACGATTTGCGGCAGGCTTAGCCTCGAAATAAGAACCGGGAGCTATACTCAACTCCAGCCATGAGGAAGATAATGCGGAAATTTGCCGAGCATCTGGCACAGGCGGAAGCCGCCATTCTTGAGCGAATAGAAAGGACCGCCGCTCAGGCAGAGTCTAGCCGAGCCAGTTTACTCTCGGGAATAGGCGACGATGCGGCATTGTGGAGCCCGTCGAGAGGGTACGAGACGATTCTAACTTGCGACTGGTTCCTCGAAGGCACGCACTTTCTGCGGGACAAGCATCCGGCCGATGCCGTGGGGTGGAAATGTCTTGCGCGGGCCGTGAGCGATGTCGCGGCGATGGGAGGCGTACCGCGTTGCTTCTTGTTGAGTCTGGCCCTGCCTTCCACCCACACAGGTTTCTGGCTGGATCAATTTCTTCGCGGATTGGGACGCGCGGCTAGGCGATTTGGGTGCGAGTTGGCCGGCGGAGACACGACCCGGAGGCGAGACATCCTCATCAATGTGATGGTAGTGGGTGAAGTACGGACGGGTAAACCGGTACTGAGGTCGCAAGCGCGGCCTGGGGACATTTTATTTGTGAGCGGGCGGCTCGGTGAGGCGGAGCTGGGGCTCCGGCTGATCCGCAAGAACAAACGGCGACTCAACAGCCGCGATCCCTTCCTTAAGAAGCATCTCTACCCTGAACCACCTCTGGCCTTGGGCCGCTGGTTGTCCGAAAAACGTCTAGCCTCGGCCATGATGGATCTCTCCGACGGGCTTTCCGCCGATCTGCCGCGGCTGTGTGCAGCAAGCGGAGTCGGAGCGCACGTCCATGCTGGGTGGATTCCGGCAGTTCGAGTCCCAAGCCGGCGGGGAAGCGGCGCCGCGAATTCTCTGGCATTGGCTCTGCATGGAGGCGACGACTATGAATTGCTGTTTACCGTGACCCGAAAGAAGTTGAAAGACATTCCGCGTTCTTTCCATGGAATCCCCATCACCGAGATTGGCGAAATCACTAAGAAACGAGCCTTGCTACTCATCGATAAGGCTGGGCAGGGTTTGCCGCTTCCGAACCGTGGATGGGATCCTTTCCAAAATCCTCGATAAGGAACGGTTCCGCTCGCGCAGCTCTCTATAAAGTCTTTCGTTGGCAGTCAAGAAATGTTCGAGCAGGCTTTCGTTGGTTCGGAACGGGGCAGCAGCCCTCTGGCCACATAAAAACCTGTCTCTTTAGCTGACCCAATTCCGTTCCTTCGAACAATTGCTACCAGGCCACAAACCTTCTAACTTGACACTCGAAATGTAAGCGGGACCCCTGCTTCCCCCGGCCCTCGGGCAGTATCAATTGAACCTTTATTTCGATGAAGCGACTCCTCGGGCGGAGAAAATTACTGGACGCGTTTTCAACGTCAGCGTGCAAAGCAACGTGGTTTTTCCCGAATTGGACATTTTTGCCGCTGCTGGCGCTAATGCCGCCCTCATCAAATCGGCTAACGTTTCCGTTACGAATGGAGCTCTCACTATCGGCTTCACTCGGGTTGTGGGTTTGGATCCCGAAATTAGCGCGATTGAGATCCTGCCGGCCAGTGGCGTGACGACCGGTCCCGTGATGACGTTTAACTTCTCATACCCGGACGGCACGGCCGTGATAGGAGCTCTCAACTACACTGTTTCGTCTTCTCTCCTGAGCTTTCAAGGCAGTCAAGCGCTCGTAAACGGCAAGGCACAATCCGAGCTTTTTGCCAACCCCAGCGCCATGGGAATCAGCGCGCAATTCCAAGTAGACCTGAGCTTGACGGATACCGCCGGGCATGCCCTCTGGCAGATGAGTGTGGGGATGAATCCCGCCCTGGTGAATCTCGGCGGGGTGCAGAGCTCGGCGCTTAACGTAGTCGTTCAAAAAATGTAGCGAAGCACGACGCACCGCCCCGCCCCGGCTATAACCGTGGAGAAACGCCGGAGGTGGAGGGCGCCGTCGATGTTTTGATTGGCGGCGTTGGCACGGGGGGTTTCACTTTGGGCGCGGCTGGTTCTTCTTCCTCGGGCGCAGTGTCGGGCGTGTCTACATTGACCTTGTGATCGAGCGCCTGCTGCTCGAGCGGAACCACGTTCGCGAAATCAAGCACCGGCTGGCCTTCGAGGGAGGCTTTCATGAACTCCAGCCAGATCGGGAGCGCCGCACGCGCGCCAGTTTCCTTTTTCCCCAGTGAGATCTGCTTGTCATCGAAGCCTACCCACACTCCGCAAGTGAGCTGTGGCGTGAAGCCCATGAACCATGCGTCGGTGTAATCCTGCGTCGTGCCGGTTTTCCCACCCGCAGGGCGGCCAAGCGCCTTTGCCTGGACTCCCGTTCCGAACTGAATGACTTCCTCCAGCATGGCCGTCATCGTCCGCGCGACTTCGGGTGAAATAACGTCATGCACTTCTGGATGCGCTTCCTCGAGCAGCGCGCCGTCGTAAGTTGTTACACGGCGAATCATGTGCGGGTCGATGCGGATGCCGTCGTTCGGAAAGACCGTGAACGCGGAGACGTGCTCGACGAGCTTCATGTCCGCCGCTCCAAGCACGAGCGGCAGGTAGGGCGGAAGCGATGTGGTGATGCCGAATCGCCGGGTCATTTCGACGACGGAATTGATGCCGACTTTTTCCGCGAGCTTGACGGCGGGTACGTTGCGCGACCCGGCCAGAGCCCGGCGCAACGTAATCGTGCCTTCGAATTTCTCATCGTAATTGCGCGGCGAATACGGCTGGCCGCCGCTGATGGTCGTGAATGGCGTGTCAACGATGGTGTCGAACGGCGAAGCGCCTTTTTCAATGGCGTCAGCGTAGAGATACACCTTGAACGAGCTGCCCACCTGCCGGTAGGCCTGCGTGGCGCGATTGAATTTCGAATCCTCAAAACTATAGCCGCCGACCATGGCCTTGATTTCGCCCGTGGCATTGTCGATGGCCAAAATCGCGGCTTGCGGAGCGGGCTGTTGTTCGAGTTGCACGCGAGCCGTGGCCTCGTGAAGTTCTTGAATCGAGAATTGAGTCAGGTCGCCGACTTTCAGCAGCTCGCTAGGCTTCTTTCGGCCGGTCCATGCAAAATCCGGCGGGGAAAGAATCGCGCGGTAGGGGCCGATCTTGATTGTGGCGAAGCGGTCGTCTGCGGAAAGCACCAGCCCGGTGACGTACGAGCCTTTTTCAATCGGATGCCGCCAGTCTTCGTCTTCGTACGTATCAAGCTTGCCGAGATTGTCGCGCAGGATATTCGGAGGATCGCCGCGCCACCCGTGGCGCCGGTCGTAGCCGTGTAAACCGTCGCGCAAGGCAAGATTGGCGGCTCGTTGCATTTTCACGTTTAGAGTCGTATAGACGCGCAGGCCACGCTCGTGCACCGCTTCCGTGCCGTAAGTCGATTCCAGATACTTGCGAATGTCCTCGAAGAAATAAGGCGCCAGGTCGTTTCGAGGATATTGCAGGTGCAAACCAAGCGGTGTTTTCCTTGCATCCTCATCTTCCGCGGGAGTGATTTTCCCTTCCTCTTCCATGCGGTGGATAACCAAATTCCGGCGTGCCAGGGCGCGCGCAGGATCGGCCAATGGCGAGTAGATCGGCCCGCGGATCATCCCGGCGAGCAACGCGGCTTCCTGCAGCTTCAGGTCCGTGACGGACTTGCCAAAATAGAATTGCGCGGCCGCAGCGAAGCCATAGTTGCCGTGTGCCAGATATACCTGATTGGCGTACATGGTGAAAATTTGCGGTTTCGTGTAACGCCGCTCGATTTGCAGCGCCAGCAGAATTTCCTGCATTTTGCGCCGGAGGCTGATTTCGCTGCGGTCGAGGAAGAGGTTGCCGGCGAGCTGCATGGTGATTGTGCTTGCGCCTTGCGCCCTGCCGCCCTTCAAAAGTTTGCGCCACGCCGCGCCGGCGACGCGCGGGAAGTCAATGCCCCAATGCTCCTCGAAGTGCTGATCTTCGATGGCTGTCACCGCGTTGTAGAGCACCTTGGGGCACTGCTCGTAGGTCATCAGAATGCGCCGCTGGAGCGCAAAACTGCCGACGAGTTGCCCGTCGTCGGCATAGACCTCGGTGACAACCGTTGGACGATACGTTTCGAGCGCGTGAATTTCCGGCAAGTCGCTCGCGTAAACAAAGAGCAACCCGCAAGCCGCCCCCAGCGCAATCGAACAAAGGAGAAGAAACGCGATCGCGACGCGGTCAATCAGTTTCCAGCCTCGCAGTCGCAACGTAATCGGTGGCAGGCTCAGCATCGAAATTCAATTCTATCGCAGAACGATTTGCGGGAATGGATTTCGCAGGAAATAAGTCGCCTTTCAGGAATCAGAAGCCGGCTCATAGTAGCGGTCGCCGGCGCACGCGCGGCAGAGGGTGCGGCCGTTGACAAGGACCTCGCGCTTAAAATTGATGCCTTCGCCGCACTCAGCACACACCACGCGCGGACCTTTAAATCCAGGTAAGTCCTCTGGCTGGACCTCGACTTTTACCCACTGCTTATCGAAGAGCACGTCGTCGGAGAGAGCGGCGTAGGCCTTCTGCTGCCCCGCATCCTTAGCCATTTCCGGGAACATCTCGCGGGCAGCTTGCTTCGAAGATTCCTTCGCGGCAATGCGCACCGCCCGGCCCCTCTGAAGATCCACGAACGTGGCCGCCACTTTCCCCCAGTCGCGGAATTTCAGCGCCCGCTTCCCCAGCCTGCAATTCGCAACAAGTGCCACCGCGTCCGTCACGCAGCGGTCGATCTCCACGTAGGTGACGATGCGCTTTCGCTCCGCAATCGGGTCATCAATGCCGAGCTCACGCAGCCCGAGCATCGCCAGCCGCACGCCAAGCACTTGCCCCGCGCATAGATGCCCGTGCGCCACAGCTGCCAACTCCAGATATTCGGATAGAGTCTTCATGAAAGGTACTGTTTCCCAGTCTGCGCAGTCCTTGCGCGCGACGCGAGCCTAAGCCTTTTCTGCGGCTGTCCACGGGTGGGGCTGACGAGCTTCCATAAAAGCGAAAATGGTCATGAGCAGCGCAAGTCCCGAGAGCGCGGCGTCCTCCAACACTTTCCTGAGATTGATCGGCTCGGGAGTCGCAAAGCAACCGCAATTGATGTCCATGTGCAGTACGTATGCGCGCAAAACTGCAACGAAAAACCCGAGCATGAGGAGCGTAAGCAGCGAAGCCCAGATGCGCAGACGCCACCCAATCAGAAGCAGCAGCCCCAGGATGATTTCCGCAAAGGGCAGCGTGTGGGCGACGAATTGTACCCCCCAGTCTGGCAGCATCTTGAACGCTGCCACCTGGAGAGCGAAGTTCGAGAGGTTCATGGATACGGATAATTTCAGAATGAAAAAAGGCCACAGGTTCGTGTTCGGCAGAAACGCCTTGGAATACCCTGCATAAATAAAGATGCCGCCGAGGACCAGACGGCCGATCCAAATGACGGCGCGGCGGAGGTTGAGCGGGCTCGATTGCATCACGGAAGGCTTCTCATGCGTCGCGTCGAAAATTCTTCTACTTCTGGCTCAGCAGCTGATCCAAAAACTGGCGCAGGATTTCGTAGCTCATCACTCCCGAATAAGGATATGTCTGCCCCTTACTGTGGAATACCGACGTCGGCGTCTGGCTTACGCGGTACATCTGCCCGAGCGAATAATCCTTGTCGATAAGAGGCTCGAGCGTTCCGCCCTTGACTAGCGCGCGCACCTTGGACATTTCCGCCGAGGTGAGCACGGCGGCGACCGTGCCATCCACATCGCCGGTCTGTTCCCACTTCTCCTGATTCTCGAACAGCACCTTCTCCACTTGCTCAATCTTCCCAATCTCCGCAGCTGCGCGCGCGTAACGCGCCGCCACCCGCGAATACGCGTGCATGGGCAGCGGAAAATCGCGATGAATCAAGAAAACCTTGCCAGTGCTCACGTAACTCTCCATGAGCTGCCGGTTGGTCGTCAGGAAGAGTGTCTTGCACGCTGGGCATTGGTAATCGCTGAAGACTTCCATCACGACCGGGGCGCTCTTGGAACCAAAGGCTTTGTGTGGATCGATGTCGTTCACGCCAGCGACGGAGTCAGCGGCTGTAGGTGGCGGCACGGCGCGACGCGGTTCGCTTGTATTCTCGGATGTTCGCGGAGTTGCCGGTTCGCTGCTTGCGCTTTCGCGGGCAGCCGCCGGAGCGGGGCTGCCCTCGGTTGCAGCCGCAGCGGGGTTCACCTCAGGGGCAGGGAAAGCCGCCGGCTCTGAGCTGGAGCGGGCTGCGGAAACAGGGTGCATGCCCCGGCTGATTAGACTACCTACGCCTATTAAGGCGAGGACCAGTGCTGCTGCAAACGCAATGCGACGACTCACGCCACCCTCCAGCAATTACCTTCCATTGGTGAGATGCAGTTTCCGGCTCAGATTATCACAGGTTTCTTCTATTTAGTCTGGCCATGCCCAGGCAGGGTTCTAACGGTAACCAAACCACAAAAAGGTGACCTGGAATACGCGAGAAGACACGGGAGTAGATTTAGGCCTGTAAGGCATTGAAATTAATATACTTATTATAGTTATAAGAAAACTTGACAGAGATACACTCAAGTTGTATACTGCCCCTCGAACTGGACCAGAAGCACGCCATTAACCTCGGCCCACCACGGATTTCTAGGCTTCCGGGTGGCCAGTGATGCAGACGGCTTCGGGAAAGTATAGCTCCCAAAGGAAAGGCCCCGAAAGGACTAACCAAGATGAGCAAGATTATAGGAATTGACCTCGGAACCACAAACTCGGTTGTGGCCGTCATGCAAGGCGGCGAACCGGTAGTGATCCCCAACCAGGAAGGTGCGCGGACCACCCCTTCGGTTGTCGCCATCACCAAAGGCGGAGAGCGCCTCGTCGGACAAGTAGCGAAGCGCCAGGCGGTGACGAATCCCGAGAATACCGTGTATTCGATCAAGCGCTTTATGGGCCGCCGTTACGACGAAGTTGGCGAAGAGATGAAGCGCATCCCCTACAAAGTCGTCAAAGGTGAGCACGACGATGCGCGCGTGGACATCTTCGGCAAGGTTTACAGCCCGCCGCAGATTTCCGCGATGATCCTCGGCAAGCTAAAGTCCGCCGCGGAAGATTTTCTCGGCGAAAAGGTCGGGAAGGCTGTTATCACCGTGCCCGCGTATTTCAATGACGCACAGCGCCAGGCCACCAAGCAGGCCGGCGAAATCGCCGGCCTGGAAGTCGTACGCATCATCAACGAGCCCACAGCGGCTGCGCTGGCCTACGGCTTGGACAAGAAGAGCGACGAAACCATCGCTGTCTATGACCTTGGCGGTGGCACTTTCGATATCTCCGTGCTCGAAGTTGGCAGCGGCGTCGTCGAAGTGAAGTCCACCAACGGCGACACCCACCTTGGCGGCGACGACATCGACCAGCGCATCGTGGACTGGTTGATTGACGAATTCAAGAAAGAGAACAGCATCGACCTCGGCAAAGACCGCATGGCACTGCAACGCCTGAAGGAAGCCGCGGAAAAGGCCAAGATCGAGCTCTCGCAGATGATGGAGACGGAGATCAATCTGCCCTTCATCACGGCAGGCGCGAACGGCCCCATCCACATGCAGCAGAAACTGACGCGGACGCGCCTCGAGCAGTTAATGAACGATTTGCTCGAACGTTCCATGAAGCCCGTCAAGCAGGCACTCGAAGACGCGAAGATGTCGCCGAACGACATCCAGGAAGTGGTGATGGTTGGCGGCTCGACGCGTATCCCCAAAGTGCAATCGATCGTCCGCACATTCTTCGGCGAGAAAGAGCTGCACAAGGGCGTGAACCCGGACGAAGTCGTGGCCGTAGGCGCTGCGATTCAAGGCGCGGTGCTCGCAGGCGAAGTAAAGGACATCCTGCTGCTGGACGTGACGCCGCTTTCACTCGGCGTCGAGACGCTCGGCGGCGTGATGACCGTGCAGATCCCGCGCAACACCACGATTCCGACGCGCAAAGTGGAGACCTACTCGACCGCTGCGGACAATCAGCCCGGCGTGGAAATCCAGGTTCTCCAGGGCGAACGCAAGTTCGCTTCGGACAACCGTTCGCTTGGCAAATTCAAGCTGGACGGAATTCCGCCTGCGCCGCGCGGCACGCCGCAAATTGAAGTGACCTTTGATATCGACGCGAACGGCATCTTGAACGTCAGCGCGAAGGACAAGGCCACCAACAAGGAGCAGAAAATCACCATCACTGCTTCGAGCGGCCTGACCAAGGAAGAGGCCGAAAAGATGCGCGCCGAGGCCGAATCCCACTCCGAAGACGACCGCCGCCGCATGGAGGAAGTCGAATCGCGCAACCGCCTCGACGGCATCCTCTATCAAGCAGAAAAGATGGTCCGCGAGAACCGCGAGAAGATTGCGGAGTCGGACGTCAAGTCCGCCGAAGAGGCCATCGAGGATGCGAAGAAAGCTATCGCCGAAGGCGGAACAGCTCGCCTGCGTTCTGCCACGGAGAACCTCGAGAAGTCTTTGCACAAGATCGCCGAGGTGCTCTACAAAGCCAATGAGGCTGCGGGAGCTCAGCAGGCCGGCGCTGCAAGCGCTGGCGCTGGAGCGTCCGGTGGTGCGGGCTCAAGTTCGAGCAGCGCCCCGCAAGACAAAAAGCCCGGCGATGTGATCGACGCCGAATACGTCGACGTCGACGAAACCAAGCGGCCTAACTAACTCGACTCAACTTGTAGGGGCGCAGCCTGCTGCGCCCCTGCTTGCTTTATCGCTCAATCGCGGTAGTTTTATTTGCAGTTTTTTTTGAACTTTTAACTCTAAACGTTTAACTCTTTACTGGTTTTCATGGCCACAACCGCAAAACAAGACTATTACGAACTCCTGGGCGTCTCGAAGAAGGCGAGCGCGAAAGACATTCGCACCGCTTTCCGCAAACTCGCGCGCAAATACCACCCAGATCTGAATCCCGGTGACAAATCCTCCGAAGAGAAATTCAAGCAGTTGCAGGAAGCCTACGACATTCTCTCCGATTCAAAAAAGCGGCAGATGTATGACCAGTACGGCTTTTACAGCGACAACATTCCGCCCGGAGGGCCGGGCGGTGGGCCGCAGCAGGACGGCGAAGGCGTCAATTTCGATTTTGGGGGCTTTGACTTTGGTGGTGGCTCGGGCGCGCAGGGCGGCGGAGCGAGTTTCCGCGATCTCTTCAGTCAATTTTTTCGAGGCGGCCGCGGCGCGGGCGGTGAGCCCGAGCATGAACCCGGCGGCGACCTCGAATATCAGATCGAGATCGACTTTTGGGATGCCGTGCGCGGCGCCGTCAAGAAACTGACCATCACGCGCCTCGATACCTGCGACACGTGCCATGGCACGGGCGCCATCGGCTCCGCGCAGACTTGCCCGACGTGCCACGGCTCGGGAACGATTCAACAAGCCGCGGGCAAGATGAAATTCAACGTGCCCTGCACGCGGTGCGGCGGCACAGGCAAAATCCGCAAAGTCTGCCCGACATGCAGCGGCGAAGGGCGCCTGCGCCGCACGGAAACCATTGAAGTGCGTATTCCCGCGGGCGTGGCCAGCGGCTCGCGCGTGCGCGTGCCCGGTAAGGGCAACGCGGGAACCATGGGCGCGCCTCCTGGCGATTTGTATTTGCGCGTGGACGTGAGGCCGCATTCCTTCTTCGAGCGTCGCGGCGATGATTTGTATACCAAAGTCCCGGTGACGGTGACCGAAGCTACGCTCGGCGCGAAGGTCGAAGTGCCCACGATTGACGGTCGCTCGCTCGTGCGCATTCCTCCCGGTACAAACAGCGGCAAAACTCTGCGCCTGAAAGAAAAGGGCGTGCCCAGCGCACGCAGCGGCGCCCGCGGGGATCAGTACGTGGAAATCCAAGTGGTTGTGCCACAGCCAACGGACGAGCGCGTGCGCAATCTGATGAAAGAGCTTGAAACTGTAGCGCCCGATGATCCGCGCAAGGATTTGTTCAGCAAGGCCGGGGTCTAATGGAATTTTGAATGTAGGGGCACGGCATGCCGTGCCCGTCTGATGGAATTTTGAATGTGGGGGCACAGTACATCGTGCCCTCTGTTAGAAAGCGCAACACAATGCCACAGCGAGCAAGAAAACGGGCCAAAGCAGGCTACATGATCAGCGCCGTGGCGGAGCTCTACAAGCTGCATCCGCAAACCTTGCGGCTCTATGAGCGCGTCGGTTTGCTCAAACCGTCCCGCTCACAGGGAAATACGCGGCTCTACACCGATTCCGATCTCGAGCGCCTCGACGTGATCCTGACCCTCGCGCGGGATATGGGCGTAAACCTCGCCGGCATCGAAATCATTCTGAATATGCGCGAAAAAATGGTCGAGATGGAACGCCAAATGACGGAGTTTGCCTCCGTGGTGCAGCAAGAACTCTCGCGCGTGGCGTCAACGCGTTCGCAAGATAGAGAACCCCGCAACGCCATTGTGCGCGCTACGCCTCGCGCGTCCCGCACGTCCTAACTCTCGGTCCTTCCACAGTTTTCTCGGAGCAGACACCTTGCCGTCCAGCCCCCGCAAACGTATGCTGTGCGCATGGCTCTTGAGAATTGCTCGCTTTGCAGAGGAACGGGTTGGAAGCTGGTACCGCGGCCCGATGGCGCCGCGGGCAAGGTTGCCGTCGCCTGTGACTGCGGCATGGAGGAGCGTTCCGAGCGCGTCATCGAGCGCGCGCATATCCCCAAGCGCTACGAGCATTGTGATTTTGAAAGCTACAGCACCGACGTCGGCGCCACGCCGCAGCAAACGGATTCGCTGAAAAAAGCAAAGCTCCTGACGCAGGGATTTGTTCGCGATTATCCGGCCGCCGCCGAAAAAGGCCTGCTGCTGATGGGCCCCTCTGGCGTCGGCAAGACTCATCTCGCCGTCGCTGCGCTCAAGGATCTGATTCGCCGCGGACACGCCGGCCTCTTTTGCGACTACCGCGAACTTCTGAAAGAAATCCAGGCCAGCTACAACCCGGCCAGCGAGTCCACGGAAATGGGCATTCTTGAGCCCATCCGAACGGTGGAAATTCTCGTCCTTGATGATCTCGGCGCGAGCAAGCCTTCGGATTGGGTACGCGACATCGTCGGCATCGTTCTGAACGCTCGCTACAACGAGCGCCGCACCACGATTATCACGACGAATTATTATGACAATCCGGCTCAGGAAGGCGAAGCCACGCGCCTTCCCAGCGGAAAACTCGTCATGCCCACCCGCGAAGATTCCCTCGAACAGAGAATCGGCAGCCGTATGCGCTCCCGCCTCTTCGAGATGTGCCGCACCGTGGAAGTCGTCGCCCCGGATTTCCGCCGCGAAAGCACCCAAGCCGGCCGCGCCCGCGCCTGATCCATGGACGAAGATCTTAAAACTTTGCTTGCGTCGCTATTGGCTGCGGATCCTGATGCGCCGCTGGACGACGCTGGGCGGGAGAGAGTTATTTACGCGATGCTTGCCTTGCAGCCTCGCGAGCACATTGTGGCTCTCTGGACATTTGCCAGTTCAATCAAGAACGAATTCAAGCGGTCCCATCTGCTGCACAAACTCGTCGAGCTTACAGCCAAGCGCGCGATCGAACACGACTTAGCCGAGCAAATTGCTAAATCAATACCAGATGCCTACTGGCGCTTCAGTGCCCTGAACAAAGTTGCGGCGGAATTGCTTAAACGAGCCAGCCAGTACGAAGAGTTCAGCCCTGAAGCGAGCAGCGAGTTGCGTGAACGCGGACTGAGCTTGTTGCAGGAAGTCGAAGAAGGTCTTGTCTCTATCCCTGAAGACGACGGTGATCGCGCCACCGTACTTTGGAGTGCGGGATTGTCTCTGGTTGGCGCAGGAAAGTTGGAGTGGGCTGAGAGTCTAGCTTCTACCACCAAATATTGTGCAGAAAACACCGAGGTTTTGCTTCGATCCGCTAAGGCGCGCATAACACTTGGTCAAATCGTACGGGCTGCCGAAATCGTGAGAATAGTCATCGAGTTGGCGAGCGCAGGCAACGATGAGCCAATTAAGCGTGCATTTGACCTAAAAAGTGCTTCCGAACTCCTGTTTGATTGTGGCGCTTTCGAGGACGCTCGAAAGTGCCTCGAACAAGCGTCCGAGCTTGCGATAACCAGCCAAGAAGCGGACATAGATGGATGCAAATGCATGGTCGCGATCGCCGTCGCCTTCGCAAGACAGGGACACTCGGAGCAAGCTCGGAGCGCTGCCAACAAGATTCCGCAACTCGCCCGGCGGGAGTATGCCCTGAAAAAGATTTCGGAGCTGTCGGCCGCCGTTTAGCTCGGACCGTTCCGTCCTAGCTCTCGCGACCATCCTTATGCGACCATCGAGACTCCTCATCCAACTTCAAGGCGGCGACCGCCGCTCCACCGGCCGCGCGAACGAAGTCGCGAGCCTTGTTCTAAAGCACTCAAAGGGCTTCCACGAACTCATCAAATGCCTTTGGGACGATGATCCGTAGTGCGAATGCGCGCGGCGGACGCGGCGGAAAAGGTTTCCGCGAAGAAGCAGCGGCTCCTGGACCGCCACAAAGCCGAACTCCTCGGCCTGCTCGCCGAAACGGAGCAAATCGAGCTGCGCTGGCATCTTGCGCTCATGGTTCCGCGCCTCCGCCTCAGCGCTACAGAACAGCAGCGGGCCGCCGCGGCATTGCAGCGCTACCTGGAAGATCGCAGTTCGATCGTGAGGACCTTTGCGCTCCAGGGACTAGCAGACCTCGCGAGAAACGACGACGCCCTCCACCGCAAGGTGAAGCAACTGCTTGAGGATTCCATGCAATCAGGGACACCGGCAATGAAGGCGCGGGCTCGTAAGCTGCTCAAAGAGCATCAGGGCTAGCCGACGGTTTTCTGCTGATTCGCATGAGAGTTACGCAGGAGCCGCAAGCCAATCTCCGCGCCAAGCCGGCAAAACTGGTTTCATTGACACGGGGTCGAGGCGGCGAGTATCCTTTTGAGGTTGCAGCGCGCCTCGAAACGCCCGCAGCACCTTTGTCCCGAATGACCGCTTAGCGGTTAACCTCCTTGCATCAACCCTGTCAGGGAAGTGGCAAGGAATATTATCGACGTTTTGCATGACCCCGCTTAGCGGGGTTTAGACAGAATAGAAGTAATCTCCCGGAGGCCAACAACCATGGTTCCTGACCACGAAAACCTTTCCTCAGCGGCAGCTGCCGCTCCTGCACCTGAATCCGATTCTCATCAGAACAGCAGCCCGGATGAAGTGAACACGGCACACGCAAGCGCGGCCGAGCCGCCTGTTGCGCAGGAAAGCGCCGCACCGCCGGAGCCTGCCGCAAAGGCCATCGACGCTGGCGCCGAGTCGCACGCTAAGCCGGAGGAAGCTCCCGCCGTAGCGGAAACGAAAGCTGCAACCGCCTCATCTCCAGCCGATGCCGAAGCCACGGCTGCTGCTGAAGAAGCAGCAGGCTCAGAAGAGATGAGCAAGCTGATGGAGCAGTACGACGAGCAGCACGAAGCTGCTTCGCAAAACGAAATTATCGAAGTAAAGGTGGTCGCCTACACGGAACACGGCGTGGTCGTGGACCTCGGCGGCAAGACCGAAGGGCTGATCCCCGCGGCGGAATTCTCGGAGACGGACATTCCTCGTCCGGAGCCAAACGCTACCATCGAAGTGCAGCGCACCGGCGAGCACAAAGACGGCTTCACGATTCTTTCCTATCAAAAAGTTCTGCGCCGCCGCACCTGGGAAAAAATCGAAGCGGCCTACAAAGCCAAGGAAACCATCACCGGCAAAGTCGTGGACCGCATCAAGGGCGGCCTCGTTGTCGACATCGGCGTCCGCGCGTTTCTGCCCGGCTCTCAGTTTGACCTTCGTCCCACGCAGAATCTCGACGACCTGACCGGCACCGATGTGCAAGTGCGTGTCACCAAGCTCAACCGCCGCCGCGGCAACGTAGTCGTCAGCCGCCGCGCGATTCTCGAAGAAGAACTGCACGCCAAGCGTGCGCAATTGATGGAGACACTCAGCGAAGGCCAAGTCGTTCACGGCCACGTGAAGAACGTGACCGAATACGGCGCCTTCGTCGACCTCGGTGGCATTGACGGTCTTCTCCATCTGACCGACCTAAGCTGGGGCCGCGTCAAGCATCCCTCCGACGTCGTTAAGCCGGAGCAAGAACTCGACGTCATCATCCTGAAGTTCGACAAGGAAAAGCAGCGTGTCTCCCTCGGCCTTAAGCAACTCAGCCCCGATCCCTGGGTCAATGCTTCGGAAAAGTATCCTGCAGGCGGCAAAGTACGAGGCAAAATCGTGGGCGTCGTCGACTACGGCGTCTTCGTCGAGCTCGAGCAAGGCATCGAAGGACTCGTCCATGTCACCGAGTTGAGTTGGTCGAAAAAAGTTCAGCATCCTTCGAAGCTTTTCAAAGTCGGAGAAGAAGTCGACGTCGTCGTCCTGGACATCAAGCCCAGCGACCGCCGCGTCTCTCTCGGCATCAAGCAAGCGCTCCCCGATCCCTGGCTGCTTGTTGCGGATAAGTACCCGGTCGGCACCATCGTCACCGGAAAAGTCCGCAACATCGCGGAGTTCGGCGCTTTCGTTGAAATCGAAGAAGGCTTCGACGGACTCGTCCACGTCGGCGACGTTAGCTGGACCGAGCGCATCAAGAATCCTCATGAAGTCTTCAAAAAGGGCGAACCGGTCACGGCCAAGGTTCTGAAGATCGATCCGGATAATCGCCGCGTCTCGCTCGGCATCAAGCAGGTGAACGACATCTGGGGCGAGTGGTTCAAGCAGCACCGCGTCGGCCAGATCGTAAAGGGCAAAGTCTCGCGCATTGCCACGTTCGGCGCATTTGTCGAGCTTGGCGATAACATCGAAGCTCTCTGCCACAACACGGAGATCGAGGAGCGCAAGCGCCGCGACGATGGCCACTCTCCAATGCACCGCACCAGCACCGGCCCGCTGAAGAGCGCCGGTCCCCTCGAGCCGGGCAAGGAGTACGATTTCAAGATCATCAAAATCAGCCCGGAGACGCGCCGCATCGGTTTGAGCTATCGCGCCGCCGCCAAGCAGATCGAGCGCAAGGAGATCGAGCAATATCGCTCCACCTCGAAAACCTCATCGACGGCGACGATTGGCGACGCGCTCAAGTCCAAATTGTCGGCCCGTTAAGCTCGCCAGGCAAGCTCGCCAGGCAAGCTCAATAGAGGAGCGGCGCACAGACTTTTTGCAACAATCCGGGCGGCACGTCCCAGAGGGCCCGGCGGCAAGGCAGTAGGGCAACACAATTTCATTTACCTGCGGGTCAATTTAATGATAGGAAGAAGGGCAACCGGGTGCGTTACGCCCTTCTAAGCTGTTTCGCACCAAGAACCTGCGGCCGCTAAGATTCTGGCTCTGCAACGAGGCAAAGGCACGATGACCAAGCCACTCACACTGACGAAGGCCGACCTCATTCAGGAGGTGGAACGCATCACGGAGCTCAAGCGGTCCGACTCCGAGACCATCGTCGAAACGATCTTCGACAGCATCATCGAATCTCTCCAGAAGGGCGACAAAATCGAAATTCGCGGGTTCGGCAGCTTCCGCACGCGCCAGCGCCGCGGCCGCGTCGGCCGCAACCCCAAAACGGGTGCGAAAGTCGAAGTGCCCCCAAAAAAGATTCCTTTCTTTAAGCCCAGCAAAGAGCTCAAGGATTTCGTGAACAACTCGGAAGCAGCCGCATCGGCGGGAGCAACACCCGCAGGCGCGCCCGCTTCCGGCGACGCGAAACATCCTTAGACCACTCGGCTCCTCCACAAAATTTGTTTCCCTCAGCGCTCGCTCATCTTGCCCTCGCGACGAAGCGCGTGCGACGCGCGAAGCGTTTTGCGTTATGCTGTGCGCGCAACTTTTGCTCTTGAGGATGCCTCGCGATGGACTATCTCTGGACTCCCTGGCGCTACCAGTACATGGCGGAGGTCAGCGCCGGAAAGCAGCCCGAGTGCATTTTTTGCGATGCCGCCGCGCTCCACAAGGACGCCGAAACGCTCATCGCCTATCGCGGTGCGAAGACCTTCGTCATCCTCAACCGCTTTCCATACACCTCGGGCCACGTCATGATCGTCCCTTACGCCCACGTCGCGGAATTGAACCTGTGTGATTCCGATGCGCTCGGCGAAATGATGCGTCTCGCGCAGCGCGTCGAAAAAGCCTTCCAAACAAATTACAAACCCGACGGCATGAATCTCGGCATGAACCTCGGCCGCGCGGCCGGAGCCGGCGTCGCCGGACATTTGCATCTTCACGTGTTGCCGCGCTGGTTCGGCGATTCCAACTTCATGACCGTCACCGGCGAAACCCGCGTCCATCCCGAAGATCTTCACGTCACCTATGACCGCCTGCGCAAAGCCCTAGCCGCCCCGCCATAGCCCGTAGGGGCACGGCATGCCGTGCCCGTCTTCGTCCGGCGCCATCCCCAACCCACACTGTCATTCCGAGCGAAGCGAGGAATCCGCTTTTCTCTTCTCCGTGCCCTCTGTGTCCTCCGCGCCCTCTGTGTAAATCTTTTTCTTCATCTGCGCTAAACTATTCCCACCCATGAATCTCGATCTCACCGAAGAACAATCTCTCCTCCAAAAAACAGTTCGCGAGTTCGCCGAATCGGAAGTCCGGCCCATCGCCAAAGAACTCGACGAAACCGGCCACTTCCCCCGCGCTCTCTTCGCCAAAGCCGCGGAGCTCGGCCTCACAGGCATTGCTCTTCCCGAAGCGCAAGGTGGCGCCGGGTTCGATCATGTCGCTTACACCATTGTGATCGAGGAGATTTCCCGCTGCTGCGCTTCCACCGGCGTGATTCTCTCCGTCCAGAATTCCCTCTACTGCGATCCCATCCACCGCTACGGCACCGACGACCAAAAAAAGAAGTTCCTTCTGCCATACGCGCGCGGCGAAAAAATCGGCTGCTACGCGCTCACCGAGCCGCAAGCAGGCTCGAACGCCGCTGCTCTCCAAACCAAAGCTGTCCTTCGCGGCGACAAGTACCTCATCAACGGCACAAAAGCCTGGATCACCAACGGCGGCGCGGCCGACGCGGCCATCGTTTACGTCAGCACGCATCCGGAAAAAGGCGAAAAAGGCATCACCGCCCTCGTCGTCGAAAAAGGCACGCCCGGCTTCAAAACCGGCAAGGAAGAAAAAAAACTTGGCATCAGCGCCACCGCCTGCTGCGAACTGGTTTTCACTGACTGCGAAGTGCCAGCCGCCAACCGCATCGGCAACGAAGGCGAAGGCTACAAAGTCGCTCTCTCCACGCTCGATGGCGGCCGCATCGGCATCGCCGCGCAGGCCATTGGAATCGCCCAGGGCGCTTTTGAAGCCGCGCTGAAATATGCCAAAGAGCGTCTCGCCTTTGGCCATCCCATCTCGCAGTTTCAAGCCATTCAATTTATGCTCGCGGACATGGCCACGGAAATCGACGCCGCGCGCCTCCTCGTCCGCAAAGCCGCCTGGAAGCAGGACACTGGCGCGCGCTATAGCATGGACGCCGCCATCGCCAAACTCTTCGCCAGCGAAATGGCCACCCGCGTCACCCACAAAGCCATCCAAATCCACGGCGGCAACGGCTACAGCCGCGAATATCCCGTTGAGCGCAACTACCGCGACGCCCGCATCACCGAAATCTACGAAGGCACCTCCGAAATCCAGCGCCTCGTCATCTCCTCCTGGGTTTTGAAATCCTAACGGGAGCGACCAACGGATTACTTGTCCCATACAGTCGCCCCTGATAAACTGACACCTGCGTGCTATTTCTGGAGTCCAAGATGGCATCGAAGAAAAAACCCACCGGCAGGCAGATTGCAAACGAGCTGGCCGCAATGGCCATGAAGCACCTCAAAGCCTTGCCTGAGGGGGAACGCGAAGCCCGTATCGCCGAGTTTGGCCGGCGCGTTTCTAAGTCCCGCGCTTCCCGACCAGTGCGCGTCACTTCTTCCGAAACTTCTCGTACTCGTCCGACCCGGGTTCGTGCCCGAGCGCGGTAACCGCCCACAAAAAGCTTTCCTCGTCACAATTTCGTATCGCATTTAACATGAACTGCCGCAAATCAGCTTCCTGCTGCTTGACGGTTTTGTGCTTCCGCTCCGCCCGCATCACCTCGCGGATCTCTTTTTCGTCGGACATTGCCGAAACTCCTGGTTTGCTGCCGCAGACTATCAGATACCAGGTTCTCTGGTCACGTACGTAACCGATGTGCTTATCTTGGAGCACGAGCGCCGGAGGCGCGGCACACGTTAACCCAGCCCGCGAGGGCTGGGAAGCGCCTAACACCAACCCCCGAGCACCGTAGGTGCGCCACAAATCTAGGATCGCCCGCCCTTCTCTCACCCAAAAACAAACTTCGGATCAAACTCCACCCCGTGCTTCTTTAACAACGCCACAAACTCTCCCTCAAAATTCATCTTCCGATGATGCGCTTCCTGATTCTGTATATACCGCACCACCGTCGGCACCACCGACGCGCTCACGCTAAACGCCCCATACCCCTGTTGCCACGAAAACTTAAACCCCTGCTCGTGCGCCCATCGCGACGAATTCGCCTTGATCGTCGCCACCGCCTTGGCCAACGCCAACGTCGGCGGAATCTGCACCAAAAAATGCGCATGATCCGCCACCCCTCCTATAGCATGCACAAAAATCCCCTCGTTCTTGCAGATCCCCGCCGCATACGCCCAAAGCCGCGCCCGAAACTCGGCCGGAATAGCCGCTTGCCGCCCCTTCGTACTAAACACAACATGAACCACATTCTGCACGTAACTATGAGCCAAGCAGTCCTCCCTTCTTCCCCCATCTCCGTAGCACAAGTCACATCCCAAGCGCCGTAGGCGCGCCACAATTTAACCCAGCGCGTCAGCGCTGGGTTAAAGCCCCATATCCTATTCCGAGCGCCAGAGGCGCGCCACACTCCCCGATTGAAACATCACGACAGCTCGATACCGCGCCGCCCCCGCCACCGAAATCTACGAAGGCACCAGCGAAATCCAGCGCCTAGTCATTTCCTCCTGGGTTCTGCGCTCTTAGTTCTTCAGGTGGGAAGTTTAGGTCCTGCAATTCATTTAACTAGAGAAAATTCTCAATCGCCAGCAGGCACGGCTGATTGCCCCAACTCGCGTCATTTCGACTAAAGGGAGAAATCTCTCTGAGCTCTTATCGTCATCTTCTCAGCCTTTTTCGCCGCTAGGCGCTCCGTTTTCATCGAGTCTCTTTCTCTCTCCACTCCGCGGCCTTCTCCGGCTTTCCCCAGTCCACATACAATTGGACCAGCCATTCCCGCGCCCGCTCCATATAGTACCGATCCGGAATTGCGATCACATCCTTCCTCGCCAGCAGACCCTGGTAACCTTCCAGCAGCAATGGTTCGGCTTCCGCGTATTTCTTTTGCCCCGCCAAACTCGCACCCACATGGCTTTCTGCGCTGAAGCGCTGCCACTCTTCCGCTCCCTTCTTTCGGTAGAAATCCATGGCCTCGCGCGCGAGCGGCTCGGCTTCGATGAACTTCCCTTGGGAAATGTATGCCATGGCTAAGTCGGCCGCCGATCCAATGGTGTCCTCGTTTTCCGAGCCCAGCGTGTGCCGTCGCCCCGTTAGCGCTTCGGCAGCAAGACCCTCCGCCAAAGCGTACTTGTGCTCTCGCTCGTACATGCCTGCGAAGCCCGCCAGGCATGCCAGCGTGCTTGGGTGCTCCGCGCCCACCGCTCGGCGGTAGACCTGTAGCGTCTGCCGATACAGGCTCTCTGCACGTGCATATTCTTGCTGGTCAGCGTAAACATCGGCTAAACCACACATGCAGCCAAGCGTGTAGGGGTGCTCGGGACCAAGCACGCGCCTCATTACCTCTAGCGTTTCGCTTTGCAGCGTCTGCGCCTCCGCATATTTGCCTTCCGCGGTAAACACATAAGCCAGATCCGCCTCCGAAGCCAATGTGTCAGGATGTTCCGGACCTAACATGTGCCTCTGCGCCGCCAGAGCTTGGCTCTGCAATGCCTCCGCTTGTGCGTATTTCGATTCAAGAAGGTACGCGCCTGCCAGGTGGCTCATGTTCCTTATCGTCGCGGGATGCTCCGGGCCCATCACGCGCTTTTGGATCTCCAGAACACGGCTACCGAGGGCCTCTGCTTCCGCGTACTTGCTCTCCTGGAAATAGTTCCAGGCCAGATTGTCCATCGTTGAAAGCGTCAGCGGATGCTCGGGGCCTAGTATTCGTTGCCGGACCTCCAGGACCTGCCTATATAGTGCTTCCGCCTGACTAAACTTTCCCTGATCGTGATATATAGTCGCGAGATTATTCATCGACGCAAGCGTGTCGGGATGCTCCGCTCCCAGCACTCGTCGCCGGATCTCCAGCACTTGGCTATCGACTTCTTCGGCCTGCGCATATTTCGTGAGACCGTGGTAGACGTTCGCCAGATTACTCATGGCGCTCAGCGTGTCGGGGTGCTCTGGACCCAGCCTTCGGCGCTCGATCTCCAGGACTTGTTTGAACAAAGCCCCCGCCTCGTCATACTTTCCTTGAAGCGTGGCGATTCCTCCCAGCTGGTTCATCGTCTTCAGAGTTGCGGGGCTCTTCATGCCGGGTCCCTGTCGGTGTAACTCCAGAGCCCGCTCTAATTGTGTCCGCGCCTCCGGATACAACCCCAGGTCCTCATAGGTTTCGCCGATGGTGTCCCGAATGGCCGCTTCCACTTCCGGTTGCTTTTCAAATTTGCCCGCGATCCGCACAGCCGCGCGGTCCAGCGCCGTTCGCACCTTCAGGTCTGGATCAGGTTTCGTGCTCGGCCCTGATTGCGTCGAGGCGCTGGCTTGCGCTAGCACGTCGTTTCGCAAAAAGTCGCTCACCGCTTGAGCCACCGCCGCTTCCCGGTTGGCCCGTATGCTCTGCCGAACGCTGACGACCGCCGCAGCAACGAGCACCGCGACAAACGCGCACGCCGTCACCAGCGCTCCACGGTGACGCCTCGCAAATTTCCGCGCCCTGTACGCCACCGATGGCGCCACCGCCAGCACCGCTTCATGATTCAAATATCTCCCGATATCCGCCGCGAAATCCGAAACCGAACCGTATCGTCGCGCCCGGTCTTTTTCCAAAGCTTTCAGCGCAATCGCATCCAGATCCCCGCCAATCAGCCTGGCCAGCGCCAGTGGCTCCGTCTGCCGCTTCTGAGCCAATTCCGACGACGTGGCCGCGTCCTGCGTCCGTATCTTCGTACTCGGCTTCGGCGGATCTTCTTCGCGCAACTTTCGCAGGAATTCATCAAACGCCAGTCTCCCCAGCTCGATGGGCGGCACGCCCGCCAGCAATTCATAAAAAATAATCCCCATCGAGTAGACATCCGTCCGTATATCGATGTCCTCACCCGAGGAAAGCGCCTGCTCTGGGCTCATATACTCGGGTGTTCCGATCAGTGCCCCTACCCGGGTGAACATGGTGTGCGCGGTCAGTTTTTGGCTTAGTGCCTTTGCCACTCCGAAATCGATGATCTTGGGCGTCGCCTTGCCGTCCACCTCCGCCACCAGAATGTTCGAAGGCTTCAGATCGCGGTGGATGACGGCCTTCTGGTGCGCATGCCGCACTCCTTCACAAACCTGCGTGAACAGCTCCAATCGTTCCTGGATGGAAAGTCGGTGATTGTCGCAATATTCCGTGATCGGCACACCCGCGACATACTCCATCGCGAAGTACGGTGCGCCCTCCGGCGTCGAGCCCGCATCGAACACCTTGGCAATCGCGGGATGTTCCATCAACGCCAGTGCTTGGCGCTCGGACTCAAACCGCGCCATCACTTCCCTCGTATTCATCCCAGCTTTAACCAACTTCAGCGCCACGCGCCGCCGCACCGGCTCTTTCTGCTCCGCCAGCCACACCTCGCCCATCCCTCCTTCTCCGATTTTCTGAAGAAGGTGATAGTGCCCGATTACTGTCCGGGTCGTCTCAGGCGTGGATGGAGTAAAGCCGGTCTCGGCGGTGCGTTCACCGTCACTGGAAGTGGGATCCGCGTCAAACTCTTCTTGAGGCAGCACAAGAAATCCTTCGTCCGACCAATGTTTGGCCGGGAGTATACACCTGGTCTTGGCGTCGCGGGAAGGCCTGTGGCCCAGTCTCACCAAACTACAAAATTTCCCCCAACTCCTTCCATCCGCTCCACTTCCCCGTCTCCCGTTCGAATGATGAAACTGTGGTACTGTACCTTGACAGTAATCTACATCCATGCTATCATTCCCCATGTTTGCCCCGCCAGAGTCCCGCAAAACATTCACCGCGCTCCGAATCGCTTCCTCCTTTACTTCCCTCACCTCCTCAACTTCCCGTTCCTCCGCGCACGCACAGCAAACGCCGCATCTCCTTTCCTCTCATCGAAAACCGGCACCAACTCGGCACACCCGACACGCTGGTGCGGCCGCAACTCCTTCCTTCTCATGCGCTTCCGCACTGTTTCCGTCACATCGGGGGTGTGCCCCGCACGACTCAACTAAAGATCCCCTGCTCGTTCCTTCCGCTTTCCTAACTCCTCTAAATGCAACAGTTATGAACCCGCCCGCAAGTGTTGCATCTAAACGACTTTCTGGAACACTAAATCCCGCAGATGCAACACTTACAGAAAACGCGGGGGAGGGCCTCCAGCCTCCAAAGATTTCTCCTCGCTGCCTTCTTACAGTCGGCTGTGAGCGGCTGTCAGCTGTCGGCTTTCCCGTTCCGTTATATCCTGTCTTCGTGCTCGAACTAGACTGCGGCCAGGACTTCGATACCACGCGCGACGAAGATTTCTTCGCCGCCCTTCCCCCTCGTCCCGCGGTCTGCCTCATCGAATCGCGCGCGGAAAACGCCGAACCATTTCTGATTCGCACGCAGGATTTGCGGCGCCGCTTGCAGCGCCTTCTCGGCCCTGCCGATCCCACGAGCAAACGTTTGAATCTTCGCCAACTCGCGCGCAGCATTCGCTACCGCCTGACCGGCTCCGCGCTCGAACAAATCCTCACCTACTATCAGCATGCCAAGCATCTTTTCCCGAACCGCTATCGCAAACTCACGCGTCTGCGTCCACCCGCCGTCCTGAAAATCAGTTTGCGCAACGCCTATCCACGTTGCTATGTGACGCGCCGCGTCGCCGTTGACGAAACTGGCGCGCCCACCGCAGGCGCTTACTACGGCCCGTTCCCTTCCCGAAAATCCGCGCTCGCCTTTTCCTCGCAAGCCCTCGACTTGTTCAAAGTCCGCCGCTGCCAGATAAAAATCCGCCGCGATCCAACGTTTCCCGGCTGCATCTATTCTGAAATGAAAATGTGCCTCGCGCCGTGCTTTGCCGGATGCACCAAAGAGGAATACGACGCCGAAGTTCAGCGCTTGGTGCAGTTCCTCGACAGCAACGGCAACTCGCTCCGCACCGCGATCGAAGACGACCGCGAGCGCGCCAGCACCGAGCTAGATTTCGAGCGTGCCGCCACGCTCCACAAGCGTCTCGAAAAACTCGACGACGCGTTGCGTTTCCGCCCCGAGCTGGCCCGCCGCCTCGAAGATCTCAACGCCGTCATCCTCCAGCGCGCCGCCGAAGAGCAATCCATCGGAGTCTTCGCGGTCCATGGCGGACGGCTCGCCGAACCTTTTTTCCTGCGCTTCGCTGAAATCGCCAGCCAGCCGCGCTCCGCGGAGCACATCTTCAAGGATTATCTCGACGGAAGCGCCGCAGCCGCACAAAACGCAGAGACATCGCCGGCGTCATCTGTGGCAGCCGCCCGCGACGAGCTTGGCGAGCATCTCGCCCTCATCTCCCGCTGGTACTACAGCAATCCTCGCGACGGCGAGATTTTCTTTCGCGAAAAAGACTGGCCCTACCGTAAGATTCTTCGAGCCTGCTCGCGCCTGCTCGCTCCCCCGGCAAGCGAACCCGGCGCGACCGGCAATCCACCGCCGCCGTAAGGCCGTTGACTTTGTAGGGGCACGGCATGCCGTGCCCTCTTGGGGTTGCTGCGACACAAAGGACACCATGAACAATTCCGCCACACTGGAAGGAACAAAGCGCTACGCCAACCGATTTGCCGGGCGCGCCGCTGATGGCCATTTTCGCGAAGCGCACCGACTGGTGATGTCGTCGCTCGGAATCGGCACCTATCTCGGCCAACCCGATCCGAAGGTTGATGCGAGTTACACCGCGGCGATCATCGCCGCCGCCGAAAGCGGCATCAATTTCATCGACGCAGCCATTAACTACCGTTTTCAGCGCAGCGAGCGCAACATCGGCGCGGCCATCAAACAGCTTGCAACAAAAGGATTTTCTCGCGACGAGCTCGTGGTTTGCACCAAGGGTGGCTATCTGACTCCAGACGGCTACATGCCCGAGGAACCCACGGAATATTTTCTGCGCGAATACATCCAGCCCGGCATCTTCACGCCGAAAGATCTCGTCGCGGGCAGCCACTGCATGACGCCGCGCTTTCTCGAGAATCAGCTTGGCCGCAGCCTCCGTAACCTGGAGATCGATTGCATCGACGTCTATTACCTGCACAATCCGGAAACGCAGCTCAGTGAAGTCTCCGCCCCGGATTTTCTCGAACGCGTGCGCGATGCCTTCATCTATCTCGAGTCCGCCGCCGACGCCGGCAAAATTCAGTTCTATGGCATGGCCACGTGGAACGGTTTTCGCCAGGAAGCCAAGGCGCGCGATGCCATGCAGCTTGCCGAATTTGCGCAAATCGCCGCGGACATTGCCGGCGAAAAGCACCGCTTCCGTTTCGTGCAGCTTCCTTTCAACATGGGAATGACGGAGGCCTTGACGCTCGGCAATCAATCGATAGGTGGCCGGAACCGCACCGTCATGGAAACCGCGAGCGAATTGGGCATTACCCTGGTCGCAAGTGCCTCGCTGCTGCAGGGCCAGGTTGCGCGCAATTTACCGGCGTTCGTAGCCCAGGCTCTGGGTCTCGATAACGATGCGGAACGCGCATTGCAATTTGTAAGGTCGTCGCCGGGAATCACCACGGCCCTGGTGGGCATGTCGCGTGTCGAGCATGTCCACGCGAACGCAAAGCTCGTCGGCGTGGCGCCGGCTACGGTAGATCAGTTCACTCAACTCTTCACGCGTGGCGAGGGGGCATGAATGAGCTACGATGAACCGTCATTCCGAGCGGAGCAGGCCGGCGTTTTTTCTTTCACGTTCGCTCCCGCGAACGTGTCGGCCTATGCAGGAGGAACTCTGCGCCATCGAGCGCTGTTTGCTCGATGAATCTCTCTTCGATTTCAACTTCGTTTTCCCGGATCCGAAGTCCTCTCGCTCATCCAATTCGTGATCGCCGCATTGACTTGATCCAGCTTTCCTGCAAAAAAGTGATCTGCATCTTCGACAACGACCAGCTTGTTTTCTCCCGGCAACGAGGAAACCAAACCTTTCAATTTGTCTACTGCGCCATAAATATCCTTAGCGCCGTGTACGAAGAGCTTCGGCTTTTCGCACTGCATCAAATAAGAAAAGCCGGCGTTGTCCACCGGCGCTCCGAGACCGATCAGCGAAGTAACTCGGGTGTCCTCGCAGCCGGCTTGAAGTCCAACCCAGCAGCCGAAACTAAATCCCGCGACGAGGAGCGGAATGTCTGGGAATTCCGAAGCGAGAAAATCCAGTGCGGCGCGAACATCGCCGAGTTCACCTTGTCCGCGATCGTGTTTTCCCTCGCTCATTCCGGCGCCGCGAAAATTGAAACGCAAAACCGCAAGCCCAAGCGCATCGAGCGATTTGGCGGCTTGATAGATCACCTTGTTGTGCATTGTGCCGCCGAAAAGCGGATGCGGGTGGCAAACAACTGCAGCCAGCGATGGCGTACCGGCGCTTGGACTCCACAGAATGGCTTCCAAGCGCCCGGCGGGCCCGGCCAGAAAGAGATTGCGAGATTCGTGCGTTGCGCCCATGGATGCCGTCAAGGAATTGCGAGTGTACCGCAACCCAATGGAAAGACGGAATTCTTCAGCCTGAATCCGGAGCAGGTCTTTAATCGATTAAACTATCTGAGCGGAAATGTTCGCTCTCTTGTTATGTTTCAAAATGGATGTGGCTCCCCCAGAGAGAGAGATCCGTTGAGGCTCAGCAAAATTCGCCCGAGTAACAGTACTACTCGGCTTGCTACGCGCATGAAAGTGGACGGAGGAGTCCCAAACCATCGTACTAGGACATAATTTTCTGACTTTCGCGTTGCAGTTTACCGGCGTCGATGCTAGCGTTCCTTTAAATTCCAGCCCCAGTGGGAGGAGCGATGAGCGACGGAGCAGACCGCCGCGAAGCACGGCGTTTCAATATGACGCTGCCGCTGCGCGTGATTCCAACGGGGCCTTACAGTCACGAACTCACGGCGCAAACGCGAGACGTCAGCTACCGCGGACTCTACTTCCTTGCGGAGACTAATTTCCCTATCGGCAGCGAAATCGAATTCGTCATCACTCTGCCCGAGCATGTGACGCAATCGAATGACGTCAACATCCGCTGCCAGGGCCAAATTGTGCGCGTCGAGCCCACCTCTAACGGGCGCCTGGGTATCGCCGCAAAGATCGACCGTTACGAATTCATGCCCGCCGCTAACGCTGCATAAGTTTGTTCGGTTTTTCGTCCATTTGAAGCGTTCGCACTCGTCCAGAAAATCTATTCAGAACGATTTCCGACACTGCCTGCGTTCAAAATGACTGGTGATGCTCGCTTGCCGCCACGCACGGCGAGTACAATGGCTGGGGCCGTCTTTCCCGCATCTGAGCGAGAGCGGCTTGTTTCTACACGAGGGAATCATGTATCACTACGACGCGAGGATTGCGCTCGAGGAATTGCAAGAGGACGCGCTTCTGCCGCACCCCGTCAAGTTGCGCGACATGATCCTGCGCACGCAGCTTGGCCCTGAAGAAGCAAAAGCGCTGAACCACGAATTCCAGGATTATTTGACGCGTTTCGGCGAGCTGCAAACCGTGGCGCGCGGAATCCTCGAAAAAATCGCCGCAGGGCGCCGCAAAAGTTCGTGATGAAAACCGCCGAAGCCGGAACGCACAGCGGATGAAATCGAAGCCGCGTGTCCTCTTGTTGTCCGCATCTTCCGGCGCGGGACACGTGCGCGCCTCGCAGGCTCTCGAAAAGGCGTTCGCCGCCCGCGGCGATTGCGCGGTTGAACATATCGACGCGATCCAGCACGTCAGCAAACTTTTCCAGCGCGCTTACGACAAGGCCTACATTTCCATGGTGCGGCGCGCGCCGGAATTGATGGGCGTGCTCTACGAACGCACGGACCAGCCGTGGCAACATTCCCGGCGGCGACTGGCTTTGGACCGGCTAAACACTGCTCCGATGATCCGTCTGCTCAAGCGTGTGCAACCGGATCTCTGCGTGGCCACCCATTTCTTGCCTGCGGAAATCATCGCCTGGCTGATTGCCAAACGAAAACTGCATGCACACAACGCCATCGTGGTAACGGATTACGACGTGCATGCCATGTGGCTCTGCCGCACGGTCGACCGTTATTATGTGGCCATCGACGAAGCCGCTGAGTATCTAGCGCGCATCGGAGTCCCGAGCGAGAAATTGCGCGTCAGCGGAATTCCGATCGATCCGCTTTTCGCCAAACCAATCGATCGCGCCGAAACACGACGCGCGCTGAACCTTGATCCGACGGCCACGGTGATTTTGGTTTCCGCAGGAGGCTACGGCATCGGGCCGGTTGAGCAACTTGTGAATGATTTGCTGGCGTTGCAGCGCCCCTGGCAAATCATCGCCATCGCGGGCAAAGCCGAAAAAGTTTGCAAGCGCCTGGAAGAAATATCGCGCAGCGCCGGGAAACTGCCCAGCGGCGCGCCTCGGCTCGTCCCGGCAGGATTCACAACGGAAATGGATAAGTACATGGCGGCCGCCGATCTACTCGTGGGAAAGGCCGGAGGTCTCACCACCTCGGAGGCCCTCGCTCGCGCGCTGCCGATGGCGCTGATCGAGCCGATCCCTGGACAAGAAGAACGAAACGCCGATCATTTGCTGGAAGCCGGGGCAGCGATTCGATGCAACAATCTGCCCGCGGCGGCGTGGAAAATCGGGGCGTTGCTGGACGATCCAGCGCGGCTCGCAAGAATGGGCGAGGCTGCTCGCAGCATGGCCAAGCCCAATGCCGCAGCAATCATCGCGGAAGACGCCTTGAGGCTGGTAGACTGACGTAGCCATAAGGCAACGTAAGTACCATCTTTCGCTTCCTAAGGGTTGCTGAACACGAGTCCCCATGCGACGCAACACACTGATGATCGATGCGGATGACACGTTGTGGGAGAACAACGTGTTTTTCGAGAAGCTGATCGAGGATTTCATCACCCTCGTCGAGCCTAGCGGTTACACGCGCGCTTACATCCGTCATATTTTGAATGAAACAGAGCGGAAAAATATCCGGCAGTACGGATATGGAGTGCGGAGTTTTGGGAGGTCGCTTGAGGAAACATATCTAAAGCTAGCGGACCAGATGGTTCGCCGGGAAACGCTGGCGCAGATTCATGGGCGCGTGATGGAACTGGAACGCACGCCGCCGAAAATTCTCGATGGCGTGCCGGAGACGCTGGCTTATCTGACCGAGCGGCATCGCCTGATTTTATTCACGAAAGGCGAGCCCGCCGAACAAGCGGCAAAGGTCGAGCGCTCGGGACTGCAGGGCTTTTTCGAGTTCATCGAGATCGTGAGCGAAAAAGATACGGAGACTTACGGCAGCCTGGTCCGCAAACACAAAATCGTCAAATCACAGGGGTGGATGATCGGCAACAGCCCGCGCAGCGATATCAACCCCGCCATGAAAATCGGACTTAACGCCGTGTACATCCCACACCAGCACACCTGGCAGCTCGAACACGAACCCGTCATGGCAGGCGCAGGAAAACTGGTCATCGTCCCGGCATTTCGCGAGCTGCGCGGCCACTTCTAGCTCGCTGCTAGTACTTGCATCGCGCACGGCGCGGCTGTTTTCAACTTTGCTTGAATTTCCAATTTGGATGTTGAAACCAGTGAGCCTTGCGCGAGTCTAGTCTTTTCAGGCCGACGCAAAGGAGACTCTCATGGCCACACCCGGCACTTCCCTTCACACCGACTGGCGGCAGGAATGGTTCGAATTTGAGGATGCCACGTATCTGAATCTCGCCGGGGAATCGCCGATGCCAAAGGTTTCGCTGCGGGCCTTGCAGGCCGCGCAGGAGTGGAAGAAATTTCCGCATCACAAGCCGGATTCCACTTTTTTTGAAGTGCCCAACCGCATTCGCGCGTCGATTGCGAAATTGATCGGGGGCCAGCCCGAAGAAATTGCGATAACAACGGGAGCGAGCACCGGTGTTGCGGCGGTGGCGTATGGACTTTCGTGGAGGCCGGGTGACGAAGTGATTACGGCGAAGGGAGAATTTCCGCTGCAATATACGGCGTGGAAGCCGATGGAAGAGCGCGAAGGCATCATGCTGAAAATTGTTGCGCCGCGCGAAAGATTCCTGACGGCGGATGATTTGATTGCGGCGATGACGCCACGCACGCGCGTCGTGTCGGTGAGTCTCGTACGATTCAATGACGGCTCGATGCTCGATGCGGCAAAAGTGGCGGAAGCGTGCCACGCGCAAGGCGCGCTGCTCCTGCTGGATGCCAGCCAGGCCTGCGGAACCGTGCCGATGGATGTCGAAAAGCTGGGTGCCGATTATGTGGTAAGCGCGGGATACAAAGGGCTGCTCAGTCCTTTTGGCACGGGATTTTTCTGGGCGAAGCGAGAGCACATCGAAAGCATGCGGCCGGGGCCGTTTTACTGGATGGCGGTGGCCGGCTCGGACAATTTCGCTGCGCTCAATTTCGATGATCCGAAACCCGTGCCGGGAGCAAAGCGCTGGGACGCGGCAGAGCCGGCCAGCTATTTCAATTTCAACCTCGTAGCGATGGATGTTTCGGCGGATTTTGTCGTGCGCGCGGGGCCGGAAACGGTGGCGGAGCACAATCGCGGGTTGATCGAATTGATGTACGAGCGATTGCCGAAAGATCGCTGCATTCCGGCGAGCCCTTTGGACGCGGCGCGACGCGGCGCGTATGGGTGTTTCGCGGCGCGGACACCAGAGAAGACGGCGGAGCTTTATCAGAAATTGCGCAAAGAAAATGTGATCGTGAGCCTGCGCGAAGGAAATATTCGAGTGTCGCCGCATCTCTATAATACGGAGCGGGACATCGACCGGCTGATTTCGGTAATCACCGCATGACCGGCAATCAAGATTGGCCGCGAGTGGCGGTTGTTGGAGCGGGCGCGGTCGGCGGTTATTTCGGCGGAATGCTGGCGCGTGCAGGCGTTCCGGTGATGATGATCGGCCGGGCGGCTTTTGTTGAGGCGGTGAAGAAGAACGGACTTTTTCTCGATACGTTGCAGTTCAAGGAGAGCGTTCGCGTTGAGGCTTCAACCGAGCTAAAGGATGTTCGCGGGGCGGAGGTCGTTCTTTTTTGTGTGAAGACTACGGACAATGCCGCGACGGCGAGCGCACTGGCGCCGCTGGTCGCACCCGGGGCGTTGGTTGTGAGCATGCAGAACGGAGTGGATAACGCCGAGCAGATTCGCACCGCCTCGGGCATTGATGCGCTGTCCGCTGTGGTGTACGTCGCGGCCTCGGTTCCAGAGCCCGGACGTGTGAAGCACGCTGGCCGGGGCGACCTCGTTGCAGGCCCGCGCAGTCAGCGCACGGAGCAATTTGCTGCGCTGTTCGAACGCGCCGGCGTTTCCTGCCGCATTTCTGACAATATTGCTGGCGAGCTTTGGACCAAACTCACCTGGAACTGCGCGCTGAATGCGATTTCGGCGCTTGGCCGCGCGAAATACGGCCAAATCGCCGCCAGCCCGGATGCGCGCAAGGTCATTGAGACCGCCGTATATGAAGTGCTCGCGGTCGCAAAGGCCGCGGGGGTTCATTCACCTGGATTTGAGGATCCCCAAGTGGCGCTCGCTGGCGCTTTCAAAATTGCCACGCAGATGGCGGAGGCGCTCTCTTCGACGGCGCAGGATATGAACCGAGGCAAGCGCACGGAGATCGATTCGCTGAACGGGTACATTTCACGGCGTGGCGCGGAGCTTGGCGTGCCGGCGCCGGTGAACCACGCGCTCTATACGCTGGTGAAGCTCGCCGAAGGCCGGGTGTAGGTGGAATCGCTCTCAGCGGTTGTCGGGGATGCGGAAGGGGACGTGGACGATGGCTTCCAACTCGACAGGGACGCCGCCCTTCGTGGCGGGGCGGAACTTCCACTGAGCGAAAGCGTTTTTGGCGTTGGCGTCGAGTTGCGGATCAATGCCGTGGACGAGTTGAATGCCGTCGACGGAGCCATCGGCGCGAATGATGGCGTAGAGGACGACTTCTCCTTCGACATTTTGCTCGATGAGTTCGGGCGGGTACTTGGGATCGACCTTTCGGATAGGGGCGAGACCCTCCAATTCCGAAGCAGTCATAGCGGGCCCCTGAGCCCCGGAATTAAGCTCCGAAAAATGAAGGATCCAACTTCCGCTGGCGCTGGTGAGATTGGCCATGTTCACGTTGAGGGTGTAGACGCGCTTGTCGGCGAAGATTTGCTCGGGCTTTGCGCCGGGAGGAAGAGTGGCAAAGTTTGGAGGGCCGGTTCGTTGAGGGGTGTCCTCGGTTCTCACGTTAGACTCTGGGCGCGTGATTAGCTCGCGGGAGGATGGCGGGCTCAGTTTCAGACGGGAACCACCAAGGCTGGAGGCTTCGGCCTTGGGTTTAGGATTTCCGCCGGTGATGCTTATTCCCACAGGACTTGTTCCCGCACCATTGCTAGCCGCGGATGGGCCAGCTCCGCTTGCCGGATCGGAGGTTGCGATTGAAGAACCGCCGGGTACGCCGCGCTTCGTGCCTTCGGGCGAAATGGAGATGCGCGCGGCGAGGTTGCCTTGGGGCGGTTGAACGTCGGGCTTGGGAGGAGCGGGCGCGGCGGAAAGAGCGATGAGAGTGGATGGATTTCCGTTCGCTGAGGCGGATTGAGCAGCGCCGATTTCCGGCGCGGGGACAGAGTCGCCTGTTTGGGCGCGCTCAGCGACACGCGGCGCGGCGCCGGCGTTCAAATCGAGTTTGGGACGCGCGGGGGCGTTTGGCGAAACAGCTAAAATTATGTCCGCAGGCTTTTGTTCAAGCGTGGGAACGTCCGGCAGCGGAGTGGCTGTAACGGCGGCAACGTGACGCTGCCGAGGACGGAGTCTTGCGAGATCTTCCGCACTGATTTGGATATGCGGCCGGGGAGGGGCAACCGGTGCCTGCAACTGAACGATATTGGGCAAGTCGGGAAGAAGTTTAGGTGCGAGCTGCGGCGCGACCGGATTGATGAGCGTTTGGCGGGGATGATTGGGGCGGACGGGATCGGTGATGATGCGCTGGCGGGGATGGAAGGCGTCGGCGCCTCTAGGAGCGAGCGGCCTCTGATCTTCGGCGCGCAAAGCCGGTTTGGGAATGGCGGCGGGGATTTCGAGAGCTGGAAAATCTTCGATAGGTCCGGACCAGGTGAGTTGAGTGTGGTCAAACGCTGCATTGTGACGAACGACGGTGTTCAGCAACGAAAACGGGGAGACGAGAAAGACGACGTGCCATAGCGCGGCGGCCAGGACGGCGCGCTTGGGAACGCGGCGCTCGACCCAACAGTCGCGGAAGTAGTCGCCGGCGAGAAGTTTTCTGGCGGTGAAGGGACCTGAAAATAGAGCGCGGACGCTGCTGAAGAAACCTTGATGGAAGTCGCCCCAGGGGATGCCGAGCTTGGGCTCGACGATAGTGGGCGCGGGTGGGCGAATGGGAGCCATCCGCGCGGCGGTGGCTGCGCCTTGTCCCAAGAGGTTGTACCCGCTGTTGACCTGGCCTAGAGACATGAGTTTTGTAGTATAGCGTGGCTGGGGAGTCCAGGAAGGATGGATTCGGTTTAGGGCGGGCGGGATGCCTGGGGCGGAGGGTGACTTGTGACTCGTGACTGGTGACTGGTGGATGGCGTCTGGGACGCTTTTGTCACGTGTGGGGTTCTTGGGCGATGAGTTTTAAGTGGTGAGGCGGAAGAAGGAGAGGGCGGCGTCGCCTTGTTTTAAGACGCGGGACCTGGTGAGGTGGCCGGAGGTTTCGGGGAGCGAGAATTTGTGGTGATGCTCGAAGATGACCAGGGCGTCCGGAGCGAGAAAATTGGCGGAGGAGAGAAATTCGATGGTGCGGGCGTAGTCGACGTGGGCGGCGTAGGGAGGATCGAGGAAGACGAAGTCGATGGGCGGAGTGGAGGGAGTATGGCGGGCGGCGAGTTTTTGGAGGGCGGTGAGGGCGTCGGCGGCGAGGATGGTGCAGCCGAAAGTGATTTTGAGCGAGTCGAGATTTTGGCGGATTAGTTTTGCGGCGGGGGCGTGATTCTCGATGAAGGTTACGTCGGCGGCGCTCCGGCTGAGGGCTTCGATGCCGACGGCGCCGGTGCCGGCGAAGACGTCGAGGAAGCGGGAGCCTGCTACGGCGGGGCCGAGGACGTTGAAGAGGGTTTCGCGGAGGCGATCGCTGGTGGGACGGAGAGCGAGGCCTTTGAGGCTTTTCAGGATGCGGCTGCGGTATTTGCCGGCGATGATGCGCATGGCGGATAAATGGCACCAGGAGGAAGATTCAAGAGTTTAAGTTCCAAAATACGGGCCGGGACGACGCTAGTCGGGTCGTGGGCTCGATTTCTGCAAGGCCCTGTCCAGTGCGTCTATACGGGCTTGCAGATCGCTTAGTTTAGCCTGCTCGAGCCGCAACTGCTCTTCCGTTTCGATTTGCTTCGATTGCCTTTGCTGCTCTTCGTCCGCGAGCTCTCCAAGCCTGTGTTTATAGTATGCGGCCATGTCTTCCAGATTCTTGCGATCCACCGGATTGTCGGTGTGCTCCAAGCTGTCGTGGACCCCTTTGGCTTCGGTTTCCGCCTTGCTGCGGGCAGTTTGCGTCTCGGCGAGCTTGGTCCGAGCGTCGTCGGCCCGCCCTGACGCACGTGCGGTGGCCGCCTGCTGGCTTTGAAGCCGGAAGAAAAGAATCTGTATTCGCTGTGTGGTTGCACTGTAGGTTTCCAACTCTTGCCTCAGCTGTCGCACTTCTGACAGAAGCGCTTGCAACGTCTGGGAATCCGTTGACGACGTTTGTCCAAATGCGGCTGGCGCGACTAACAGAACTGCGAGCAACGAAAATCGGCACATAGGGCACCTCTTTGGAAATTCTATCTTAGCCTGCGCAAGCATGGACGAGATTGCCGCCCCGCTTGAATTTAGCCGATGCGGGCGAGGTGGTAGCGGCGTTGCCATTCCTTGGGAAGTTGGTGGAGTAGGCGCTGGAGGGCGGAGGATTGCTGGGCGTCGTCGGCTAGGGAGAAGGCTTCGCGGCGGGCTACTTCTAGGAGATCTTTGTCGCGAATGGGGTTGGCGATGTGGAAGCCGAGGTCGCCGGACTGGCGGGTGCCGAAAAATTCGCCGGGGCCGCGGAGGAGGAGATCGGTTTCGGCGATTTCGAAGCCGTTGGCGGTGCGGACCATGGTTTCGAGGCGGGAGCGGGCGTCGTCTGTGCTGCGCGCGGGAGCGACTAAGATGCAATGGGATTTTGCGGCGCCGCGGCCGATGCGTCCGCGGAGCTGGTGAAGCTGGGCCAGGCCGAAGCGTTCGGCATGCTCGATGACCATGGCGGTGGCGTTGGGGACGTCGACGCCGACTTCGATGACGGTGGTGGCGACGAGGATTTGGATTTCGTTTTTGCGGAAGCGCTGCATGACGTCGTCTTTTTCTTCGCTGGAGAGGCGGCCGTGGAGGAGCCCGAGTTTCAGTTTCGGAAAGACATCTTTCGAGAGCCGCTTGAACTCGTCGATGGCAGCTTTCAGCTCGAGCTTCGATTCTTCGATGACGGGATAGACGATGTAGGCCTGATGGCCGGCGGCGATTTCGCGGCGGAGAAATTCCCAGACGCCTGGGAGATGCGGCTCGGAGGTGAGGCGCGTTTGGATGGGAGTGCGGCCGGGGGGAAGTTCGTCGAGGACGGAAACGTCGAGGTCGCCGTAGAGAGTGAGCGAGAGAGTGCGTGGGATGGGCGTGGCGGTGAGGACGAGGACGTGCGGCGCGTGGCCGTGGGAGGCAGCTTTATCCATGAGGCGTTTGCGCTGGAGGACGCCGAAACGGTGCTGCTCGTCGATGGCCACGAAGCCGAGGCGCGCGAACTGGACTTGGTCTTCGATGAGCGCGTGCGTGCCGATGACGAGCTGGGCTTCGCCGGAGCAGATGCGTTCGAGGGCGGCGGTTTTTTCGGCGTGCTTGAGGCCGCTGATGAGGAGCTCGACGCGATGGCCGCCGGGGGCGAGGATGCGGCGGGCGGAAAGATAGTGCTGCACGGCGAGAATTTCCGTGGGCGCCATGAGGGCGGCCTGGCAGCCGTTTTCGATGGCGATGACGGCGGCCTGGAGCGCGACGATGGTCTTGCCGCTGCCGACGTCGCCCTGGAGGAGACGATTCATGGGAGCGGGCTTTTCAAGGTCGGAGGCGATTTCCGCCAGGACACGCTTCTGCGCGGCGGTGGGTTTGAAGGGAAGGATACGTTTGAGCGCTTCGCGGACTTTTTCTTCGCGGACACGGAAGGCGATAGCGTTTTGCTTGCGCGTGGCTTTACGGTCGAGCGCCAGGCTGAGCTGGTAGAGAAAAAATTCTTCGAAGATGAGGCGTTGCTGCGCGGGAGTGCGGAAAATGTTGAGGGCTTCGAGGGATTCTTCGGGCGCGGGGAAGTGGACGTGGATCAAGGATTCGCGGCGCGAAGGATAGCCGAGACGCGCGCGCAAAGCCTCGGGGAGAATGTCGGGCATGTTCGAATCGAGGAGCTGGACGGCGGCGTACATCGCGCGGCGAATCTGGCGCGAGCCAAACGTGCCGATGGCTTCGTAAATGGGAACGATGCGGCCGACTTCGGTGGAGTCCGGCTCGTCGTTGCCGAGCATCTCGAGCTGCGGATTGATCATTTCGAGGCGGGCAGGGCGGAGCTTGTCAATTTCGACTTTGCCGTGAAGGACCAGCTGCTGGCCGGGTTTGAGGCGGCCTTCGAGATAGCCACCGTGAAAAAATTTGCAGGGGAGAAGGCCGCCGGCAGCGTCCTGCACAAGCAGATGATAAATGGCGTTAGGGCTGAACTTATTGGGGATGGCCTGACCGCTCATTACGCGGGCGCGAATGGTGTACGTGCCGTTGGGCTGGATGTCCTTGATATTGGAAAAATGAATGCGATCCTCGTAACGGAAAGGCAAATAGGCGAGCAAATCCTCGAACGTGCAGATGCCGCGCTTGGCGAGGAGCTCGGCGCGCTGCGGGCCGACGCCCTTGATCATGCGCACATCGGTTGTCAGGCTCAGAGCCATTAGCACTTCTTTATATCATCCCCAGGCGAAACAGACTGAAACGACGATACTTGCGCTATGCTGCTGCGTAACATTAGAGTGTCCATTTTGCGTCGCGGATTTTGCGGGAGGCACAGGTGGCGGAAAACCGGCTGACAAGTTCTGACAAGCGCGAGCTGCTGCTGTGGGTGCTGCTGGGCATCGTGGGCGCGGTGTTTGCGTACAAATATTTTTTCCGAGCCTTTCCGGAAGCTTCTGTGGATTTTAAGGTTTCGCGGAGTGAGGCGCTGGAGCGAGCGCAGAAATTTGTTGGCGGCCTGGGTGAAGACATCACCGGGTACCAGCCGGCTATCGTTTTCGACCTGGATGATAACGCGAAAACGTATTTGGAGCGCGAGGTGGGACTGCAGCAAGCCAACCAGCTGATGTCCAGCAAGCTGAACATTTGGTATTGGAATGTGCGTTTTTTCCGGGCGGGGCAGGAGGAAGAGTTTCATGTGCGGGTGAGCCCGGCGGGAAACATTGTCGGATACGAGCACACAATTCAAGAAGCGCGGGCGGGAGCGACGCTGGACCGAGCCGCGGCGGAAACGGCGGCGCAGGGATTTCTGCGCAGCAAAATGAGTGTGGATTTGAGCAAGTGGGACTTTCTTTCGGAAGAAGCCAATTCCAGCGAGAGGCCGAGCCGGCTGGACTGGTCGTTCACGTGGGAGGAGCACGGCTTCAAGGCTAAGGATGCGCCATACCGGCTGCGGGTGACTCTGCAGGGCGACCGCGCAGGAAGCTCAGAAGAATTCCTGCAGGTGCCGGAAGCATGGCAGCGCAGTTACACACACCTGCGGTCGACAAATATTTTTTACAACCAGGTGGCCATCATCCCTTACTTGTTGCTGATGGGGTCGGCATTGTGGCTCGGCATTCAATTGACGAAGAGCGGCCAAACGAGCTGGGGGCCGGCGCTCAAGCTGGGGATCGTCGTCGCGATTCTGCTGTTCTTCATGCAGCTCAACAATTGGCCGCTGGATCGAATGGGTTATGACACGAACTCGACGTACGGGACCTTTGTGTTCGGGGAAATTGCGAAGGCGCTGCTCTTTGGTCTGCTATCGGCGCTGACAGTGGTTCTCCCGATTCCCGGGGCCGAACCGCTGTACCGCTCGGCACAACCAGGCAGACTCCGACTCACGAAAGCGCTTACGTTGCGGGGCCTGCGTTCGAAGGAGTTTTTTTCGTCGGCGACGGTAGGATTGTCGCTCGCGGCAGCACACATCGGGTTCGTCGTGGCGTTCTATATTGTGGCGGGACACTTCGGAGCGTGGGCGCCGCAGGACTTGAACTACGAAAATTCGGTGAACACGACGTTTCCATGGATTGCGGGTGTTGCGATCGGAATGCTCGCCGCGACGAGTGAGGAATTCCTGTTTCGCCTGTTTGCGATTCCCTTTCTAAAGCGACTGACGGGATCGAGCATCATCGCGGTGATTGTGCCGGCCTTCTGTTGGAGTTTTCTGCACTCCGCCTATCCGAATGAGCCGCCGTACATCAGGGGGCTCGAGGTTGGACTGATCGGAATCATCGCGGGCATCGTGATGCTGCGCTGGGGCATCCTGGCGACGCTGATCTGGCATTACACGGTGGACGCTTCGCTCGTCGGCTTGTTGCTCATTCGCTCGAACAGCCTGTACTTCAAAATTTCCGGCGTGGTCGTGGGCGCGGCGGCGCTGGCGCCGCTGATTTTTGCGGGTGTTTCGTACCTGTCGCGCGGGCGGTTCGAACCGGATGAAGACTTGCTCAACGGGGCCGAGCCTGCCGGCGAGATCACCTTTGCGTCCGCTCCGGTGGTGGCCGAAACAACAACGTCCACGCGTCGCTATGACGCGTTGACGCCTGCAACAATGATTTTCCTGGCGGTCTGCCTTGTACTCGGCGCCCTGGCCGCGTGGCGCCTCAAGACAACCTCGCTTGGCGATTATCTGGAGCTGTCCGTGAATGCAAAGACCGCGAGAGCTCGCGCCGATGAAATTCTTCGCCAGCGCGGCCTCGATCCAAACACGTATAAACACGCAACGATTTTCGCGGACGTCACTGACCCGGTGACCAACGAATTTCTGCGGCAACGGGTGGGTATCTCTCGCCTGAACGAGATCTATGACGGGGAAGTACCCGGAGCGATCTGGCAGGTGCGCTATTTTCGGGATAGCCAGCCGGAAGAGTACTCGATCAAGTTAGGACCGGACGGCTCGGAGCTTGCCTTTCACCATAGGCTTGCGGAGGATGCGGCTGGAGCTACGCTGAGCAAGGAAGACGCAGTTGCAAAGGCTGAAAAATATCTGCGCGAAGTGAAAAAACTCGATTTGGGGCAGTGGAGTCTCGTCGAAGCAAACTCCGACAAGCGCATCCATAGGACAGACCACGAGCTTGCCTGGCAACAGCGCACTCCCATCGATTCCGGTTCGACATCATCGAATGATGCGGTGAGTCATGCGTACGTTCGAGTCAAAGTCGCGGTTCTAGGCGATGAGGTCGTGGATTACCGGGGATCCTATTACTCGAAACCGGAAGCGAGAGAGGAGCTTGAAGCCAAGGAGGGAGGCACAACATGGATGTTCATCAAAATCCCCGACGAGTGGCGCCGCAAGCAAGAAGAACAGACGCTGTTCCGCACCATCTACAGTTTCGCGGTTCCGATTTTGTTGTACGGCGGATTGGGAATAACTGCGATTGTGCTGTTTTTCAAGAATCTGCGCTCGGAAGCCGTGCGAGCAATTCCCTGGCGGCGACTGGCGCTGTGGGCGCTCTGGGGGCTGCTGGCTTACGGATTGATCGTGGGCTTCGGCAACCGTCTGCAATTTTTCTTGAACTCCTATCAGACGGCAATTCCCTTTAAGACGATGCTCGGCGGCATTGTTATTGGCCTGCTTCTCGGAGCGGTTTTTTATACCGGCGGTCTCGGTGTGCTGTTCGGTATCGCTACGTACTTCAGCAATCGCGCGTTTGGAGAAGAGCAGCTTCCCGTGGGCAGCCGGTTGCCTGCGCTCTATTACCGCGATGCGCTGTGGATCGGCGTGTGCGGGACGGCTGGGCTTCTCGGACTCGGGCACCTGATTGAGTTTAGCTCTTCACACTGGCAGACGGTACATCGCAGCTTGGCGTTTTCCCTCGGTCAGTACTTCGACGCCGTACTTCCATCCGGCGGCATCCTGGGGAGTGCGCTGATCAGAAGCCTCTTCTATACCGGCTTTATTGCTTTCGTCGCGGCGTTTGTGGCGTCGGTCCTCCGGGCGCGCTGGATGCGGTTTTCGCTTTTCCTGATAGGCGCGTTAGCTCTCACCGGCAGTAGTTGGGGGAATGCGACGGACTTCGCGATAAAGTTTCTCGGCGAGGCGATTCTGCTGGGGGTGCTCGTCTTCGGCGTTGGGCGAATAATGCGATTTAATGTGCTGGGCTGTCTCCTGGTGGTGGCGTGCTTAAGTCTCGTGGGAGCAGCCGCTCAATTGCTGGGGCAACCGGACGCGTTCTATCGCACGAACGGCTACGCCGTAGTGTTGATTATGGGGCTGTTGCTTGCCTGGCCGCTCGCGACATGGCGGATGCGAGCGTCGAGTGGCGGCTAGTCGGGGAACTGGGCGTAAATGGGCGGGAATTGCGGGGCAACCCGCAGCTCATTGTGGAAATCCGAAACAAATAGGTCTCGAAGTCCGTTCTCTAATTGGGAAGTGGATGCTCACCCATAGGTGTTCGAGTACGTCCAAATTGGGTGGTCGCGTGATGTTCCGTGTGTGGCGGAGTGGGGCCGTTCAGCCTAAGGTGTTGGTAAATAAGAGGCAACGCCTGCGCACGAGAAGAGAAAGCGAAAAATGCCGCTTCCAAGATGGGCTCTAGCATTGGCTAACAATTCAGGCCTGGCGGGTGGCACCGGTGCCTCCCTGGCCACGGTGGACTCTTTGCCCAACCTAAACGAGCGCACCCTCGTGGCGGAAGCTCAAGCCGGCAACCGTGCCGCTTTCGAGGAGCTTGTGCACCGCTTCGACCGGGATGTGCTGCGGCTGGCGCTGAACCTGATGAAGCGCCCGGAAGACGCGCGAGACGTCTATCAGGAGGCCTTCCTCAAGGTTTACCGCAACCTTCATCGCTTTCGCTTCGAATGCAGCTTTTATACCTGGCTCTACCGAATTGTCACCAACGTTTGCCTCGACCATTTGCGGCGGCGCCAAGCGCGGCCGGAGGATCAGGCGCCGGAGATCAACTCCGGGAATCATGAGGAAGGAATCACGGATTTCTTTGAGAGGCAACGGGAACGCCGTCCTACACTCGATCCGGAACGGCAATTTTTTGGCAAAGAGATCCAAGCGCGTATCACCAGTGCGATGGAACGTCTTTCGCCCCGGGAACGAATCGTATTTGAATTGAAGCACTATCAAGGACTAAAGTTACGCGCCATCGGCGACGCATTGGGGACTACCGAAGAAACCGTGAAGAATTCACTGTTCCGAGCAACGCGTAAGCTGCGAAGCCAGTTGGGAGGTTTGCGATGAGCGTACCTCTGCAACTCGAGTGCAAACAGGTTGCGGGGCTGCTGGTTTTCTACGCTTGCGGTGAAACCAACGAGCGAGAAACCGCGCT
>Ga0070708_100000221_pt1 | contig 42456 bp, 49 predicted proteins | sample KBSK5503metaG_FD_65469 | JGI IMG/M metagenome (GOLD analysis project Ga0070708, IMG submission 65469) | Corn, switchgrass and miscanthus rhizosphere microbial communities from Kellogg Biological Station, Michigan, USA - KBS K5-50-3 metaG | ecosystem: Host-associated > Plants > Roots >... | reverse complement strand
ACGTTGGAGGAAGCAGTTACTTGAGAAAACACGCTACCGCCGCGCCGGTCCAACGATTTTGTTAGACGGCGTTTCGCAATCCTCGTGGATAGCCCTTTGCCAGAGCGATCTTAACGACCCGTTCAATGAACTCAGTCTTCGCGATTGCGTACGCCTCGCGATCCGAGGTGTTCCCTGCGTCATATTGAGTAGCAAGCTGCCGCTTGAGTACACCGTATTCGTGCGCGACATCGATGTAATCACGTAAGTAGTCGCGAAATGCCAAGGTACGCCGCTCTTCGAGTCCCCCCGATTCAACAACGTGAACTTGATGCGAATGCGGCCACTCGCTTGGCCGATGGAAGAACGGGCACACCGCATCATCGGAATGGGCCACATGCCGGTAGCCGAGTCCAGCTAGTGGGTCCGCGTAAGCCTGGATCGGATTGAGCTGTTCGACCGAAACCTGAATGTCAATTATCGGCTTCGCCTCTAAGCCCGGGACGGCCGTCGAACCATTGTGATCGATTCGACGGGCCAGTTGGCCCAACGCACCTGCAATTCGATCCCGTTCCACTTCGAACTCAAAAGCCCAACGCGGATCGTAGGTTAAGATCTGCAGTTGTTGGCTCATCATTGGTCAGCCGTCTAACGATCCTGTTCAGCGGGCGCGGGCGATCAGCATTCAAGCTTAGCCGTCCACGAGCATCTTAAAAACCACGGTATCCCGCGCTCCGCTGCAACAGGTTGTTGGACGGCTTTGTTGTCACCAACCGCGTTTGCCAGTGCGTCGTTTGAATTCTGTGCGTTCGAATGATGAACCGTGCGGCCACAAAGTGATAACTGCAAGACTTGGACATCGTCATATGTGAGTCCAGAGTCTTCAACCCAATTTCGGCAACGTGGCATAAGAAATGACCACAACGGCCATGCGATCACAGAGCCAACGAATCGACCCAACGAACCCCCCAGGAATATCGAGGAGTTATTGGTTGGGCTGCTTGACCGGCTTTACCTGCTTTACCTGCTGAACCCAGACGACAAAGCTCAACTTCTGGCCCTTGTAATCGCCCGTGATCTCCCAGCAACCCGGAGTAGGTACATATACGCCCGACAGCATGAAACCATGCCTCGCATTAGGTCCTGCGATGTTTGTCATCGGCATCAGGAGAAGAGGTGGAGCCTCTCCGTCAAGGCGTCTTCCCGTGAGCGTTAAGTTCGGACGCGGTTCTTTTCGCCAATAGTAATCTACGCTCCCCCAAGAAATCTTTACCGTCAAAGGCTGTACTTCATGCTCATGCCCTGGTTTGTGCGGCTCCCAATCCCAGACTCCTGATTTGTTACCCTGGGTCCACAACTTTTCCGAACCCAGCCAAAAGCTATCATCAGTCGGCTCATACCAAGCGGGAGGTGTAAATGGGTTCGCCGGCGGGACCGTAACTCGACAGGAAGCCGGCGGTACAAGAGCCTGTCGAGGAGAATTCTGCTGGCCCATTGCCGTCAAGGCCACCAACAAAATCAATGGAACTAGTCGCAAAAGAGTCAGTGCCAGATCCTCCTTAGTAGAGCTTACTTTCGTATTCATTCAATAGCCGACTTGTTAGACGCTTGACGCGAAAGGCAGTCGACCTCCCCGCGTTATTTCAATAGTTCCATTATTACGACTTCGATTTCGCGCTCATCTCCCTCTGCGAATCCGACCTTCCGATAACGAAGGTTGCCATGCTTGTCGATAAACAGGCTGGTAGGAATAGTGCCCGCATTAAAGTGTTTAGCAAGGGCAACAGAGTGTACGGGCGGAAAGTTGAGATCGTTCTCTGTCGCAAACGAGCGTACTCTACGTGAATCCTCATCTGTAGAGACTGCGAGAATCTCCAGGCCTTTCTCCCTGTACTTCTCGGATAGTTTCTTCAAAAAAGGCATCTCCGCAACACAGGGACCACACCAGGTTGCCCAAAAGTCGACCAGCACAACTTTCCCTTTCAGATCAGAAAGATTGAAACTGCGACCTTCAATAGATTTCAGTTGCTGATCCTCAACTGGTTCATTCGTAAACGTCTTTCTGAGCGTGTCCGCCAGAAACGTGTTGGCCTCACTCTCGATAGCAGCCGCTTCGTCATTCCGACTCAGCTGTTGTAATGCCTTTGCCAAATGCGAGAGGCTGCTCTCAGATCTTTCAATTTCCAGGGATTGTCGTAACCAGGTCTCGGCCTGATGAGCCTGTTGCAGTTGCGTCAGCGTCCACCCAAGAGCATCCAACGCCAGAGCCCGGTCTCTCTTGTACTCCTCACGTTGTTTTTGTTCCGGGAAGAGGACATCGAACCACATTTGGGAAGTGTTTCGAGGTCGCCGGGCGCGGTGGAACACTGCAGTGAGTCTTTCTGCCTTCCGGGCAAAGTACAACGCCTCAGTAAGATGTACCCTCTTATCGGCGAGCACGAGCGCCAGTTGCGATAGCAAGGCAGAGTCGTCGGGATCAATGGTATGCAATCGACTGCCGTATCTTCTGGCTTCTGAAGCGTTGCCCGAGCTCACCGCCAATCTAAAGATGTATTCGTAGATCAGCCGGCGGACCGCTTCGTTCGGTTGTTGGCCGAGCAATTCGTTCAGATGAACTATTCTTTCTTCTTTACTGATATTAGTTGCACCGGCCCTCTCGGCAACTTTATAGTGTAGCGCGATTTGACGATTGACCAGCACTACATGCCGTGGCACCTGGCTCTGATTGCGCGTCATTAGCATATACGGCCAGCCGCGTTCGGGAGTCCACGAGGGATCCAGAGTAACAATCCTGCGCTCGATGATCTGGGCACGTTCAGAATTCTTCAGTAGATTCAAATAAGCCGAACGTATGGCCAGTAAAGTATCAACCTCACTGGTGCTTTCAAGCCGTAAAAGCTCATTCGCCAGAGCTGCTTTAGCGTCATCTGATTTTTGATTCTTGATCAGGCGCAGCCGCCATAGTTGCACTAAACGGAGTGGCGCTCGAATATCTGTTTGAACTGCCAATTGTTCGGCAGTTCGAATAGCATCATCAATTCTATGAAGGCGAGTTTCCTGCAATTCGATGAGTGTGGTGTAAGCCTTGAGGGCGCTTCTATCACTCTCAAGACAGCGCTGGAGTTCGACGACCGCGCCTTCAGGATCATTTCCGTTAATAAGCAAGGCCCTTGCGTAATGACCCCAGGCCCACTCTGGCGCTAACTCAACAATCTTCCGTAAAGATTTTTGCCAGTCTGCTCCAGTAAAGCGGAAATAGAAAGCCATGAGATAAACAGGGTTGCGAGGAAAGCGCCCTATGAGAGACCGATACTCTGCCTCAACCTCATCCGATCGATTAAGGTAATTGGCTTTGACATTTCCGTATTCTATATGCGCTTGCAAATAGTTTGGAGCAATCGAGAGAGCTTTCTTCAGCGCAGCAAGTGCCGCCAGGGGCTTGTCTGACTCGGCCAGAAGAACAGCCTGTTTTACCAACTCCCGCGCGGCAGGTGGAGGTGGCTCATTCAGGTGCTCGCCTTTATCAATAGCGTGGACATTCGAGCCGAGGATTAGCACCGATACGACAGCGTACGGCCAAAAAGTTTTTCTCATAGCTTCACTCGAGCGATCTTGAGTGAAATGGCAGCACAAATGGACGATTCACGCTAATACGGTAAAAAGGCCGGGCCTGCGTCCTAAACTGAAGTCGCTCAATAGTTTGCGGCCGAAGAATTTGTCCTCACCATCCGCGACAAAGCCCAAAACAGCATTCCTTGGCCTCTAAGGATAGAGATCAAAATCTCTTTGGGCCGCCGCAAACTATTGAGCTACTTCAGTTTGCGCACGAGTACGACTTTTTACCTGTTTCTGGTCAGATCGTCCATTTGCGCTGCCATTTCATTCAAGATCGTTATAGGGTTCCATCTTCTGCGACAATACTGTCCACCGGATCCCCGCAAGGGGTCTCGCCCTCCTCCAGGCGAGATTACTCATTTGATTTTATTTGATTTTGGTTCTGAAGCTAAGGCCTCGTCTTCATTCCGCTGACGCTCCATTCCGCCGAGCTGCTGCTGTTGTGAGTTTCAGAAGTTGATGCGAATGAGAGGGGCAGATTGGGCTTTTTTTCACAGAAGTGGATGCGAATGCATACAAGAGTCGATGCGAATGATTTCGGATTTTACAGAAGACGATGCGAACAGTTTTGATGCAGGCGCCGACGCCGAGTGTGGCCCCCGCGTCGAGATAACGGGGCGAAAGAGATTTTGCTGGACAAATGGTGACGTTCGCAGTAAGGTACGACTGGATGAACAGATTTCGATGAAGTTGAGTGAAAGCGGTCTGCGGTTGTGGAAGACGCAAGTAAGCGAGGAAAGCGGATGGCCGTTAGAAAGATCCGGGCAAACTATGGGAGCGTCACTGGGTTGGTAGCTGATGATCGATCGGCGCAGAGCACCGGATATGAATCGAGTCTGGAGCGTGATTTCATCAAGCATTTGATCTTCAACCAGAATGTTTTTAAGCACGAAGAGCAGCCACTAACAATAGAGTTCAAAGACGCCGACGGTAAGCAGCGGCGCTACACACCTGACCTGTTCGTCTCGTATCGAAGAGACCTAACGAGAACAAGGGACTGGCGACCACTTCTGGTAGAGGTTAAGTACCGAAGCGATCTGTTTAGACATTGGGTTGAACTGAAGCCAAAGTTTCGCGCCGCCAGGACCTACGCAAAGAAACAAGGTTGGGATTTCGCGATTATGACCGAGCGGGAAGTGCGCACACCTTATCTCAAGAACATCGCGTTTCTGCTTGAGTTCAGAAAGTATCCGGTCGATGAAGCTGCGAGCCAACTGTTGCTTGAAGCGGTAGCCGACAGAAGTCCGACCACACCTGCCAGCCTGCTTGAGTTGATCTCAGAAGATGCAACACGGAAAGCATCGTTGCTTCCAACCCTATGGCAACTGATAGCGAACGGGCACATTGGAGTCGACCTGGAACAACGGTTAACGATGACTAGCCCCATTTGGTTGAGAGAGTCCAAAGAAAGGCGTAAGTGCCATGAACCAAGTGATGGGTTTAGCGCCGGGAACACCCATCGCCAGCGATGGCAGGCGCTACGTTATTACCCACATTCTGAGTCTTGAAGCCATTCTGGCGAAGGACCAGGAAACGGGCAGAAGCGTCGAGTTGAAGCTCTGCGACATTGCGCCGCCGCAGTCATTCATTCCGCAGAAGAGCGAAGCCAAAGACCTCACTTTGATCGAGCAGAAAGATTGGGCCAGCGCCGAGCTGTGGTTTAGCCGGATTAGTCCTTTGCTCTTTGGGCCAAGAACTGCCGACACGGTTAAGGCGGTAGCGCACGAAGCCGGGGTGCATCCGGCAACGGTCTATCGCAAGATCGCGCTCTATGAGCAAAGCGGCCGAGTCTCAGATCTAACTCCCATCAAGCCCAACGGCGGCAAGGGACACAGCCGACTGGCTCCCGAAGCGGAAGCGATCGTCGGGAGCCTGGTCAAAGAGGTTTACTTGAACAAACAAAAGCGTTCCATCAGGAGGACGGCTGATGAGATAAGAAGGAACTTCTTTAACGCAGAACTCAAGCCGCCTCACTACAACACGATTCGCAATCGGATTCTGGCCGTCTCGGAAAAGGAAAGAGACAAAGAGCGGCTGGGGCCAAAGACTGCAAGTAAAAAGCATGATGCTTTCCCCGGCCATTTTCCGGGAGCTGACTGGCCACTCGCCGTGGTCCAGATCGATCACACAAAGTTCGACGTCATGTTGGTCGATGACGTTCATCGGCTGTGTATCGGTCGGCCCTGGGTCACTTTAGCTATCGATGTCTTCAGCCGGATGGTGGTCGGCATTTACATCTCTCTGGAACCACCAAACAGCATGTCGGTTGGCCTGTGCATCGCCCATGCGATCCTGCCCAAGGAGCAGTGGCTTACCAAGTTGGGTCTCTCGACTAGCTGGCCTTGCTGGGGCGTGATGCAACGCATCCATGCTGATAATGGCAGAGAGTTTCGCGGGAACATGCTGCAGCGCGCCTGCAAGGAATACAACATTGATCTTGAATGGCGACCCGTAAAGACGCCGCATTACGGCGCCCACATTGAAAGGTTGCTGGGCACTTTCAACGCAGAGATCCATTCGCTGCCCGGAACCACTTTTTCCTCTCCGGCAGAGCGTGGTGAGTACGACTCGGAGACTCAGGCGGTAATGACGATGGTCGAGTTTGAGAAGTGGATCGTCACTTACGTTACCGGCCTCTATCACCAACGCGAGCATGGCGGTCTAAAGAGCTCTCCGATTCAACAGTATGAGAAAGGGATTCTGGGAACTGATGAGATGCCTGGGCGCGGCTTGCCGCGACGCATTGTTGATGAAGATCGCTTGCGGTTGGATCTGATGCCATTCTTTGAACGCGCGGTCCAATCTTATGGCGTGGTCGTGGACGAGGTTCATTATTACAGCGATGTGCTACGCCGCTACGTCAACGCAAAAGAGCCGGGCCACTCACGCAAGAAGCGGAAGTTTACCTTCAGGCGAGATCCGCGCGACATCAGCACGCTCTATTTTTTTGACCCGGACGTGAAGGACTACTTCCGCATCCCCTACCGTGACACCGCTCGTTCACCTATGAGCATCTGGGAGTTCCGCGAAGCGAGGCGAAGGCTCGAAAAGCAAAGGGTCAAAGAGATTAACGAAGGGCTGATCTTTCGGTCGTATGAACAGATGCGATCCATTGAAGAGCAGGCCAAGACCGAGACCAAGCACATCCGCCGAAAGAAACAACAGCGACAGCATCACCAGCAGATTTATCGACCGAAGGCGCAGCATGAGAAAGCGCGCGGCAGAACAGAACCAAGAGAAGGCGACGATGCTTTTCCAATCGTCCAGCCGTTTGCTGAGTTGGAAGAACTTTTAGGTTGAACTGGTGGCAAGCTTCGGAGGTGACTTGTGAACCATGATCATCTGAGTCCCGCAGTCAGAACCGCGCTTGATTCGAGCAATGAAGAGCGGATCAAACGAGTCCGCAGTCCTCGCTGGATCGGCTATCCGACAGCCAAGCGCGTTCTGGATCGACTTGAAGACTTGCTTACTTATCCGCGCACACATCGAATGCCGGGTTTGCTTCTGGTTGGTGAAACTAACAATGGCAAGACCATGATCATCAATCGATTCCGGCAGCTACATCCGACCCAGGACAACCCCGAGGGCGAAGCGATTGCGTTGCCGGTCTTGATTGTGCAGGCTCCACCAACACCTTCCGAAGGCCGGCTCTACGATAGCATCATGGAGAAAGTGGCCTGCCCATTCAGACATAACGACTCGCCCGCCAGGAAGCAGTTTCAAGTCGTCACGGTCCTGCGACGAGTTGGCCTGCGCCTGCTGATCATCGATGAGATTCACCACGTCCTCGCTGGCAGCCTGCTGCAACAGCATAACTTTCTCAACACGATCAAGCACCTCAGTAATGAATTGCAGATTCCGATTGTCGGAGTCGGCACCAGAGAAGCCTTCAACGCCATCCAGACCGATCCACAGTTAGCGAACCGTTTCGAGCCGGTATTCTTACCGCGATGGACCATCGGCGACCGCCTCAAGCCGGAGACCGATCCCTACTTGCAGCTACTGGCCAGCTTTGAATGCATGCTGCCATTGAATCGACCTTCGCACCTCACGCGACCAGCGCTGGCCCTTAAGATTCTTTCCCTGAGCGAAGGATTGATCGGGGAAGTCTCGGCGATTCTTACCAAAGCGGCCGTGAAGGCCATCGCGTCAGGCAAAGAGCGGATCGATCTGCGGCTGCTCGAAGAGATTCAATTCACGCCGCCATCTGATCGGAAGTGGCGGGCCGATGCGCAGGCGGCGATATGATCGAAACTGATGAAACAACTTTCACCGGCACGCTGTGGCCGGTTCATGCGAAGCCGCAGGAAGACGAGCTGCTGTCTTCCTGGCTCGCGCGACTGGCATTGGCCCACGGGCAAACCGTGGCTCCGTTTACTGCCACGGTCTGGGCAGGACGCATCCTGGTAGCTCGAGATGTCGATCTCTGGAACGATCCAGGGATGTTTGAGACTCTGGCCACCAAGACCAGGACGCCGCCCGCCAGAGTGTTTGCGGCCACGCTGGCTTCGTATGAAGGCTGGCTCTTCGACCAACCACGTCAGTGTCACTTGCCTTGGGTGCTACCGCGCTACTTGAACATCCGTCCGCACCGACCTTCCGGTCTGCAGTTCTGCCCGTGGTGTTTAGCCTCAGACAAAGAACCATACTTTCGCCGTCAGTGGCGACTGGCCTTCCTGGTGCTATGCCCACTACACCGCACCCTGTTACTTGATCGCTGCCAAAGCTGCGGTATGGCGGTCTGTTATGAAAGACAATCCGCAGAAGAACCCGGCACGCGTTGGACGTTGACGCAATGTTATAGGTGTAGAACCGATCTCCGAAAGTTTGCCACGCATCGCTATCGCCGACCGGTGGACTCCGCGGAACTTGAGTTCGCGGTCTTACTGCAAACGGCTTTGCAATGCGGGTGGGTTGAGATGCCCCACAACGAAGTCATCTATTCGCATCTGTTCTTCACCGGCCTCCATCAGATAATGCGTCGGCTGACCTACGGCAGAATGGCCCAACCGCTCAAAGCGGCACTCTATCGAAGCTACGCCATCGATCTGCCGATTGATTACCTGCCCAATAAGAGTGTTGTTTTTGAGTACCTCAACATCCTTCAGCGACGCGCTTTGTTGCAAGCGGTCAATCGCCTGCTCCGGAACTGGCCCGACAGCTTCCTAGAGTTTTGTCAGGCCAACAATCTGGCCAGCCACTTCTTAATCGGCGACCACAAGCAAGCCTTGCCGTTTTGGTACATGCGAGTTGTGCGCGAACATCTGAACCGAGGCGCGCACAAAGTTTCAGACGCAGAGATTATTTCGATCGTGAACTACGTGCGCAATGGTGGCGATCAGCCTACCACGCAAGAACTGCGGCCATTCATTTCAGCAACTGTGGTCAAGCGAGCGCGGAGCGCAGGACTGATTAAGAGAAAGGAATATCTAGGCCTTTGCCCTCACTGCCGCGCTACAAACTGCCAGTTCAAAGGTGGTCTCTCATCTCACGGGACCCAACAATTTCGTTGTGGCCAGTGTCGCCGCGTTTATCAACTGGACTATCAGACCGGTAGAACCAGACCAAGGCTCCCTCCATTTTCTTCTCAACATTACAAACAAGACATTCGAGTTGCATCGGTTGCGTCGTGATGGTGCAAAGGGGCCAGACTGTTCCAGTCGTTTTCTGTGGCCGGCGCTTTGCGGCAGCGGAGATCGAACTAGTTCGCGAAGTGGTGTCTGATTTCGCCAGTCTTAGTCTCACGGAGATCGCGCGCACCATCTGCGAACTGCTGGAATGGAAGCGACCGAATGGGCGTTTGAAGAACCACGAATGCCGGTTGCTGTTGGAGAAGTTGAGCACCGAGGGTGTGTTCAGCTTACCAACACTACGACCAAGTGGACCGCGCGGCCCGCGCGCAGTCACCTACACACCAAACGGCGAAGAGCACGAGCCACTCACTGGAAGTGTAAGCCAATTCACTCCTCTGTCGTTGACGGTTGTCCGTAGTGGCCCAGAGAGCGCGCTATGGAACGAGTTAGTAGAGCGCTACCACTACCTCGGATACAGGGTGCCCGTTGGGGCTAATTTGAGATACCTCGTTCGCTCTGTCTCAGCCGGGCAAGTGCTGGGCTGCCTGTTGTGGTCCAGTCCGGCTTGGAAGATCGCAGCGCGGGATAGTTGGATAGGCTGGACCAATGAGCAGCGGTCGCGCAACCTTCAGCTTGTGGTCAACAACTCGCGCTTTCTGATCTTGCCCTGGCTGCGCGTGCGCTATCTTGCGAGCACTATTCTTTCTCTGTGTGCGCGGCAACTGCCTGCGGACTGGAAGCGCCTCTACGGCTATCGTCCGCTCCTTTTAGAGACGCTGGTCGATGCGCAGTTTCGCGGCACCAGTTATCGAGCGGCGAACTGGATCTATCTCGGCGAGACGCGTGGACGTGGCCGGATGGACCAACACCACGAGGCCCATGGGCGTGCGGTGAAGTGCATCTACATCTACCCGCTGTGCCGCGACGTGCCGCGTCGACTCACACAAGACTCCGCGCCGTGCTGGATCCCGTGGGAATACGCGTGATGGTCAACGGTTGCACCTCGCTAAGAAAGGCGGACCACCGGTGGAGGGACTTCTTCGGCCAAGTAATGAACAATGCCGCGTTTCCTAGTATTACGGAGCACTTTTGATAGACACTTAGGATGTTAGACGCTGCACAGAGTAAGTTCTCTTCAAAGGAAGGGCGATGAAATGAGATTCCTAGTACTGATATTCGTGATCACTATATCTGTTCTCTTGCTGCTCCCAAATGTAGCCGACGCCCAAGCTCAAAACCGCGTCACGATTCTCTATGATGCTTTCGGTAAACCTTCTTTGCTGCGAAAGGATTGGGGATTCGCAGCCCAGATAGAGTATGGTGGCAAGCGGATTCTATTTGACACTGGCAATAACGCGGACACCTTCGCGCACAACGTCAAAGCTTTAAGAATCGACCTCAAGCGATTAGATTTCGTCGTCATCTCTCACCGGCATGGCGATCATACGAGCGGGCTGAATTACCTGCTGAGCGTCAACCCTGGTGTGAAGATTTATGTCCCGAAGGAGACCTATGGAGTTTTCGGCAGCTCATTGCCGGGGACGTTTTACCGCCGCTCCGAATCTCTACCGCCTGATATGCGCTACTTCGGCGGCGCCCCGCCAGAGGTTATCCGTCACGGCACACCTTGGACGCGCGCCAACTTCGTGTACGTGGATAGCTTGACCGAAGTGGCACCGGACACTTATCTAATCCCGACTATCTCCCAGACGCCTGGCACTTTGGAATTGCGTGAACTCTCCTTAGCCATTAAGACACCCAAGGGGCTTATTCTTACTACCGGGTGTTCGCATCCTGGAATCGAGAAAATCTTGGAAGCTTCAATGGCGGTTGATAACCATGTTCATCTCATCTTCGGGGGGCTTCATTTGGTAACTACACCAGACCCGGAAGTTGGACGAATTGCTACCGCCTTGCATGAGAAGTGGAAAGTTGATCTCATCGCGCCGGGTCATTGTACAGGTGAGCCGGCGTTTGCCGCTCTAAAGAAAATCTTTGGTGAGCGCTATCTCTATGCCGGGCTGGGAACAATTTTAATTCTACCATGAGCTATTTAGACGCGAATGCAGCGTCTAACGTTGCAGGTGAGCGCGGGATAGCGCCTTTCTCAACTAGTTTTGTCCGCGCGGGTTGCGTGCCACCGCCCGCGCGACCTGGACTCAAACGTTCATACTGAATGCCTTCCTCTCTCTGCTCCTCGTGATTTTGGGAGCGCAATTTTCTTGCGATCATAAGACCACCGGCACCTCAGGAGCACCCGCGCCATTGCCAACGGAATCGGAGGAGAACCAAGCCGTCAAGACTCGTGAAGACACCAACCTAAATAATTCCACATCAGCGTTCAGCACTTAGACTCATTCGCATCCACTTCTGTAATCATTCGCATCCTCTTTTGTATATTCGCATCCGCTTCTAGAACTCACAGCTGTCTTCCCATTTTCCCCCTCCCTTCGTTCTCATCTTCGCACGGGAGCCCAGCGACGCAACCTCCATTACGCAGGCTCCATTCCGGTTCTCCACTTCGTTACGACCCTCAAGGTGCATCGCTGTGCGCCACCCGTGCTTCGACTCCACTACGGAAGGGGGAAAACGCATTTTTAAGACCAATGAAAGCAAACCACCCCAAACGACGAAGAACACCGGAGCACGTCGCTCACTTTGCGAACTGCGAGCAACCGCAATTCATCGAGCCCCGACCTTGCGAACTGCCCATAAGTGCTAGACTCATGACCATAATTATTGTGAACGGACTGTCCGCCAAAGACTGTCGGGGGCGAATAAGCTAGACACAATAGCGCAATGGGAGTGTTATTATTTTCATACCTTACCCTTTGACGTTGTAAGGGGTTGCTGGGTAGAAGAGTAGATAGGCTATCTTCCCTTCCTTGGTCAACCAGAAAGTGAAGTACCAAGTCTTCCCTTCAGCTTCGGCTTTATAATAGCTGATACGCGTGATAGGCTGCCCCATTTTCTTTAGGCTGCGCCCTTCCACGTCATCGCTGGCGATGTATGAGAACGACTTCGAGGTCTGTAGTTGTTGGGTGAGTTGCAGCAGTTCCTGCCGGTAGTCCGCCGGCCATTGTAGAAAACCTGCCGCCGTCGTGATTGGCGTGGCGCGACCCTCCGCTATCTCCGACAACAGGGCGCTAATCTCGCGCGTAGTTTGCGGGGACGGATCAGCCTGCGGAGTGAGCATGTCAGGCGGTTGATACTCCGGTTTGAGGAGGCCAGCAATCCGGCCCGCTAGAGATGCCGGCAAAGATCCGGAAAAGACGTCGAGATTAGTTAGGACAATAATGGTCAGCCCATCATCCAGGAAACGAAGGATGTAGGTCCCCGAGGCGCCGCCATGCTCCACTGTTCGATGCCCGCGAGTCTCTCCCAGTGTCCACCCAAAACCATAGGGTGCTAGACCGACCAGTGCATCCTGACCATTGTTGAGCTTAGCGGGCGTCCACATCTGATCGAGGCTTGCTTGCTTCAGGAGCCCCCCACCGCGCTGCGCCGCGTCCCATTTGACCACGTCTTCGACCGTGGAAAAAATGCCGAAGAAGGAGGGCATCTCGTACTGCCAATCGCGTCGCCAATGCGCCAGGCTGCCTTTGCGAATCGTGTAAACCGGCACATAATTCTTAATGATGCGCCACTTGTCGAGAACGCTGGTGGAGGTCATCTGCAACGGATCGAAGATGCGTTTCTGCATGAACTCACGATAGGACTGCCCTGATGCTTTCTCAATAATCATCCCAAGCAAGACATAGCCCGCGTCACTGTATTCCGCTTTCTCACCCGGCGGGAAGAGCAACGGGGAACGCGCGATGAAGTCAAATTGCTGCTTGGTGCTGGCATCGAGCAACGGTGATCCGGCGCATCTCACAACCGCCGTTCCCAGGCCCGCGGTATGCGTCAGCAGATGCCGAACCGTGATGCCCTTCCAAGCTTCCGGCGTCCGTTCAATATAATTGCTAATGGGATCATCCAGCTTCACCTTGCCTTCTTCGATCAGCATCATGATGGCTGTTGCTGTGAACTGTTTTGTAATCGAAGCCAGCTCGAATATGCTGTTAGTTTTGACCGGTGTGTCCGTCTCAAGGTTGGCAAGACCGTAGGCTTTTTTCAAAACCAATTTGCCGTTCTCGACCACGGCAATGGCCACTCCGGGAATGCGGCGGGCTTGCATTTGTTCGGTAATGTAGCGATCTACCTTTTCGGTCTGGGCTCCTTGAGCCAAGGTCTTTTCACTCGTCTGGCAGAAGCCTCGCTGGTCTTTGAGCCATAGCCCCCAAATGCAAACCAAGGTTACGGTGATGACGCTCCTTCTCCTCCTCATTTAGCTGTCCTCCGTTGTACCGAGCTCGGGGTCATCCGATAGAGATCGGGCTTAGCAATGGATCTCTGCGACGGTTTAATGGATAACATTTGCGTGGGCTATCGTATAGGAAAAATCCGACAGACTCTTTCATGGCCATCGGGGTTTGCCCAGTAAACCATCGGAACTCACGGATGAGTTGCGTCTGGTCGTAGTAACCGCAGGCAGAAGCTAAGTCACATCCGCGTATCCCAGGCATGCTTTCAAGCATGAACTTAGCTTGGCGAAACCGGGTGATACGGCAGAATGCTTTGGGCGACAAGCCCACGTGCTGAGTAAACTTCCGCTCGAGTTGACGGCCGCTGATCCGGACCGCCGCGGCCAAGGTTTCGACTGGGAGTTGTCCCTTGGCTTCTGCGATCAAACTGAGGGCCTGGGTTATGACCGCATCCGGCTCTTTGCTGTCTCGCAAGAGCTTGACCAAGAACCGTGCCACACAAGCCATCCGCTGTGTTATCCCGGACACTTGCGCGAGGCGGAACTCAAGGGCGTGGATCTCCGCTCTGCGCCCTTGATCCTCCCAGATGTCGTCAAGCGGAACGGCCCGATTCCGCGCTTCGCCCAGTGGAAGGTCAGGGGAGAAAGGAGCCCTCCCTGGACGAAAACGCACTCCGAGAAACTCAAGCTGCCCCTCGGCGCGGAAGCGCCGGAAGCGATCGAACGGGCCCACAGCGAAGCTCTTTGCCTTTGCCACAAAGATGCCACCGGAGTCACTCAGGGAGACTTGGTCTCCAACGTTGAAGATCAGATCGGCATAGCCACCGGGAATAACTCCATGATCGGGTGTCGATGGCGTCCGAGGATCAGTTCTGAGCACCCAGTAGTGTTGCACGAACTGTCCGAGAATCGGGTTAGGTTGGAATTGATGATAGTACAGAATTCGTTCTCCTCATTCCTGGCGCTTTCTTAAGTTACAGTTCCAGGACGCGCCGGTAGTGCTCTGTTGACGTAGCACTACCGACGCGCCGATTCATATTTTGGGCCTTGGTTTGAGGATGACACGACCGGTCGGCTTACGGTAGTAGTCAAGAAGCGGATATATCTCTCTGTAGTTCCTGATCTGGGATGAGGCCACAACCTCTGCTAATGATATGAGTCTTTCGGCGGTTGGAATCTGATCTAACGGGACCATTGTGGAGACTGAAGTAAATTCATTGGTATATCGATAAAGAAGATAAAACAGATAATCTGCATATGGAGAATGAACGAACCTCAGGTGAACTTTCCTCGGAGTGAAGGTAAGAGTATTTTGAGGATAGACGCTCTGAAAGCAAAGTAAACCTGCTATAAGCAGAGACAGTCTCATACGTCCTGGGTTTCTTTTCACCTTTTCTCCTTTACCATTGCATCTTTCTTAACCAACTATTTTTGAGCCACTTAATTCCATGATGAATCTCGGCGGATCTGGGTCATCTCGGTAATCAAGTTTCTTACCAAAAGCAAGGTTAGCCACAAACATCATCACTCTCTTATATCGGATTATATCGGATCCTAAATTCAACCAGTGGGCGACACTCTGAACCCGGAACGGATCTCGGAGAGCAATTAATCAGGCGCGGCGGTTCGGTTTTTTTTGGCAAAGAGAACCCCGTTGGAGTTGATCCCTTTTCGAGAACTCAATCCCAGGGCAGCCGCAGAGCGGCAACCCGGTGTTGGGATATTACGGTGTTGCTACTTTAAAGAAACCGCTACCGCCCTCCGGTCCGATTTGTTGTTATACCGCGCGCGATGACCACTACACTCCGTAAAGAGCTTTAGACTATTTAGACAGGCTGAAGCCTCTGCGCCGCGCTGCACTTACAACCTCCCGAATCGATCGTCTCACCAGGTCTGGACGGTAGAGATGAATCTCATGTCCACTGTTCTCGGCAACGATCAACCTTCCCGCAGTAGATAAGGCTGTCATTGCCTCAAGATCTTTTTGCCGTACGTCCCAGTCGTTCTGATTACGGCCGAGCACGATCAGTGGCAGACTTCCAAGCGGGTGTGCCGAACCGAGTCGCTGCCGCCGCAAGGCGATGAATTCCTCTCGCCATGAGTCGGTGGTGATCATATCGTTGAAAATATCCATCTCTGCGAAAAACTTCTGCAAGGCCCACAGTCGGACCGGTTGCAACTTTGAAGGCAGACGATCAAAAGGTTCCTCGATCTTCGTGGGTGCATCATAGTGCGGCGGGTTATTCAAGAGGGGCTTAAACGCGCCGCGCATGTCGTCTCTGCTCATTTCATAGATTGGTGTGTCCTTGCCCTTCACCATGTACTTAAGTCCTTCGTCACCTGTCGGGTCGTCCAGAACCAGCCCCACAACTTCCTCGGGGTAGCGTCTTTGATAGGCGCGCGTGTAGAGTCCACCGATCGAAGCACCAACCAGGACATAAGGCGGACGGATATGGGCTGTGTGCAGTAACAAATGCAAGTCATCGATCGTCTGCTGGACCGATCCGTTGGCGGCACCCTTCTCGCTCCAGGCGTAACCAGCGCGATCGTAAGTACAAACTCGAGTAACTTTGGCAACGTTTGGCTGCACTAAAGCCCAGTCAATTGAGAACGCCGAATTGCCGTTCTCAATTATGACCGTGGGCGAGCCGCTGCCGAGACAAAACAGATGAAGTTGCCGCCCGCCAATATTCACCAGCTGACCGAGCGGCGGCGGCGCGCTACTCTGGGCTCGCAACCGATCGATTGACATAAGACAAGAGCATCCAATCAAGACCGATAAAAGAAATACTCGATTGATTCTTGGAGCGTTAATTGGCATGACGGTACTGTCAACTTAACTTCATGAAAACGACAAGATCATCAGCTCAGAAAAATTGAACCGACTTATCGTCATCGATCAGTGTTACCAGGCTACTACCTCGGCGCCAATCACCAGCTGCCAAGCGGCAAATCTACGCTTCATCATTTCTCGATAAAGATTTGCGCTACACAAGTGTCGCCCCGCCCGGAAGTGCGAGGTAATGGTTCCGAGGGCCGAAAGAAAACGCTGCGCGTGTCGCGCTGACTTGAACCGCCTCATCACCCGCTCTCGCAATCTGGTTGGTTGATGTGAATTCTCCGCCCGGTTGTTACTATAACTTGTGCTGGACGTGTTCGACACCCGGCATCATTTCGGCCTTCGCCGCGCTGTAACTCTTCAGCTTGTCTGTGACGATCATGTGTGGCATATACCTCAACCCTTTCAATAGCTTGCGAAAGAATTTCTTGGCTGCCTTCTTATCTCTGTGGCTCTGAACCAGTATATCCAGCACGTCACCATCCTGATCGACTGCACGCCACAGGTAGTGCAGCCGTCCATTGATCTTTAGGAACACTTCGTCCGCGATCTTGAATGAAATGGCAGCGCAAATGGACGATCTTCCCCAGAAAGAGTTAAAAAGGCTGACTTGGGTCGCAAACTGAAGCGCCTCAATAGTTTGCGTCCCCGAAGAGAATTGATTTTCTCGGGAAATTCGTCCCTTAGAAGAAGAAAACAGCCCTTTTGGGCTTTCTCCTGGTCTGATAAAAGAGGCTCGCATAGGTTTTTACGTTGTACGCACAGGGCGAAAATGGCAGTCTTTATTAGGAAATCGGCACATTTTGCAAAGTCGCGTCTCCGTTTTTCTTTTTTAGCTTAATTCGTCCATTTGCGCTGCTATTTCATTCAAGATCGCGGGAAGAAGGTGCGACCCGATTGCGATATAGTTGGCGACCCGGATCTGGAGGACAGCGAGTGCCATAAGGCGAAAGAGTATTGTTAAGAAACTTTTGACAGCTGGCATGGAAAATAAAGGATCGTCCGGAAAAATCGATCATCGAGCAACACTGTATTGGCTAATCGGGCTGAGTTTGTTGTTTTTCGTTCCCTCCTGTTCCTCCTCACGAACAAACAAGATCGCAACAGAGTCAGTCGAACAGTTCCGCGCAGCTTGTTGCGCCTCATGATCCCAGCATTGAACAACGAAGTACGAGGCGCACCTAACTCTGGCAGCTGACTCGGTTGGGCGTTGGGTTAGTAGTAATTTGAGTCGAAGAGTGAGAGTGTTCGCTCGCCGCTGAAGCGCATCAACGTTAGACGGCTGACCATTATGAGCCAACGACTGCAGATCATGCCCTACGATCCAAGCTGGGCTTCTGAGTTCGAAACGGAACGGGACCTAGTTTCGCATGCGTTAGGACAACTGGCCCGTCGAATTGATCACAATGGTTCGACGGCCGTTCCTGGTTTGGAAGCGAAGCCAATCATTGACATTCAGGTTTCGGTTGAAAAGCTTAACCCGATCCGCGCTTACGCGGAGCCACTCGCTGGGCTCGGCTACCGACACGCGCCCCATTCCGATGATGCAGTGTGTCCGTTCTTCCATCGGCCAAGCGAATGGCCTCATTCGCACCATATTCACGTTGTTGAATCGGGTGGACTCGAAGAGCGGCGTACCCTGGCATTTCGCGACTACCTACGTGATCACGGCGACGTCGCGCACGAATACGGGCTACTGAAGGAGGAGCTTGTTACACTCTATGATGCAGCGAAACCCGCGGATCGGGAGAGGTACGCGAGCGCGAAGACCGAGTTCATCAACCGAGTGGTTCAGATCGCTCTGGCACAAGGATATTCGCGGGAATTGCGAAACGCCGTCCAACAAAGTCGTTCGACCGGAGCGCGGGTAGCGTCTTTCTCAACTTGATTGTTTGAATAGAAGGTTGAATGTAATCGCCGCGCCCGGTCAACTCCATCGTTAGATTGCTTCCTTTGTATCCGACAATTAGCTTGATGCAACGTAAGATGCTCAAAAAGATGGCCTTCCTTGTCGCGGTGTTCGCAACCGCAGTGACCGCTATGACGCTGCCTCCCGCGTATTCTCAACCACAAGCGACCGGGCCCTTACCTGAGGCGCTGGAAAAGATAGTTACAAGTAAACAGTCAACAATCAAACAGGCGCTTGACCATCTTTCGGGAAGCGAATGGGCCGGAAACTATTCGCTCCAGGACGGTCCCACGGCGGGGACTCAATTCTCTTGGGCTCCTAATGTTGGGTTTATCGTCAGATGGAGCACCTGCTCACACGGTTGGAGGGAAACGGTCAACTATGGTGCTGCGATTCTTCAGAACGGCGTGCTAAGGGTTACACCCGAATTGTCCGGTCGCGGCGACAACGTTTATCCAATCGCAAAGGATCTCGTTCCTGTTCTGTGGGGCGAGCAGCATTATCTGATTTGGTCGGATCGCTTAACTTCCTTCTGCTATGCGGTCAAGAATGCGGCGAATGCGCCTGAGGTTGCTGCCTTCTTTATCAAAGACGGGGATCGCGACAAACGACGCAATCGGTTGGCAAGTGTTCCAGTCGAATACAGAAAATACCTCTTCGCCAAACCCATTATCGCATCGATCTCCGACGTAAAGCCAAATCCGAAGCCCTGGATACAAGAACTCACTTTGAATGCGGGAATCTACGATGGCGTTGTTCCTGAAATGAAGTTCTATGCGTATGCTACGAATAATATCTACTTGCTGGTGGAGGTTTCAGATGTAGGCGAACATACATCGCGAGCATATGTGATTACGTCCGGTCACCGAAAGTATTCCGAGAAAGAAGTGAGGCCGCGAATCGGATGGAAATTAACGAGCCGCGCACCGAAAGACGCTTCAAACTATTTTCCTGGATGACGCAATCCAACCAGCGCTTGCAACGGACTCCATTGATGGCGGCGTTCATTGAAAGGTGAAGCGAAGCTTGAGTGGAATCGCTCGCCGCTGAAGCGCATCAACGTTCGGCTTCGTTATGATTGTCAGGATGGAAAACATCATGAAAATTACCTTCCTCGCTTTGCTGCTCTTCACCGTCGGCGCTTTATCTCAATCAGGTTGCGCTAAAGCTCAGGTCCGATCGACAACGGATCCAGAGTGGAAATACCTAACCAAAGACGAAGACGATGGTTTGGAGTGGGAAACTTATTACGATGTTAACTCAATCAAACGCACGACGGGCGTAGTTACTGTTTGGCTCAAACAATTGCCCGTTTTCAAAACCGAGGAACAAAAGCAAAAACTAATTCACTCCACAATCGAAAACCGCGGATTGAACAAAATGGATACGAAGGGCTACGAGAAATTTGCCTACTCGCAGATGTTGGTCGAAATTGATTGCAACGGCAAATCTGGCCGAAACGTCTCGATCAAAGACTTCGACGAACGTGGCACACTCCTAGGAAGCGACACCAAACAGGGTGTTCCCTTCGCACCGGTGCGCGACGGATCGCTCGCAGGACTTCTTCTCAAGGCTGTGTGTAATTGAACAGGCTTCTTATGTATTGACGAAGCCGAACAAATCGTTGAACCGGAGCGCGGGGAACGTGTTTCGTAAGTTGATTGATTGAATAGAAGGTTGAATGTAATCGCCGCGCCCGGTCAACTCAACCGTTAGGCTTCATCAAGGAGCGAAGTCGATGATCCACACATTCGAGTTCGTCGCCACGTTCGCCGCGGTATTGTTCGCTGGCGCAGCGCTTTATATCAACGTGGCGGAGCATCCTGCGCGCATGGGACTAGAGACAAGATTGGCGGCGCTGCAGTGGGCGCCGAGCTACAAACGCGCTACGCTACTGCAGGCGCCACTTGCGCTGATAAGTTTCGCGGGGGGAAGCGCAGCGTGGCTTTTCGGTGCCAATGTATGGTGGTTTATCGCTGCACTATTCATCGGAGCCGTTGTGCCGTTCACGTTCATCGTCGTCATGCCGACGAACCATAAGCTCCTTGAATCAGGTCGCGATCTAACTTCAGTGGAAACCCGAACATTATTGGAGAAATGGGGCAGGCTTCACGCAATGCGCACGGCATTGAGTCTTGTCGCATCAATCGTGTACTTGTGGCTACTTCGTGAAGCCTAACCCGGCGGTCAAGCGGACGCACACCGGCGGTCTGCACATATGGGTTTCCCGAGCACCCTGCACGCCTGCGTGCGCCCCTTACCTATCGCGTTAGACGCTTTCTTGATTTGTGGGATTGAGTAGAAGAAAAAGGGTCTGCTTATTTGCTTGCCGAGGTCTTATTTTGGAAATTGCCATTCTACTCTTCAACGGGTTCACGGCCCTTGATGCAGTAGGACCTTACGAAATCTTGAGATCCGTGCCTGGTACCACGGTAAGATTTGTTGCCGCTGAGGCGGGGGCGATCCGCACCGACGCCGGCAGCCTGGCTATTGTTGCCGACTACACGTTGGAGACGACTCTCTCTCCTAACATTCTGGTCGTGCCGGGAGGTCCCGGACAAGCTGCGCTCATGAAGGACGAAAAGATGCTGGATTGGGTGCGTCAGGTCCATGCGAAAACAGAGTGGACGACTTCGGTGTGCACCGGGTCGTTGGTATTGGCGGCTGCTGGTCTGCTTAAGGGATTGCGGGCAACAAGCCATTGGCTTGCACGGGACGTATTAAGAGAGTATGGAGCTGAGCCGCGTACCGAGCGCGTGGTGAGAGACGGTAAGATCATCACAGCGGCAGGGGTCTCAGCCGGGATAGACATGGCGCTCAGGCTTGTCGCGCTGGAATGGGGAGACAGGGTGGCTCAAACGATTCAGCTCGGAATCGAGTACGACCCACAGCCTCCGTTCAATGCGGGCTCACCGGAGAAAGCGCCAGAGGCGATTGTTGAGTGGTTGCGAAGTCGGAGCCGATTCCTAGCACAGAAGTAACGATCCTCGGCGCATCCAACACTTCGTTTCAGGTGAGCCGCGATTGCGTGGCCTTCATCAAATCTTTAATTTTAATCTCTCAGGTTGTCGTGACTCGCGCGGCCACCTAACTCAATCGTTATGTGCTAATTGATTATGAACCTCGAAATCTTAACTAATCCCAGCGATGACCCACAGTTTGTGGAGCTACTGAAGCGTGTAATTTCTCAGCTCGTTGGCGAGGAATACCCTGAGCAAATCTTTGTAATGAAGATTGACAATTGGTTCGATTCGTAAGTGGCTCAAATTTTCTGGCAAGGGGAGAGTTGGCCTCTTTGAGGATTTTCGTCTGGAGATTGACACAGCACTCGATGAATTCAGACAAGAGAAGATTACATTTCCACCCTTCACTCCGAATCGTGTGATTGGAGAATACTATTTTTTGCGCAATGAAAGCCGCGAGTACTTACCCTCGTTGCATGCTCCGTTCGTTCACGAAAGAAAGCTTGCTCGTAGCGCCGAAAACCTTCAAGCGAGTCACCGATTTCGCCAGCTCTGCGCTCTTTCTGTGGGTTAGCTCCAACACCAAATTGAATCGTCGAGGAAGTATTATGGTCTATGAAGTCAAAGGCTCGGAAGTTCATACTTAGTATATGGGACTTTCCAAAGAGGACAATTGGAAAATCGCACAGACCAAAGGAATTGCTCGGGACCAAGCTGTGACGCTTATTGGGCAAGATATATTCCACGGGCGCACATAACAAGTCGCGATCTCATTCAACCCTCGCCGGACCAATCATGATGCAAAACGCGCAACCGCCCGTTGGGCGGACAGGTTTGTAAGATGGAACATAGCGATGGAGTCATCCTTCTGAGTTTGTTTCAGCGCGCAGATGCCCCTGTGCTCCTCGACGCTGACGTTGATCCCGAACACCGTCGCCGTTTCGAGTTCCCGGCGGACTTCAGACCGTCACTTCGCCACTCCGAGGAGGTCATCGCTCGGTGGGAAGGCGAACGCCTAGCCGGAAAACGCCTTCCGTACGCGGTCCGCAGTGCGGCTACGGGCGAACTGCTCGGCGGTATCGAACTTCTGCCTCTCGGCGACGAAATGGCCAATCTTTCCTACTGGACCCATCCGCGGCACCGTCGTCGGGGAGTCGCTTCTCGCGCTGTCTGCCTAGCCTGTCGCTTGGCGTTCCGCGATTTCCGTTTTCGTGCTCTTCGAGTGCTCGTAGATGCCGACAATGTTGCCTCGCGCCGAGTCGCCGTCGGAAATGGATTCTGCGAGGCCGGCATCCAGGACGGACGCGTCTGCTATATTCTCGAGTCAACGGAGCAGGCAGAGCCCCGCGCTCCCTTGCCGGCGTAAGCGCCGCCCAACAAAGCGGGTATGAAAGTCGAAGTCAAGCACAAAGATTGCCGCCAAAGTCACGATTGACTTCGAGGGCTGGTTACGAGACGCCGGCTGGCGTTTCAAGCTGCGTCATCGAGTTGTCGCGAGTCACCACGTCGTTAGCCTGAGCAACAAGATAAAAGTTGAATTTGGGCGCGGGTGATGCCGACCGTTGGACGCTTCTTCAAATCCAAACGATTTCAAGCAGGAGTGCAAATAATGAAACACATCGGCTTGATTGTTTTGCTGACCATTGTTACCAGCTGTTCCGTGTTAGCCCAAACTGGACGCAAAGCGGTGCTGCCCGGACGAAGCGCTGAACGTCAGTTGATTGAACTAGAGCGTCAGTTGTCTGACGCGCTTGTGAGGGAGGATGCCACAGTCCTTGATCGTCTGTGGAGTAACGATCTTGTCTTTACATTCCCTAACGGAAAAGTGTCTAACAAGGCACAGCGACTCGCCGGCCAAAAACCTGCTGCTCAACCTGCCCAATCCGAGTCCAAAACTATCAACGACGAAGTAAAAGTATACCTCTACGGGAACACGGCGGTCGTGACGGTGCTCTCTACCTGGAGTGGCAAAGCGAACAACGAAGCGTACAGCAGTCAGTTTCAGGCTACCCATGTGTGGGTGAAGCAGGAAGGGCGATGGCAGCTCGTCGCGGCGCATGTTAGTCCGGTGAAAAAGTGATTGATTGCTCGGGGGCTGTCGAAGCGCTTGCGGCGGACTCGGTTGCAGAATGCGTGAGTTGTAAATTGAGATGGGAGCTTACGAGAAATCGCTCGACTCATGCGATTCCGAATACCCTAGAAACAATGAACGCTGAGCTTCTCTCCGTTGAAGCGGAGCGTTAGGCTGCAAATTACGGGAGTCTACCTATGCTCAAGCGACTGTTGCTGTCCGGTCTGGCGATTCTTATCGCCTGGACAATGCTCGACGTGCTCATGCACCGGCTCCTCCTCCGGCCCATGTACGAGGAGAACCCCAGTCTGTGGCGACCTTTTGATCAGATGAATGTTGTCCTGATCTACGTCGTAACGTTCACTTTGATTGCCACCTTTGTAGTCACATACTGGCTGCTCATAAGCCCGAAGTCGTTGGGAGCGGGTGTTCTGCTCGGTACATTCATCGGCTTAGCGCTCGGAATCTCAGCAGGTTTTGGAACCTACATCCACATGCCCATACCGCAGGCTCTGGCTTGGGGCTGGCTCATCGGTGGATGGTTGAAAGGCATCGCAGCAGGAGTTATTGTCGGAACGCTGATCACAGAATCCTGAGAACACCGTTACAACCCACGAGGGTGCTCACGTAGTGGTATGGTCAAGTGGGGAGAGTGTTTGCGGCGCGAAGTCTCTTTTCATTGCTGGGATAACCGTTGCTCCGACACTTCCGATAGCTTCACCATTTTCGTGAAAATGGATGGCTACGTGATAGAACCAGAAGTGACTCCAAAACAGAAAGATGCTACTAACGGCGAAATCCAACGAATTAAAACAAGCGCTTGCAACGGACTCGGTTGAGAATGACTTTTGTTGATAGGTGATGCGAAGGGTGAGTCGGATCGCTCGCCGTTGAAGCGTAGCGGTAGACGGCCGGAAGCCACGAGTATGGACGACTGGTTCAGTGTAGTTGATGCGCGCTGCGAGCTGTCGGTGGGTGCTGTTCAGGATCTGTGCGATGTAGGCTTCGTCGTCATCTCTGGCCCGGTGGCGTCAGACCGTTTGGCGCAATTTGCCGAGGCTTACGATTCTGCCGTGGTCTGCGCGCGTGCGGATGACGTATCGATAGGTAGTTCTACAACCCGAGTCAATGACTTCGTTAATCGCGGCCCGGAATTCGATGGGCTATACGTGTACGGACCCGTCCTCGAGGCGTGCTGTCGCATCATCGAGCAACCATTCAAGCTCAGTACAATGCATGCGAGAACTGTGCGACCATACTCACAGGCACAGAATCTTCATGTGGACTTCAGGCACGAAGCGGACGGCTGGCCGATGGTAGGGTTCATTATGATAGTGGATGAGTTTCGAACTGACAACGGGGCCACTCGTTTTGTGCCGCGTTCACACAGGTGGCCCACAATTCCGACCGACTTTCCGAACGATACATCTGCGGACTACGAGGGCCAAGTACTGGCGTGTGGCCCGGTCGGCTCAGTAATTATCTACAACGGGTCCGTCTGGCACGGACACACGGCGAACCGGGTCGGTGAGCCTCGGCGTTCAATACAAGGCGCCTTTATCCGCCGTGATTCCGAGCCGGCCGTCAACCAGGCTGCGCGCATTCGTCCGGAGACTCTCGGTCGCATTGGTCAGCTTGCAAAATACGTGTTGGCCGTCTAAACGTATTAGGCATTAGTTTGGCGCGGGAATGGAGGCGAGCGGCGGGACGGTCGAGGAGCCGCCACACAATTCTTTGTTGAACTACGCAGGGTTAGAGGCTACTTGGAGTTTAAAGAAAAAGCGCCTTTCCTCCTCTTTCTTCTGAGGTAGCCGCTTAACCCTCAAAGTTGACAAGCTGTGAAAGGCGGCTGCTCAAGTCTCTTCCATCAGATCCTTCTCCTGCGACCGCAAAGCAAAGTGAGCGTCCTTGGTGAGGCTTTAATCAAGATTAGCGCTCATGATAGCGCGTGGAACTTCGGTGCTGATCCGCGTTAGGAATAAGCGAAAGGAGTTTTGGTGGTTGAAATAAAAGTGGTTGGAGACAAAGCCGTTTTCGAGGTAGAAGGCTGGGACAAGCTATGGTCCTTGAGGAGCCGTCTTGAGATTCCGCTTAAGCATATTAGAGGTGTTCATGCCGATCCAAAACCCGCGATGGGCTGGTTTGATGGCATCAAATTAGGTGGTACAGCTATTCCTCACATCTTTCGGGCCGGGACTTTTTATCAGCAAGGAGATTTCGTTTTCTGGGATGTACGCAATCCTGATAAGACCATCGTCATTGAGTTGGAACATGAGCACTTCGCGAAGCTAATCATTGAAGTTGATGAGCCACAGGCAGCAGTTGGTCTGCTCAAAAATGCCATCTCTTAATGTTGCCGAAATGTATATATGAAATGGCGCCTTACTTCGGCCTATCATTCCCTTAGTCGTCAAAACTGGCACACTGAGTCTCCCTGGGGATATCGTCCTAGAACAAGCTTCGAGTAACTCCGAGATTCGGCTCGACAGGTCTCAGAAGATACTCATCATCGTTCTTTGGATGATTCACTTCATAACTCACTGCGTGGCTCATCATCTCAGACGTTGGAAGGGGCCTTAGCAGGTTTCTCAACTTCGCAGGCTCTGAGTCTTCATTGAGCCAGGTATCGTAGGATTGCGAATGCAGTATGACAGGCATCCGACATATTAAACGCACTAACCTTGACAGTATAGTGGTCGCTGTAGGAAACACAGAGGCCCTATCAGGTCAAAGCTTGGATTCCTTGGTTGGGTCCGCCTGGAGGGTGAGCGAAGGCGAGCGTAGCGAGCCTGTGCGAGACCGACAGGCGGACTCAACCAAGGAATTTGCGGCTACTCCTACAGGAGGTGATGATATTAGTGCGTGGACAGGCGTTTTCTGTTGTCGAGCATCCTTCCGATATTCCCATTCACAAGATAACTGATCACTCTGGTGCGGTAGAGGAAGGAGTTGACCTGTTCCTCCGCGATCTCATCGCATCAGATCGCAGTCGGGCAACAATTAAGACTTATGCGTTCGTGCTTTGCGCGTGGCTGAACTTTCTTGGGTCACGCGACAAGTCTTGGCAGAGAGCTTCGCTCGAAGAGCTTCGCGAATACATTCTCTTCCTACGCGCTGCCGATAACCCTTACCGCTCAAGGCGTCGCAGTAGCAGTCCAATACCTGGTAGCATCAATGCGCGGACCGGCAAGCCCTACCTCGCCTCAGGCTACAAGCCTTCGACTATCAACCACCGGCTGAGTGTCATTCAGAGCTTTTACGCCTTTCAACGGCATGTCACTCGAAGTAAAGCGTTCGACGAGATGCTTAATGAAGGACGACGGAACGCTCACCATAATCCCCTTGAACCCTGGCCTCGACGCCGGCGCGGTCTGTACCGCCAGCGTCAGCCGAAGCGCGTGCCAAGAGCCATACCTGATCAACTCTGGGCAGAGATTTTCGACAGTCTCCAACACGACCGTGATCGCGCGATCATCTGTCTGCTTGTTTCATCCGGAAGCCGTGCCCAGGAACTCCTGACCATGAGAGGTGAAGATGTCGATTGGGGCCTACAGCGTGTCCGGTTGATCTGCAAGGGAACACGCGCCGAGTCATGGGTCGCCGCGTCGCCGGAGTTCTTCCGCTGGCTAGCTGCTTACTTGACTAAGCGCAGTCCGCTCTCAGCTGACTCGCCTTTGTGGGTCACGTTACGCCGACCCGAGCGACCGCTTGGCTACACCGCCCTGCGCGCGATCATTACCCGTGTCAACGAAAAGTTGGAGACAAACGTGACGGCGCATGACTTTCGTCATACCTGTGCTTTACGTCTCGCTTCGGACACAAACATTTCACTCGTGGATATTCAAACACACCTTAGGCACCAGCACATTACTACCACCGAATCGTACCTTGTTGCGCATCCCGACGAAGTAATCAAGCGGTTGCAGGCTCACCGATCCGGCCGATCTGAGCCGAAGCCCGCGACGCCCTGCTGGGATTACAACGCCGAAGACCTCGACTTGCTCTTGGGATCGGGAGGACGTCAATGATGACCTGGGCAACGGTGCAACCGACCGACACAGAGCCACTCAGGAATCTTTATGAACAGCATTTTGAGCGGCTTCAGTTAGCTAAACGTCAGCGCGAGCGATATTTGACTGGACTGGACATGCTTCTTGCGTGGCTTCGGCCCCAGCCGGGTCAGTCATGGCAGGAAGTGTGGGAGTTGCGTGAAAAGGAGGATGGGGCATGGCGGAAACTAACCGCCGCTCGGGCACAAGAGGACCGGACCTCCTTATATAAGGCAATCCAGGTACTCATTGCCTACCGAGTAGTGCGTCCAGGTTACAGGTGGCTGCTCGACCATTGCATTGGCGATTTCTACCAACTGTTATTTGACACCACCGAGCGCGGGTCGCGAGAGGATTTGCGTCGAGCCGCGCACGAACTTGGGATCGGCACCTATTCCATGAATGACACCTGGCGATTGCTTGGTAGAGTTCTAGCGCACACGGGGAAATCGCTAAGGCACATAACCTCGGCTGATCTGCTCGAACTTCGTGAGGCCGTTCACGGGACCGGTCACGTACTAAGCGGCCACTTCACGGTAACGCGTTTGCTGTATCACCTGGGGATTGTTACCGACCCACTGTTGTCGCCTTCGTACTTCCGCACGGTCAGGCCGACTGTCGAGGAACTCGTTGACGGTTTTGGCATCAGGAATCTTGAGGTTCGCGAAGCGTTCGTGCTCTACCTGAAAGAGCGTGCCCCTGCACTCGACTATAACTCTCTCCGACAGCTCACATATCGTTTGGTCAAAGTATTCTGGTGCGACATTGAGAAACATCACCCCCAAGTGACTAGCCTCTTCATTCCGGCAGATGTGGCTGCGGACTGGAAGAAACGCTTACGGGTGTTGCCGAACGGCAAGCCACGGTTGGAAGTCGTGGCAATCTTATTCCACATACGCTCCTTCTACCTCGACGTGCTGCAATGGTCGCAGACTAGATCGGATATATGGGCCAAATACACTTGCCCGTGCCCGATCCGAGAAAGCGATCTGGCCTCAAATCGCAAGAGCCTGCTCCAACAAAAGGCACGCACACACGCTCGCATTCGACTGCTGCAGCCTCTCCTTTCGCAGTTTGTTGCCCACGTAGGCTCTCGTCGTGAGGAGTCAAAGCGGTTGCTCGACACAGCGCTGCGGTGTGGTGAGGGTGACAGCTTCGAGATTGATGGCGGGCGATACAAGCGAGTCAAGAACATAGCGAGCGACAGGAAACGGCGAGACACAATCGCACCAGTCATGATCAGGCGTATCGATCAATCATCAGAGACGCGGACGATCAACTGTCGGATCAAGGAGGACCGTGCCTTCTGGGCTTGGGCTGTCACGGAGGTATTGCGGTTGACAGGATTGCGCGGTGAAGAGCTTGCCGAACTAACCCATCTGAGCATTCGCGATCACGTTACGGGAGACGGACAACGAGTGCTGTTGCTGCAGGTCGCTCCCTCCAAGCAGGACCGCGAGCGTGTGCTGCCTATCTGCCCACAGCTTGCGCACGCGCTTGCGCGGATCATTGAGCGGGCTCGCGGGAATGCCCCGAGCATCCCTTGCATCCCACGCTATGACCCTCTGGAACGCACGATCAGCGCCCCATTGCCGTACTTGTTTCAGGGTGGGCCGAAAAGACAGCGAGGCGTGTACTCGCGTGAGTACATCCGCCAGCTTCTGCGCAACGCCAGCCTGGAACTTGCCTTGCGCGATAAGAGCGGCGAATCGATCGTCTTTCGCTCGCACGACTTCCGGCGCCTATTCGCTACCGAGGCGGTTAACAACGGTCTCCCGATCCACATTGCAGCAAAGCTCCTTGGTCATACGGACTTGAACACCACGCGCGGGTACGTGGCGGTGTACGAAGACGAAGTCGTCCGACATTATCAAACACATCTGGCTCGGCGGCGCGCGTTCCGTCCGCCCCACGAATATCGCCAACCCAGCGATGCTGAGTGGCGGGAGTTCGCGCAGCACTTTCGACGCCGACAAATGGCACTGGGCGAATGCTATCGGCCTTACGGAACTGAGTGCCCGCACGAACATGCGTGCGTGCGCTGCCCGATGCTCCGGATGGATGCGGGGCAGCTACCGCGCCTCGTGCAGATCGAGAAAGATACATACCGTCTGTTGAAGGAGGCACGAACTAATGGCTGGGAAGGCGAGGCAGCGGGACTAGAGACCACGCTGATACACATCAAAGACAAGAAGGGGCAGGTCACCCGCATCAGCGAAATCACCAACCCGCAGAACGCTCTTTCTTAAACTCCGCCCCAAACCGCGCTCCGCCACAGAAACTCTATGTGGAGGATTGCGTTCGAAGAGTTAACAATTTTGAGACAGCCTGTCTGGTATGCCTTTTGGTCCCGGAGCGGAAACTCCAGAAGACGAGTCATTAGCGCTCCCCCGAGTCGTTCATCTCACTAACTCTGGGTGACACATTCGTTAGAGTGTCTCATGTCAGGACTTGTAACAGGTTCCGACGTTATGGAGTGAACTTGAAAGGACCGCTGCCCAATTCCTGAGCGGCGACAAGACCACCTTATCTGTCAAGCGGACTTTTCACAGCCTTGCCACCTCGGTTCAGAACGTGTGTGTAAATCATCGTGGTCCGGACGTCCTTGTGACCTAACAACTCCTGAACGGTACGAATGTCATAGCCGTCTTCGAGCAGATGGGTGGCAAAGCTGTGGCGCAGCGTATGACAACTAGCTGGCTTGTCAATTTGTGCAGCTCGCAGGGCACCCTTGACCGCCTTTTGCGAGACCCACTCTCCGAGGTGGTGTCGCCTGGTAATTCCTGAAACAGGATCCCGGCTTCGTGTCGCGGCGGGAAACACGTATTGCCAGGCCCATTCACGATCGGCGCACGGGTATTTTCGCGCCAGCGCAAAGGGCATCTGCACTCTCCCAAAACCATCCGCGAGGTCTCGTAGATGGAGTGTTTTGACGGTGGCAAGTTGCGTCTTTAACGCCTCTGCTGCACTGATCGGCAGCATCGTCAGGCGGTCCTTGTTCCCCTTTGCGTCGCGCACTGCGATTTGCTGATAGCCGAAGTCCAGATCTTTTACCCTCAAACTCAGGCATTCCCTGAGGCGAAGCCCTGCTCCATAAAGCAGACTCGCCGGCAGCCAGTTCTGTTGGGCCAATTGTGAAAGGAGTCGCCTGAACCTCAGCCCGCGTAAGCACAAGAGGAATGTGCGCCGGTTGTTTTGCCCGGGTAACGTTTTCCAGCCATGGTAAGTCCTGTTGGAGTACATTTCGATAAAGAAACAGCAGCGCGGCAAGAGCCTGATTCTGGGTGGAGGCAGCCACTTCTCGTTTGACCGCCAGATGCGTGAGGAATTGACTGACTTCGGCTGGCCCCATTTCGGCCGGGTGCCGCTTGCCGTGAAATAGGATGTATTGTCTAATCCAGTAGAGGTAGGCCTCTTCGGTGCGATAACTATAGTGGCGTGTGCGGATGAGGCCTCGCACCTCTTCGAGCAACTTTGGCATGGTGAGGCTTCAGCGAAACTTGAAATGAGGAATTACGCTTTCGTGCCGTACGATAGCACTACAGCGAATCGTGTTTCAACACGACAATGCGATGTTTCCTAAGACAATTTTCGTCCCAGCGTGTTTATGTGACTGATCGACGTGTTGCAACACGACTATCTCTTACCTAATAAGAAGTTCGGCGGCTACCTTTAACTATCGTTTATAGAAAATCTATGACACGAAATGACTATTTGAAAGCGAACTCCATCCTTTTCTGGCCGGTTGTCCTGATTGCCGCCGGAATCATCTTTATTGGTGTTCGGTTTATTGTTGCGCCGCTTGTCGGGGCAACTGGCTTCGGTGTGCCGGCCGCAGAAAATCAAACCTTCGCCTATTTGTGGGCTAAAGGAACACGCGACATCGTATCCGGTTTGTTCCTGATAGTATTCTTATGGTTAAAGGTCAATCGGCGGGTGCTTGCCGCTTTCATTTTCGTTGCTTCCCTAATTCCGATTGGTGATGCGCTTAATGTTTACGCAAATGTCGGAGCTGGTAACTTAACGGCGTTAGTGATTCACGGGGGAACAGCATTATTTATGATTATCTTGGCAACACTCTTGCTCAGAAGGGATTGATGGCGGAGTGATTCTTGCCAAAGCGCTGCCGAACAAGTCATTCGCCCGGAGCGCTAATAGCGCGGCTTTCATTCGCAAGGCTCGGATGCTTGGTTCGGAGTCTCCGCGCCCGGTCAATTCTATCGTTCGACGGATTTCAGAGGCAGCCACTTTCGGGTAGAAGAAGTGCAATTGTCGTGGCGCCACATGTTGGCGGTCAGGGTGGTGCTCGTGTGACGATCCACCTGCCGAAGGCGGCAAAGCTGGATTCAGGAACTAGGGAGGGACTATGACGAGGGTTCTGTTTGTTGGGGAAGATCCGGAAACTGTAGATTTTTCTGACCCTGCTCTGCCGCCAGGCATGAGCGTGGAGAAGGTTCGCGCCGGCATAGAGGTTGCGATGAAGGAGTTCGCTGCTCGAGGATGGGAGGCCGATGTAGGCTTCATCCGGCCTGACGAGACCGCTGGCCCAACAGTGGAGCGCCTGTTGGCCTCGAAACGTTATGACTGTGTCGTAATCGGAGGCGGCGTCCGTTTACCGCCTCGGCGCCTGCCAATATTCGAAGCCGTCATCAACGCCATTCACAAAGCCGCCCCGGGCGTTACGATTGCCTTCAATACCCGGCCTGAGGATAGTGCCGATGCTGCTGCCCGATGGCTGCCGATTGGAGCCGGGCGGTAAAGCCGATGGCCAAGCAAAACCGGCCTGCTGGTGGCGCCTGACATTTCGTGCAGCAGAATTGCTGCTGAGTCCGATAATTACCACGATCTGTTGGCAAAGGCGCGGGGTGAAATTCGGGAGCCGGTTTCCTGGGACGAATTAATTTGCATAATGCTAACGCCTTGTTTCAATCAATCGCGCCGCCGAACAAGCGCTTGGAGCGGACTCGCCGGTGAGTGGCCTTATTCATCGTTGTGTGGGCGAGCCGCTCAAGCGCAGCGTTATGCGTCAAGTGATTTCGAGGTAGATGATATGGATACTGAACAAGAAAAGACTGCTCTCGATAAGAAAGTCCGCCATCACGTCTATGATTATGTCATGCGTGAAGGGCTGCCGCCGACCATAGCTGAAGCCTCCTCTGCTCTCTCGCGCTCGCCAGATGAAGTCAGAGACTCCTTCCAACGTCTCGCTGATGGACACATCCTTGTCTTTCAGAAGCAGAGCGGTGAGATTCTGATGGCTAATCCTTTCTCAGCCGTGCCGACGCCTTTCCTCGTCAGGGTGGGTGGCCGCTCCTACTACGGCAATTGTATCTGGGATGCGATGGGCATACCCGCGATGCTGAAGCAGGACGGCGTGATTGAGGCTTCGTGCGGCTGTTGCAGCACAGCAATGAATTTACAGGTCATGAACGGCTCGATCGACGAGGATCGTGGGATCGCGCATTTCGCTATTCCAGCGGCTCACTGGTGGGACGACATAGTCTTTAATTGAAAAACGATGCTGCTCTTCTGGTCAGAAGAGCACGTTGAGAAGTGGTGCAAGGATTGGAATCTGCCGCGTGGCGAGAGTATGCCCCTCGACAAGTGCTGTCGTTTGGCGCAGGCTTGGTATAGCCCTGACCGTCGTGAGCCTGATTGGAGGCGGCGAACAATTAATGAAGCGGAGGCACTGTTTGCAGAACTTGCGCTTACCTCCGAGTTCTGGCGCTTGCCACGTTGATGACGCATAACAAATCGTTGGACGCGAGCGGCGGGAGCGTGAATTCATTGCCGATTTCCAATTGCCGATTGTCGATTTGATTCGCGCCGCCGCGTCAACTCCACCGTTATGCTGCGGGCATGTAACACGCTCGGAAGGAGTTAGATATGTCGCTTAATGGGAAACGTGCGCTAATCACTGGGAGCTCGCGTGGCATTGGCAGAGCTATCGCGCTGAAGCTGGCAGAGCGCGGGGTCAAAATCGCCGTTCACTATTACAAGAATAGCGATGCGGCAAACGACACGCTGGCTAAGATCAGGGAGTGCGGTGCTGATGGACTCACAATTCAGGCCGACGTATCGCGGCCCGAGGAGATCCACCGCATGTTCGATCAGGTCAAGAGTGGGCTGGGCGGTCTCGACATCTTTGTGACCAATGCGCGGCCTGATCTGCCCGGGTTCTACCAACGGCCTTTGGATATCACGCTCGAGCAATGGCACATGGCGCTCGACTCCCAAGCCCAGGCGTTCCTGTTAGGAGCGCAGGAGGCGGCACGCGTCATGCCGGACGGCGGCAGAATCATTGCCATCACGTACACCCCCGGCGGTCGCACGGGGAGCTGGCAGCCGTGGGTTGCCATGGGCTCTGCCAAGGCAGCATTGGAATCGCTGGTCCGCTACTTCGCGGTAGCCCTGGGCCCGCGGGGCATCACGGTCAACAGCATCAGTCCGGGCGGCGTTTTCGGCCCCGCCAATATTATCGAGGGTGGTGTGTTACGGATTTTGCCGCCAGAGGTCCAAGACGCGATTCGCGCCTGGCACGAAAGCGGCTGGACCCCAATGGGCCGATTGGGCACCCCGGATGATATCGGCAATTCCGTGAGGCTTCTGTGCATGGATGAAGCGAGCTTTATTACCGGCCAAACGATCCACGTGGACGGTGGCGCGTCGATCATGGACACGGTGTTCCCACTCGATATACAGCGCGGATAACCGGAGCAACATGCGGATGGCCGCAGCATAACAAAATCGTTGGACGCGAGCGGCAGGAGCGTGTTTCCCAACTTGCATGGTTCGGCGAAGGGTGCTTTGATTCGCGCCGCCGCGTCAACTCAGATGTTCGGCTGATTGTTGAGAGTGATGTCACTTAATGTAGAAAACCTAAGAAAGGCTCTAGCTGAGTTAATTGGATTTCTGGAAGAGTTAAAGACCGCACATTGGGCGCGTGTCTTGAAGGAGATCAACAAAGGGCTCAGCAATCCATCAACGGTTGAAATGGCGAGGCGACAGTTAGAAGGTTGTTTTGGTGGCATGGGATCATTGAACGATCTGTATTTTAGTGAGATGAACAGCAATCTTCCAGCAGGCCATTCGGAAAAAGCAATTAATGCTGAATTTGAGCGGTTGATGGATGTCGTGTTCCGAGAGAATAGGCTGGCCTCAAGAGGATTATTCAGGAGGCTGCTGTGGCGATGCTATGAAGTCAAACATCGCGGTGACCTTGCACCACGCATCAAGAAGTCCTTCAGAGCCAGGTGAGTCATCGCGATCAGCCGAACAGGCGCTTGCAACGGACTCGGTTGAGCGTGGCGGTTATTGAAAGGTGAAGTGAAGATTGAAAGGAATCGCTCGCCGCTGAAGCGCAGTGTTCGGTGGCTACCGATTTTTCATGTCATGAATCACATCGTTGCTAGAATCTTAGTTGTGCTCCTAACTTTTGGCCTCGGTCTGTTCTTGCACGCTGCTTGTCGCCGATCTCATCAGCCAGTGACTGTCGCGAACGTTCCAGCACCAGCGTCGGCGGTCTCGCCAACTACGTTTCAAGGCACTGGCACCATCGATATGTTTATGGAAGACTACCGTCGTCCCTCCGACGGGGCAATCGTGCGATTCGGATGCTCTGATCGTGCATCTGCTGCTAAAGCTCTTTCGTTGGTGCGACCCGGGCGGGACGCGCGGCCGGTTGAAAAAACAGATGTGTATGACGCCAATGGAACCAAAATCGGGGAGCGCGTTGTTTGGGATTCGCGTCCTCCATCGGAAGCTGAAGTTACATGGAATGAAGGTGCGCGACTGTTTTACATCAATGCTCCGTCGTTGGAAGACGCGCTCACCTTCGAAGAGTCAAAAGTGTGGGCTGGTGCGGGCTGCTGGGACGCGCGATCATGGTAATCATCGCCGCCGAACAAATCGTTGGACAGAGCGGCGGGAGCGTGTTCCTCAACTAACCTGATGCGGCGAAGGGTGCTTTGATTGAATTCGCGCCGCCGCGTCAACTCAGACGTTCGGGGGCAGCTGCTTGAGTAATTATTGATGAGTTTACTTCTCACACTACCACTATTGTTTTCGCTCAGTGTTGTTAATCAATCGGGGATTGTCTCTGTAAGAACGCAGGCGAAGAGAGTCCTGCATTGGGGACGGTCTTTGCAACAATGAATGGACGTAGAGTTAAGTCGGTTCGCGGAAAGGTCCTCTACCCAAATGGAGAGTTAATGAAGGATGCTGTAGTGGAGGTGTTTGCAAATCCTCTTACAGCCAGCGACGAGAGTATTACTTATGCGGACGTCACGCGAATAACGAGCAGTAAGAGGAGGATGGCTTGCATCACTGGGGCGGATGGAAGGTTCTGTTTTACTAAGCTTCCACCCGGAAGGTATTTATTGCGAATTGGCCATCGAAGTGACTCTCAGTTTAGTGCGATGCATGTCCTCCTAACACTTGAGCCGCAAGGTCGGCATAGTTCGGCCAGGGATCTAAGAGTGGAGTTAGTATTGTCTATCTGAGAAACGGTTTGATTCGCCGCTGCCGCCGAACAAGCGCTTGAAGCGAACTCGCCATCAGCGGGCTTATTTGGTTAGTTGCGTGGGCGAGTCGCTTAAGCGCAGCGTTCGGCTTCTACGTGAATGCTAAGAATAATCCTCATTATCACTCTGTCGCTTGCTTCCTGTAATGGCCCTATGGCTCCTGAACAAAAGTCCGCCCACCTGCCGACGATTTCTCCGCTTGTGAGTGTTGACTACAGCTGGAAGTCAGGGATGTTTCCGCTAATTAATGAGCGCACAACGATCGCAGGTTTGAAGAATCTGCAAACATTGCGATTGGCTCCGGAGGATTTCGAGATTCGTATCTGGCATGGGTTTGGCCTTATTGTTCCGAGCGGCTTAGTGCTCAAGCGGATGGGCGGAAAATGGACGGCTCTCCATTTGACCAGTGCTTCTAAGGAAAGACACCAAAGTGACAGCGAAAGGGTCCTAATTGAACCCAAGTCGGGGTGGCAATCGTGCTGGAGTCGGTTAACAAATGCTGGGGTGCTCACTTTGCCTGATGCCACACAACTTGGGAAGGAGCCAGTCGATCCTGACGTACTATCTTACGTAGTAGAATTAAATATTGGAGGCGAGTACCGAACTTACCATTACACCTATCCAGAGGCGAACGAACATAGGGAAGCGAAACGGATGATTGAGATTGGAGATATGATCGCTGAGGAATTCGGACTCCCGCAATTCAGAACACAGCGTTAATTCGGAGATCGAAGCCGAACAAGCGCTTGCAGCGGACTCGCCATGAGCAGGCTTCTTTGTTAAGTTGCGTGGGCGAGCCGCTGAAGCGCAACGTTCGGCGGCTCGGACCCAATCGTAAAATAGGAAAATGAGAAAACCACTAAACTTGATTGTTATGCTGGTCTTCAGCTTCGGGCTCTCCGCCTGTGCTGTTCAAAAGGAATTCGATCAAAAGTTCGGCGATCAGCATTTTAAGACCTCGGTTGCTTTGATTGAGCTCCATAAAGTGCGTTTTGGGGAATATCCGAACTCCTTAAACGATCTAAAATTTGTAGGGGAGTGGGACCAGATTGCTTTGGCCAGCGTTAAGTACAAAAAGGTAGCGAACGGCTATGAACTTGATGTGGTAAAAGGTTGGGTGGGTAAACCTCAGTTAAGTTACCCAGATGAATTCTGGAAAGGCTTGGGAGTTGTTAGGTCAAACATGAAGCCTTAGTTGAGACGCCGCCGAACAAGCGCTTGGAGCGGACTCGCCATGAGCGGGCTCTTTGTTAAGTTGCGTGGGCGAGCTGCTCAAGCGCAGCGTTATGCCTCTTCCTATGAATTTGTTACTTACAATCTCTCTCCTTGTGAACGCCGCTGGAGGTGCACTCAATCAACCGAAAACAATCGGCGCATTCAAATTCTCAAAGAACCACGCTGGTCACTCAGCCGTTCTTAAGATCCAAACAAAACAATTTCATAGTTCGGAACATCGGATTTCTCAAGACGCTCAGTATCAGACCAGAGTCGACAGCAGACTTGCCTGGAGAACCGATGGCAATGTTCCAAACATCGAGATTGTCTCAATGACACTTGTTATCGATGGCAGAGAACTTTCTATACCAAAGAAGCTATTTAAGGATTGCTTTGAGCCAAATCTTGATAATCGTTTCCTAAAAATGCGATTTGGACCTCAATTCAAGACCGTTATCGTAGCAATGAATGGATCCGATGGCGCTGGAGGCTACGAAGTGGTGTGGAGGCTCGCACCAAATGGTCGTCATTCAAGATCCATTAATCGAGGCTTTTGATATCGTCGGCGAGGCATAACACGCGCTTGGAGCGGACTCGCCGGTAAGTAGCCTTTATTCGTAGTTGCGTGGGCGAGCCGCTCAAGCGCAACGTTAGCTGCTTGCGTTGGTGTACCGTGTACAAAGCATAATGCTCGCATGGAAGAAATAATTTCTCGCCTAAATGAAATTGAAAAAGACGAAAACGTTACTATCTTCTATGCTTGTGAATCTGGCAGTCGCGCATGGGGCTTCCCCTCAAAAGATAGCGATTACGATGTCAGATTTTTGTACCTGCGATCGCGAGATTGGTATTTGTCGATTGATGTTGAAGAGAAGCGAGACGTAGTTGAGCGTCCCATCAGCGATATGCTTGACATCAACGGATGGGATCTCAGGAAAGCCCTTAAGCTATTTTACAAGTCTAATCCACCGCTCCTGGAATGGCTCAACTCCTCGATTATCTACCAACAGAAACTCACGATTGTGGAAAAACTCAAAGAGCTGGTGCCCGAGTATTACTCTCCTGTGGCGTGTAAGCATCATTACCAGCATATGGCTGAGGGCAATTATCGCGTATCTGAAGGGTGATGTTGTTTGGGTGAAAAAGTATTTCTATGTTTTGCGGCCGCTTCTGGCCATCAGGTGGATTGAGCAGGAGTCTGGTGTAGTCCCTATGGAGTTTGCCGCGTTGGTTGAGCGTTGCGTGAGGTCTGCAGAGTTGAAAGCAGCGATTGAAGAACTTCTTGAACGCAAGAAAAAAGGCCATGAACTTGATCGCGAGCCAAGAATTCCTGCAATTAGCAATTTCATCGAAAGCGAGCTTGAGGGTTTGGGGAAAACTTTGATTGTAAGCAAAGCGAAACCAGCTATTGAAAAGTTAGATGAATTGTTTCGTGCAGCACTAAATGAAGTGGGTTAATAATTCTAATACCGCAGCTAACAAGCGCTTGGAGCGGACTCGCCGGTGAGCGACCTCTATTCGTAGTTGCGTGGGCGAGCCGCTCAAGCGCGGCGTTGGGCTTCTGACATGTTAGATCATTCTAAGACACGAAAGAAAAGCACCATCTTATGTGCGGCACTCCTCCTCGGATCGCTGAGCTGGGGCGCCGCCTCGTCAACCTACGTCGTGGCCCAGGCGTCGCGTGACCCTCACCGTCATCTCAGGCTCAGCGATGTCATGAGGCAGGTCATGCCTAAGGTGGAGATCGCCGAGGTAACTTTAGATAAGAGCGTGTCGAGAGAGAACGTTGCGCGGAGCTGGGACGGGAGGTACGAAGCTTTCACCACGTATCACCCTGACCAGTCCCCGAGCTTCCGCATCTATTTCGCGCAAAGGGGCACCGGGAGGGTTTACGAGGTGCGCGGTCTGCCGCTCCCGCATCGGCCTTTCTCGGACCTAGCCTGGGTCAACAACCGGACGCTGGCGTTCGACCGCTGGTCGCAGCCTCATTACGGCATCCATTATGCCGTTAACGTGAAGGGGAAGAAGCTGATGAGGGCTTCAGCATTCCCGGATGAGTTCTATATAGAACAGCAGAAGCCGAAGGCGAGCGGGAAATAAGAGCAGTAACCGGTCGCGCGTGAACGAAGCCCAACAAGCGATTCCACCGGACGCGCTGGCAGCTCGCCTCTAATGCAACTTGAATGAGCGCGCCGGTGAATCGCAACGTTGGATGCTCCTAAGTTGTCGCTGAGTGCTCGTATGGACTGAGGGGTCGAAACTCATGAGGCTTCTCTTGCCACGACGATTGATCGTGCTCACGAGCTTATTGTGTATTTTGTTTGTTACGAGTCCCAAGCAATATCAGGCGCAAAAGATTGCAACCAGACAGCCGGGCGTCTATCTAACTTTTGACAAGTTTGTGGCGCAGACTGTCGGCTCAAATCCTTCACAGGGCGCGAGACTCGTCCTCCACAATAATACGCGCTGGCCGATTGTTTATGGCGAATGGATGGAGCCTGCCATGGTGGGAGATGTCGCGTTGATTTACACGGTAGAGTTGGAAAATGGTTGTATGGGTGGCAGGAAACATATTGATGTTGTGACCGGAGGGAAGCTCTTACCAGGAAAGTCCGTTAGCTTCACTGTGCCGCGGGAAGATCTCGTAAAAGGCAGCGCAATCTTCATAGAGTTCAACTACTCTTGGGAAATGGTGAAAGGCGAGAGAGTTCGTGACGAAGTTGTTCACCGCTCCTACTTCATTATCAGCGATCTACCGCGCTGGCCCGAGAAGGTGTTATCGCCCCGCATCCAACAAGCGCTTGGAACGGACTCGCCATGAGCGGGCTTCTTTGTTAAGTTGCGTGGGCGAGCCGCTCAAGCGCAACGTTCGCCGCTACATGATATGCCCTCAGCCGCCGCAGGTTTTCAACAACAGATTGGTGCCGAGTTAGCTAGTCGCTGAAGCGCAGCGTTCGACATCTTCTGTGATGGCACTAACATTGAAGTCCTTAATCATCATTCTCACGTCAGCACTCGGCATCTCGGTATTGTCGGCTGGTTGCGCCACGCGCAAGGCTTCTTCTTCACAAACAGTTCCGACAACAAACGTGGCACCCGAGAGGGTAACGGCGGTCTCGACAACAAGCACGTCGACGGAGCGATCAGGAAAGGTGCTCATTCGCTTCAAGGAATTCGAATTCGGGAAGGATTGGAGCGCCGATTTCGAAATAACAAACAGCTCCAACGAACCTGTCTCTTACGTAGGGAGCAAAGACAAATACAGATTTGCCTATTGCACGTTGGCCGCGAAACGCCAAAATCAAAACATCGCTTTCACGATTCGCGATTTTTGTACTCTGGGAAACCTAGTTTCCCTGCAAACACTCGACCCTGGCCAATCGATCGTGCTAGCCGCGGAGAAATATGAAATCCGGGACTTGCTTTACAAAAACGATTTGTCTTCTACTGTGACGGCCCAAATTGGCTTTGAGGTCTTCGTTGGGAATGACAGACATCGAGACATGGTGTGGAGCGAACCCATAACGTTTCCAAACCAGAACCGCCCTTAATCACGACGATGTCGAACGTCTTAAGAATTCGTCTGGCGCGTCGTGGAATAGAGAGACGGTAGATTAGCGAAAGCCGCCAGACAATTCGGTGTTGGACTAAGCCGGTGTTAGAGGCTACTTGGAGTTTGAATAGTCAACCGGAGAGAGCGGCGTGGGAGTGAAATAGAGTCTGGAGGCACCAGCGAACTGGGTGGCGAGTAAAGTTGAATGGGTGAGAGCGTTGACCAGCCCGGGCAGGCTGGTTTTTTTTGCGTGCAGACAGCGAGAGTGGGAGCGCGAGGAGATTTTTGGAAGTGCGAGACGAGTGCGAGACAGAGTGCGACCGTGCCGGCGGGACCAAGCGCTGCCGAGCCGTGGGAAAAGAAACGATGTTGGTGAAGCAGTAGTGGTTTCATGGAGAGCGTCCGCTGGGAGCTAAGATGCCACGCAGGGTGAGTGGGCCACGACAGTGGGGACAAGTGAGCAGCGGCGGCGGCACAGTGGTTCTAAGCGTGGGCAGCGCCACTGCAGCAGTCTGCCGGGTTGATCTGCCGGCAGTGTCGGCGAGCAGTTGTCTGACTTGCGCGAGCCGCGGGCGTTGCCTGGGGCTGAGCAAACCGTAGTAACGAACCTTGATGAAGCCCGGTGGGAGCACATGTTGGAGGAAGCGATGGATGAACTTTTCAGCGGGGAGCGTAGCGGTCTTGATTTGCTGGGTGGCCGATTCTTTGTATTGAAACGTGACCTGCCCGTTGCTGCATTGGCGCAGGCGATGGTTGCTGAGCGCGACGCGAAAGATGTAGGGAGCAAGATACTTGCAAGCGGCGAGGCCGGAGCCGACTGCCTCGCAGTCAACCACCCAGTCCTTCTGCCAAACGCGGCGGTCGACCGCGGTGCTGAGGCCGGCCTGTCGCAGAGCCGCACGAAACTTGCCGCGGAAGAGCAGGGCGAGCGGGAGCTCATGGAGCAGAAAGTTTGGCGCTGAAGAGCGCCAGCGGCCCTCATGATCCAGGGCGCCACCAGTGACGAGGAAATGGACGTGAGGGTGATAGCGGAGATCTCGGGTCCAGGTGTGGAGCACGCCCACCAGACCGAGAGTGCCACCGACAAAGCGCGGGTCCTGGGCCAGCTGCAGCAGGGCTTGGGAGGCCGTGCGGAAGAGCAGGTTGTAGACCGTCTTTTGCTGAGAGCGAGCCAGGGGCCGCAACTCGGCGGGCAGGGTGAAGGTGACCAGGAAGTAAGGGACGGGCAGCAGCAGTTGTTGTTGTTGGTCCAACCACTGATTGGCTTGCTCGTTGCCGCACTTGGGACAGTGCCGGTTCTTGCAGGAGTGATAAGCTGTAACGCTCCTTTTGACACTGGTGACAGAAATAGACTTGCCCGCCGCGAGCGGCGGTGCGGCATTGTTCGATGTCGAGCATGGCCCGGAGATGGGAAGGCAGCATGCGGCTGCCGAACTTCTCCCTGTACTCTGGGCCATGCCGCCGGAAAATATCGGCCACTTCCAGCATGAACGAACTCAGAGGTCCGCCATGAGTTGGTCGATGGTGGCAGCGCCGCGCTGTTCGGCCTTCGCCGTCAGGTGCGTATAGACGCTGGTGGTGGCCGGGGAACGATGGCCCAGCCACTCCTGAATCAAGCGCAGGTTGACGCCGGCTTCCAGCAGATGGGTGGCCCAGGAGTGGCGCAGCGTGTGCACCGAGGCGCGTTTGTGGTTGCCGCTCTCTTTCAAGGCCGCGTGGAAAGCGTCTTGCACGCTGCTCTTGGACATCGGCGCGGTAGCGCGCGCCAAGTTGATATGGTCACGGCCTTCGGCGGGAAAGAGCAGCACAGGATTGTGATGCTGCTGCCAGTACTGGCGCAGCAACTGCAGCGTTCGTTCCGG
>Ga0070708_100000220_pt1 | contig 42460 bp, 33 predicted proteins | sample KBSK5503metaG_FD_65469 | JGI IMG/M metagenome (GOLD analysis project Ga0070708, IMG submission 65469) | Corn, switchgrass and miscanthus rhizosphere microbial communities from Kellogg Biological Station, Michigan, USA - KBS K5-50-3 metaG | ecosystem: Host-associated > Plants > Roots >... | reverse complement strand
GCAATTCAATCCGCCAACGAGCTAAGGGGGAGGCGGAGCTGAAGACATGAGCGAGGCGCTCTGGACTCCATCGCCCGAGCGCATCATCAAGGCGAACATGACCGAGTTCCTCCGTTATGTAGAGGAGCGCGGTGGCCCGCCTGTGCCCGACTACTCATCGGATTCGTACTGGCAGCTGCACAAATGGTCAGTCGATAATCCCGAGCGATTCTGGTCGCTGACGTGGCGATTCTGCGGGATCATCGGTCATCGCGGAACCGGCGGCGGTGCGGAGCGCGTTGGTGTCGGCCTCGACAACATGGGCCCACCCGATCCGGAGAAGGGACCGAAATGGTTTCCGGATGCGAGTCTCAACTTCGCCGAGAACCTGCTCCGATTCACCGACGATGAGCCGGCGCTGTCGTCCTGGAACGAAGAAGGTCACCAACGCACGATCAGCTACCGCGCCCTGCGCGAAGCGGTTGGAACGCTGGCACTGGCGCTCGATGCTGCCGGTGTAAGACCGGGCGACAGAGTTGCGGGCTGGCTGCCCAACATACCGGAAGCGGTAATCGCCATGTTGGCGGCGACATCACTCGGCGCCACCTGGTCGTCGTGCTCACCGGATTTCGGTGCACAGGGAGTGATGGATCGCTTCGGTCAGATCGAGCCGAAGATTCTGTTCGCTGCCGACGGCTACCTGTACAACGGGAAGGAGATTGATCTGCTGCCGCGGCTCAGGCAGATCGCGTTCCGGATTCCGACCCTCGAACACGTGGTAGTCACTCCCTATCGCAAGCAGATGCCCGATCTGGATGGTGTGCGGAAAGGCACGCTCTGGTCGAGATTCATCGCTGCGCAGTGGGCAGTCGCTGCCAGCCACGGCACACCTCCAGAGGGATACAAAACGAGCTCCCTCGAGGGGTATCGCAGAACGCCGCCGGGCGGAATGCGCATTCCAGATCCTCTCGGGTCGCGGACGCCGGCGCAGGGCATGAGAAGTGTGGCAGCAGTCGAGCCGGATCCAAAGACCCTCAATTTCGAGCGATTTCCGTTCGATCACCCGACGTACATCATGTACTCGTCGGGCACGACCGGGTTGCCGAAATGCATGGTGCACAGCGCCGGTGGAACGCTGCTTCAACACCTGAAGGAGCTGATCCTCCACACCGATCTGAAGCGCGAAGACTGCATCTTCTACTACACCACGTGTGGCTGGATGATGTGGAACTGGCTGGTGAGCTCGCTGGCCGTTGGCGTGAAGGTGGTTCTTTACGACGGTGCTCCCCTTGCACCGACGCCGACGACGTTGTGGGACATGGCCGATCAGGAAGGAATCACGGTCTTCGGCACCAGCGCAAAATATCTGGCACTGTTGGAGAAGTCGGGCGCGGAGCCGCGCAAGACGCACGATCTGAAGAAGCTCAAAGCAATTCTCTCGACGGGCAGTCCGCTCGCCCACAACAGCTTCGACTACGTGTACAGGAAGATTAAGCCCGATGTGCACCTGGCGAGTATCAGCGGCGGCAGCGACATCATCTCCTGCTTCGTCCTCGGCAATCCAATACTTCCCGTGTATCGCGGCGAGATCCAGACGCCCGGTCTGGGAATGGCGGTAGATATTTTCGACGATCGCGGACGTCCGGTCCGGCTGATTCCGGGCGAGCTGGTTTGTACGAAGCCGTTCCCGAGCATGCCGGTGGCGTTCTGGGATGATCCCGACGGCGCCAAATATCGTGCTGCCTACTTCGATTATTTCCCCGGCATCTGGCGCCACGGTGACTGGGCGGAGATGACGCGCAACCGCGGCTACATCATCTACGGCAGGAGCGACGCGACGCTGAATCCGGGCGGCGTTCGGATCGGAACCGCCGAGATTTACCGGCAGGTCGAACAGCTTCCGGAAGTTCTGGAGAGCGTTGCGGTGGGGCAGGAGATCGACGGCGGGCCACCGGGTGACGTGCGGATCGTTTTATTCGTGAAGCTCCAGCCCGGTTTGACTCTCGACGCAGAACTGTGCGAGAAAATCTCGACTCAATTGCGGGACAACACGACGCCGCTCCACGTCCCGAAGAAGATCATCCAGGTGGACGATATTCCGCGCACGATCAGTGGGAAGATTAGCGAGCTGGCGGTGCGCGAGGTGATTCACGGGCGCCCGGTTAAGAACACGGAAGCGCTGGCGAATCCACAATCGCTCAAACTATACGAAAGGTTGCCGGAGTTAAGGGAGCCGTAGCCCGTAATCCGCCGGAATAGCTCGGAGCTGCAAAGCTGTCAAAAGCCTGCAGCTCCCTGCTTTAGTTTTGTGGCGGCCGGTGAACGGCCGGATCAACGGCCCGAGTTTTAGTGCTGGGCGACGACTGGGTCGCGGCGCGCGCTAGCAGCGAGCGCGTTGACCATGTCCTGGAGCTTCGGACCGCGGCCGGGCTCCGGCGCGCCGAAGTTCAGAGCAGTGCGGTAGTGCGAAACGCCATAGTTGGCGCCCGTCTTCCGCTCGACCGTGATTCCCCAGTTCTCGCTCTGCGCGTCGGCGCTGGCGGCGCTGCTCTGGGGCAGAGCGTGGGCCTCTAATTCAGCCAGAAAGGCCTTCCAATCGGGCGCGCCTTTGAGCTTCGCCTCACAGGTGGAGCTGATCCAGCGATCCTCGCCAAAATGCGAGTCGCGCTTGGAGATCGGACCGCAGTCGTACCCGTTGCGGACGAAGTTGTCGACGCGCACATCGGCCGAAGCGGGCGAGTTCTCGTAGTACTGATCCCACCACAGCATCAGTCGACCGGTGACATTCGCGCCGTTCTGGCGGATGATCACCAGATACTGGGGGTTGCCGAATCCGGAATACCAGATTCTGACTTCGCGCTCGCCCTTGCGAAGCTCAGTCTTGGCGAGGGGCGCGAATCCGGCCGTGACGACAGCCGCGTCCTTCGTCTCGAAGATCGCGTCGGTCGCGGGACCGGTGTCGTTGGCAGTGAAAGCTGCCTGCTGGGCGAGGGAGGTGCTGGAAACGGCCAGCAGTAAGGTGGCAGAGAACGTGAGTCGGCTCATGCCAATAGGACTGTTTTCGGACCCCACCCGTCACATTTTGCGACCTCATCTACAATCGACTTATAACCGCTTTATTAGCAAGGGGTTACGGTGTGGGAAAGCGGCCAGTAAACGGGTGTATTCTCACTGCGCAGTTCGGACCAAGTGCATTGCCGACTGCTGACTAATTTCGGATTGGGAGACCTACTCCGAATTGATGACTGGTGCGGGTTGCGAACTTCGGACTAGTCCCGCAGTGCGCAGCAGGTCCCCCAATGCGCAGTTAGTCAGCAGCCCGAAATGCCGTTGGTCCGCGATGCGCAGTCCGCAACCCGGCGTTCAGAGAGAGGAAAGGGGCCGCCCAAATACCTGACAGTAGTACAACCCTCCCGCCGTCGACCGAGCTATACCAATCCCGGTCTCAATCACTTCTCCATCGAGAATATTCCGACGATGGCCGCTCGAGCTCATCCAACCATCGACCACTGTCTCTGCGTTCGGGTAGCCGAGGGCGACGTTTTCCGCCAGGCGACCGTAAACGTAACCGACGTATCTGGCGCGATCGCCCAGGGTCGGAAGGCTGGCGTCGGGAATCACGTGCGCCATTTTCTGGTAGCGCGCCATGTTCTCCGCCTGGATCTTTGCCATTCGATCGAGCTGCGGATTGTAGACGAGCGGCCGCAGTCCCTGGTGTTGTCGCTGGGCGTTAATCAGATCGAAAATGCGCGACTCCGTCGCGCCATATTTGCCGGCGCTGGGCGGTGTCCCTGTGGACGGGGCGGCACCAGCCATAGGAATCGTGCAGTCGGCAACCAGTAGGATGCCGACCGCAGCAACGATGAATATCGAGCTGCGCATGCCCGTTATATCGTGGATTCAAGGCGATCGTTCCAGCGCGTCCAGAATGCGCCTCGGATCGAGGGAAGTCCGTTTCGCTGTGTAGACTCGCAGCCATCTCGCGCTTCTGTATAACTCGTCGGAAAGGGACGGGAGATTGATCGTCCCGATCCAGCCTTCGCCGGTGAGGCGCTCGACGTTCCCGTTCCGTCGGAGAACGGGGATGTCCAGTCCGAGCATCTGTGTCTTCAGTGGGTAGTCGAGCAGTAACTCGCCCGGCGCGAGCGCGAAATCTTCCGCCAGCTCATTCTCCGCGTCGGCGACCCTCCTTCTATCGGTCGCAATCCATTCCACGCGATCGACATCGAGGTCCGCGGCCGGCCACTCGGCGGCTCGCTTGTACAAGCGACGTTCCTTCAAGGCTGCCAGCAGTGCCGTCGGCCGTTCACTCTCGAATCTGTGCATCAGCCCTTCGTCGGTATATCTGGCGAGGGACTCGACATCGATCACTCTCGTGTTGACAGCGTCTTCCACCAGCCGCTTGTACATCGCCGTGGCGCTGCGCACTGCGTGATGCCAGTAAACGTTGCGGTACATCTGGTATTTCGCGAACAGTAGTGACTCCAGCGCGGAGAGCGCCTTTTCCTGAACGCCGAGCGTGGATTCTCCGGTATCGGGGTCTTCGACGATGACCATTGAGTTAGTCAGGCGATCGACGTCGATCTCACCGTACGGAACGCCGCACATGAATGCATCGCGCTTGAGGTATTCGATTTTGTCGAGGTCGAGCGACCCGGAGATGAGTCCCTGCAGCGCGCTCTTGCTTCGGCCGCGAATCAGGTCGAAGACTTTGGCCGGCGCGTCGCTGCCGATTCGCGACGAGAGGAGGGATGCGACACTTCCTCCAGTGATGAGTGGCCGTGCAACGTCCTCGTGATGGAGGGCGCCGATTTCCTCGAGAGCGTGAGAGAATGGATAGTGCCCGACGTCGTGCAGGAGTGCCGCGGACCTGACGATCGTTTGCTCTTCCTCGCTGATCGAGACCGAATGCTCGGCCTCGCAAAGGAGCGCCAGCGTGCGTCGCGAGAGGTGATGGGCGCCGAGGGCGTGCTCGAAACGCGAATGCGTTGCGCCCGGATAAACCAGGTAGGTCCAGCCAAGCTGGCGGACGTAGCGCAGACGCTGAAAGACTTCGGTATCGACGAGCTTGAGCGTCAGCTCGTCGATGCGGATGTTGTTCCAGACGGGATCGCGCAGAATCTCGAAGCGCGACGCCAGCTTATCGCGTTGGGTGCGCGTTAGGCCTTCGGGCCGGCGTTCTTCGTCGCCGCCTCCACGCTGCCGAACTTCTCGAAGTTGTCGCGGAACATTCCGGCCAGCTTCCTCGCTTGCGCGTCGTAAGCTCCGGGATCCGTCCACGTCAGACGCGGATTGAGAACTGTCGCCGGTACTCCGGCGATCTCACTGGGAACAGCCAGTCCGAATACGGGATCCGTCTGCGTTTTCACCTTGTCGAGATCGCCGGCGAGCGCAGCGTTCACGATCGCGCGCGTGTACTCGAGGTTGATGCGCTTGCCCGTACCGTATGGGCCGCCGCTCCAGCCGGTGTTGATCAGCCAGACGTTCGACTTGTGCTTGCGCAGTAAGTCTCCCAGCATCTTCGCGTATTTCGTGGGGTGCCAGACGAGAAAGGCCGCGCCGAAGCAGGCGCTGAAGGTCGGCTGCGGCTCTTTCACACCGCGCTCGGTGCCAGCGACCTTCGCGGTGTAACCCGAAAGGAAATAGTACATTGCCTGCTGCGGAGTCAGCTTGGCGATCGGTGGCAGCACTCCGAACGCGTCGGCGGTAAGGAAAATGACGTTCTTCGGATGGCCGCCGCGCCCGCCCTCGACATAGTTCCGAATGTAGTGCAACGGATACGACGCGCGGGTGTTCTCGGTGATCGACTGGTCCGCGAAGCGAACTTTTTTCGTCGCCGGATCGAGGACCACATTCTCGAGCACCGTACCGAACATCTGCGTCGTGCGGTAAATGTCGGGCTCGCTCTCCGGAGACAGGTTGATCACCTTCGCGTAGCAGCCGCCCTCGAAATTGAAGATCCCCTCGCTCGACCAGCCGTGCTCGTCGTCGCCGATGAGGCCACGATTCGGATCGGCAGAAAGAGTCGTCTTACCGGTTCCGGAGAGTCCGAAGAACAACGCAGTGTCTCCCGCCTTGCCAACGTTGGCGGAGCAGTGCATCGACAGCACTTCCTGCTTGGGCAGCAGATAATTCATCACCGCGAACATCGCCTTTTTGAGCTCACCCGCATAGCGAGTTCCGCCGATCAAAATCGTGCGCTCGGCGAGATTCAGAACGATGAAAGTGCCGGACCTGGTGCCGTGTCGTGACGGATCGGCCTGGAAATCAGGCGCGTGGATTACCGTGAAGTTCGGCTCGAAGGTGGGAAGATCGGTCACCTCCGGGCGAATGAACATGTTTCGCACGAACGCCATGTGCCACGCGTTGGGCGACGTGTAGCGAACTGACAACCGATATGTGGGGTCCGCCCCACAATACAGATCCTGAACGAACAGCTCCGGGAGCTCGTTCAGATACTTCACTACATCGTTCAGGAGCGCCTTGTATTTCGCGGGAGCCAGGGCCTGATTGACCCTGCCCCAATCGACGTCGGCTTCGGATCTCGCCTCATGGACGACGAACTTGTCGTTCGGTGAGCGGCCGGTGTGCGGACTCGTGACAGCGACGAAGGGACCCATGTCCGCAAATTCGCCCTCGTTACGGCGAGCCGCGGCTTGAAAAAGCTCGGGCGCAATCAAATTCCAGTGGACTTTGCCGCGCGGCGAGAGTCCCTGTTTGCTCAAATCATTACCGCTCTCGCGCGCAACGGACTTGCGCTGCGGCCTTATTTCAGTTGCCATCCCTCGCCTTCCTTTCATTGATCCGCTGCTGCGCGTCAATGACGGCAACGGCGGCCATATTCACAATGTCCTGTACGTCCGCCCCCTGCTCCAGTACATGCACGGGAAGATTCATACCCAGCAGGATCGGTCCGATTTTCGTCGCGCCACCGAGATGGTGTAGCAGCTTATAGGCGATGTTTCCCGCGCTGAGATTCGGAAAGATCAGCACGTTCGCCCGCTCCTTGAGGACGCTGAACGGATACGCCGACCGGAGGATGTTCTCATCCATTGCCGTGTCAGCCTGCATCTCGCCATCCATCACCAGAGTCGGGTCGCGTTTCCGGAGGATCGCGACAGCCTTCGCGACTTTCTCCGCCTCGGGATGACGCACTGAGCCGAAGTTGGAGAACGACAACATCGCGATTTTCGGCGTGATGCCGAAGTTGCTGACGATCCTTCCCGCCGAGTAAGCGATCTGCGCCAGTTGCTCGGCAGTTGGATCGATGTTGACGGTGGTGTCTCCACAGAAAATAACGTGCTTCTCGAACACCAGCATGTAGAGGCCGCTCACAATCTCGGCCTTCGGATGCGGGCCAATCACCTGTAGAGCCGGGCGGATGGTTTCCGGATAGTGCATGCCGACGCCGGATAGAAGAGCATCGGCGTCGCCGCAGGCGACCATCACCGATCCGAAATAGTTGCCGTTGAACAGGAGCTGGTGCGCTTCGCCGTGACTCAAGCCTTTCCGCTGGCGGCGCTGCCAGAGATAGTCGGCGTACTTGTCACGCTTGTCTGACGATCCGGGATCGTCGATGGAGATGTCACGGAGCGAGATGTGATTCTCGTCGGCGATTCGCTGGATGGAGGCGCGCTGGCCGAGCAGAATGGGCGAGCCGATTCCTTCATCGACGATCATGCGCGCGGCGCGAATGATCTTGGGCTCTTCGCCTTCAGGGAAAACGATTCGCTTCGGATCGCGTACCGCGCGATTGATGATTCCACGCATGATTCCACGCGCGCGACCCAGTCTTGCCTCGAGCTGTTCGCGATAGTGCTCGAGGTCGATCATCTGCTTGGCGACTCCGCTGGCAACCGCCGCCCAGGCTACCGCCGGCGCAACCCAGAGCAGCACACGCGGATCGAACGGGAAGGGAATCAAGTAGTCGGGTCCGAACTTCACCGAGCGCAGTCCATACAGCCGCGACACGCTTTCCGGCACGTCTTCCTTGGCCAGCGAAGCCAACGCGCGGGTCGCCGCCATCTTCATGTCTTCGTTGACCTGGATCGCGCGTGCGTCGAGTGCGCCGCGGAAGATGAACGGGAAGCCGAGGACGTTATTAACCTGATTGGGGTAGTCGCTGCGTCCGGTGGCGATGATGGCGTCGGAGCGCACGGCACGGACTTGATCGGGAAGTATCTCCGGCTCCGGATTGGCGAGGGCGAAGACGATCGGCTTCTTCGCCATCTTCGCCACCATTTCACCCGTTATCGCGCCAGCGACTGACAGGCCGACGAATACGTCGGCGCCGACCAATGCGTCGGCGATGGTGCGGGCCTTCGTCTTGTTGGCGAACTTTGCCTTGTATGGGTCGGTCTCGCCTGGGCGTCCCTCGTAGATGACGCCTCGCCGATCGGTCAACAAAATGTTCTCGCGCGGAACTCCCAGTCGCACGTAGTGCTCGGCAGTCGAGATAGCGGCGGCGCCGGCACCGGAGAAGACGACGCGAATCTTCTCTATTTTCTTGCCGACGATCTCCAGCGCATTGAGAAGAGCTGCGCCGGAAATGATCGCCGTTCCGTGCTGATCGTCGTGGAAGACGGGAATCTTCATCGTCTTCCGCAGCGTCTCCTCGATGTAGAAGCAGTCAGGCGCGCGAATGTCCTCGAGATTGATGCCGCCGACCGTGGGCTCGAGCAGCTGACAGAACTTGATTACGTCGTCGGGGTCTTCCGAACCGACCTCCAGATCAAAGACGTCGAGATCGGCGAATTGTTTGAAGAGGTTGCCCTTTCCCTCCATCACCGGCTTGCCGGCGAGTGCGCCAATATTACCGAGCCCGAGGACAGCGGTGCCGTTGGTGACGACGGCGACGAGATTTCCCTTGGCGGTGTACTTGTAGGCGTCTTCAGGATTCGACTCGATCTCGAGGCAGGGCAGCGCCACTCCCGGGGAGTAGGCGAGGGCGAGATCGCGCTGGTTGTTGAGCGGCTTGGTGGGGACTACCGCGATCTTTCCGGGACGGCCGGATGCGTGGTAATCGAGGGCATCTTCGCGCTTCATGGAACGTGGAAAATTGCCACGTGCGCGATCAGAGTGCTACCCTTTTGCCCTCTTAAGGGTACCTTAAGTCGCAGATGAAACGTACTGAAGGCGTGGCCCGTCGCCGAACGTGGCGCCTCCTATTCGCAGCGACCCTCGTATTAGCGGGTCAGCTGGGGATATTCGGCGCATCGCTCACGCTCGCGCGGGAAGAATCCAGCGCTAGCGCGCACGTTGAGCGAAGCGGCGTCGCTTTACACCACGGGCACAACGAAGCGACGTGTGCTGCTTGTGCGACGCTATCGCTTCAGGCAACTGTGAACTCAGCGGCTCCGATCTTGAGCGGAACGATCGCGATCCTGGTTGTCTCGAACCCAGCGGCGCGGCTGCTGACAGATCCACAACTCCTACCCAACTCCTGTCGAGCGCCACCCAGAGAAGTCTGAACCGATCGTTCAGCAGTAACGCCACAATTCTCTGGGGAATTCATGTACTCAAGGCAGTCAAAGACAGCGCTCGCACATTTTGCCCGGGCGATCAGAAACTCTCGAATCAGGTTCTGCTTGCTGGTCTGTGCCGCTTCGTTTGCTGCGCCCGGCATCGCGCGCGCGCAGGTCAAGCCTCCGAAATCGAAACAGGATTCAATCGCTCGCGCGGACAGCATAGCTCGCGCTGACTCGATCGCATTGGTAAAGCAGCTTGAAAAGGAGCTGGGCGCCTCGGGTGCCGACACTAGCGCTGCGGCCAGCTCACAGGGCCCGCGTGCAACCGGCTCCTACATGAACATCGGCTTCGTCGCATTGACGGATGCCGGATGGTCAACGGCGCCCGACATCGGCGCGATCGAGCGGGGCGATCACGATCCGCATGTCAACGGGTTCACCATTCCGAACGCCGAGATCTCGCTCGATGGAAACGTGGACCCGTACTTCAAGGGATTCAGCAACATCGTTCTGAAGATCGACTCGGCCGGCGACACTGGTATCGAGCTCGAGGAAGCCTACGGATTGACAACGTCGCTGCCGGCCAACCTCCAGATCAAGTTCGGGCAGTTCTTCACCGAATTCGGGCGCCAGAATCCGCAGCACCCGCACGCCTGGTCGTTCCTCGATGCGCCCCTCGTGCTGGTCAGGATGTTCGGCCCTGACGGATTGCGTAGTCAGGGGGTCCGGTTCTCCTATCTGCTGCCGACCTCGTTTTACACCGAGGCGCTCGTCACGGTCGCCAATGCCACCGGCGGGACGACATCCAGCTTTCGATCTCCTGACTCACCCGAAATTCACGGCGGCGTCATCGACGATCGACGGGTCCAGCATGCGTCAGACTTGCTAATCGCGCCGCGCATAAACACGTCGTTCGATCTCACCGAGACGCAGACCGTCGTCCTCGGCGCCTCGGCGGCATTCGGTCCGAATAACTCGGGCCCTTCCGCGAAAACGCAGATCTACGGAGCAGACCTTTACTGGAAGTGGAAAGCGGCGGCCGCCGAGGCTGGTTTTCCGTTTCTGTCGCTGCAGAGCGAGGCGCTCTGGCGGCATTATGGCGCGGCGCAACGAGTTTCCGAAGCCAATCCAGCGGTGATCCTGCCGAGCGAAGTCCTGAAGGATGACGGCGCATACGCGCAGGTTTTGTGGGGTATTAAGCCACGGATCGTCGCCGGCCTCCGCGGTGAATTCGCACGCGGCAATCAATCCGCATTCCTATCGGAGCTGCGGCGAGATCAATCCAGGTGGTCGCCCAATTTCACCTGGTATCCAACCGAGTTCTCAAAAATTCGGGTGCAATACAACTACGACAATCGCAAGGCGATTGGCACAGATCATTCGCTCTGGTTCCAGCTCGAATTTCTGATCGGTGCTCACGCCGCACACAAATTCTAATTCTCAACACCAGACAAAAGACAATGAGACTCACGAACTTTTTAAAGACTGCCGCGCTCGCGCTGATCGGTATTGGGGGCGCAGCGACACAAGCGACTGCCCAGCTCCGCGTTGTCGCGACCACACCCGATCTGGCGTCGGTGGCGAGAGAGATCGGCGGCGATCGCGTAAACGTTGTCGCCCTGGCCAAGCCAACCGAAGATCCGCACTTCGTCGATGCCAAGCCGAGCTTCATCGTCACGCTCAACCGCGCCGATGCGCTGATTGAAGGCGGGGCTGAGCTCGAGCTGGGATGGCTGCCACCGCTCCTGGAAAACGCTCGCAACGGGAAAATCAACGCCGGCGCGCCCGGTCGCATCGTCGCCTCAGAAGGAATAAGACTGCTGGAGATTCCGACGAGCTTCGATCGGTCCAAGGGTGACATTCACTCGCTCGGCAATCCGCACTTCATGGTCGATCCAGTGAGTGCGAAGATCGTTGCCAGAAACATCGCCAGTCACCTTGGCCAAATCGATCCCAAGAATGCTGCGACCTACAACAGCAATCTCGCGCGATTCAATGCCAGGATCGACTCGAAGCTGGCCGAGTGGCAAAGGCAACTCGCTCCTTACCGCGGCGCCAAGATCGTGACTTACCACAGGGATTTCATCTACCTGGCGCAGCGGTTTGGGTTCAGCATCGTCGACGAGCTGGAGCCGAAGCCCGGCATCGCACCGTCTCCTTCTCACCTGGCTCAAGTGATCCTGGAGATGAAACGCGACAACGCCAAGGTGATCCTGGTGCAGCCGTTCCAGAACCGAAAGACCGCGGAGACCGTTGCGCGTCAGACCGCTGCTACAGTGCTCGACACTCCCCAGCAACCCGGTGCAGTGAGCGGTGCCACAACGTACTTCGACATGGTCGATAACATCGTGCGCCAACTGGGCAATGGACTCGGAGCGCAGAAATGAGCGCCGACTGGCAGGTGGCGTGGGAGGTCATGAAGTGGCCTTTCGTGGCTTGCCTTCTTTTTCCACCGCTTCTCGTTTACCTCGGACTCCACGTCGTGAAGCGGGAAGTCATCTTCGTCGATCTTGCGCTGGCGCAGGTGGCGACGCTGGGCACCTGCGTCGCGCTGTTGATGGGATATCATTTCGATGACCGGATCACGTTCTGGATTTCTCTCGCGGTAACGTTCCTCGGCGCGGCGTTCTTCAGCTGGACACGCAACACCAACAAGGCAGCCGTGCCCCAGGAGGCGGTCATCGGTATCACGTTCGTTGTCGCAGCCGCGGCTGTGATTCTCCTTCTCAGCAGGGTAGCCGGCGGCAAGGAGGAGCTTGAGCACCTTCTCACCGGCGACATCCTGAACGTGACCAAAGGTGACATCGCGCAGCGGGTGCTTGTATTCGCCGCTCTCGGTGCTTTCTACGGCGCTTTCCACAAGCGCTTTGTACTCATCTCCTCCGATCCGGAACGCGCAATCACTGAGGGAGTGCGCGTCCGCCTCTGGGATTTTCTCTTTTACGCCGCTTTCGCGCTGGTGGTGGTTAGCTTCGTGCGGCTCGGTGGCGTCCTGCTTACGTTCTCATATTTGATCGTCCCGGCGGTCTGCGGAACCATACTGGCGACTGACTGGATGAAGCGGCTGGCGATAGGATGGGGAATCGCCGCGGCATCGAGCATCATCGGACTGTGGGCGTCGTACAAAATGGATCTGCCGACGGGAGCTGCGATCGTTGTGGCGTCAGGGCTGCTGCTGGCAGTTGTGGGAGTTTTCACCACCGCGCGCCATACATAGAGGGGCCGGGCCACCCATTTTCGCCAGGTCCATGGCATGGGCCATTGCCTTCCAGTCTTCGACGGTCACAATCGATGACGTGTCGTCGCGATATCTCGCCGCCGCTTCGAGGATCAGTCGTCGCTTGTCGCCGCGACGAACGGTTTCGTCGGCGAGAATATCGGATACCACGTCGTGGAGTGAATGCAAATTGTCGAAGATGATCGCCGCTTCCGGATAGCGCGCGGAGAATGCGGGCGCGACTTCAGGAGACTGCGGCATCGCCGTCGGCAGACTGAAAGGCGCGCTGTCGATCATGGCCCAGAACCTGGCGACCACTGCATCAACATTCTGCTTTCGCTGTTGCGGATCCACCGCCGCCAGCAGCGCTTCGTACAGCGTCATCTGCAGCCAGTGATACGACCAGATCAAACCGTTATAGGTCGGAAAACGCTTTCGGAAGGAAAGCGAATATGGCATTCCTTCCATCAGATTCATGTTCTTCGGTTTCGTGCTGAACGCCAGCAGGCGTCGGGATTTGTAATAGCCGAGAACGGCAGCTACCCGGCCATCCTTGTCAGATGGCTTGATTCGATCGTCTGCCCAGACATCATAGAGTTGGCGATGGAGCATGTGCGCCCAGTCGAACATCGCCGCCACTTCCGGCGCGAACTTTTCCCATTCCGGCGCGATGGCACCCTCGTCGAGCGGAACGCTGGGTGGATCCCGGAGCAGGTCACGGGTGATGAACTGAAACTCGCGGTCGTCGAGCACCCTTCGCGCGGTTCCGGGGTTCCTCCACAGAGTTTCGTACAGTTTCGCGTGCCCGTAATCAAAACCGTTGAACAGAGCGTCGACGCGGGAAAACTGGTTGCGGAATGCCCAGTTGTGGGAGGCCGAAAGGTAGGTCTGGTCGTAGTAGGACGCGGCGTGCGTTGCGCCCGTTCCGCTCAGAGCACACCCGCCCGCCGCGCCGAGCGCAACGACGCCGAAGAACCAGCTTGCCGCGAGAGGCGTCACGCGAACCCGCTTCACGAGCCGCGAGCAGGCTGGAAGGCGTGACTCAACGTCATGCCGAGCGTTAGAAACGTCGAGAAACCTGCGCCACGGAAATGTCTGCCGAGTCCCCCGACGAACACGATCTGCGGCCTCATCTGATGGCGAACGCCGATCTCGGCGGTGACATCGGTTTTTCTGCCGATTCCTTCGAATTTCTCGGCGAACACATCGGCGACGAGCAGCGTCGACGCCAATGGAAACGGTTTGTCGATCCCAGCTCCAAGGAGCTAGTGGCTATGCGTTTGGATCTCGCCCGGAACGGCCGATTGCGCCTGGGACTGCACTTCGGATTGTGGCGCGCTGCAGTAAAGTGTCGGCGAAATCGAGGACTGTGATGCGATCGAACACGGTCCATCCAGCGGCGGCAATGTGACGCCGCCACACGTCGATCCCGGCGCAGTTTTTCCCGGACAAGTAATGATCAGTGAAGGCTGCGCTCGGACGGCGTAGGATGCGATGCTCCCATTGAGGTGAATTCGCCCTGGAGCAAAACTCCGGGTGACGATCGTTCGGAACGAGTACGAAGCCGGCAGCGCGTTCGGGCCAGTCGGCTTGAAGAACTCCGACGCTACTGCGAGAGCAGGCACGTACAGCGTCTCGAGATTGAATTGGTACATCGCGCCGAGGCCGAAGCCGGCGACGCCGCCGCGCGGACTGGCGGTGCGCTCCCGGTAGAACACTGGCAGGCGCACCCACGCTTCCGTTCGCGGGAAAATTCCATAGGAGACGCGCGGCTCGTACTGAAACCTCGTCCTCAGGTCGGAAAGCTCGTCGAAGCGGAAGTTTAGAAGATCGAGGTCTAGCGCATAACGCTCCGTCACCGTCGCGTCCTCGACGCGCACCGGAAAACCCGCGTCCAGGTTTCTGTACGAAGCCTGGGCGCGGGCGTTCTCGGCGCACAAAGGCCCCGCGGCCAGTAAGAAGAGTCGCAGGGAATTTCTCATCTATTGCGCAATGTTGATGCGGAACTGGAACATTCTCGGTCTTCCCACGGACGCGCCGCTGAAAAACGCGCCCTTCAGCAGGTACTTCTTGTCAAAGATGTTGTCGATGTAAAACTCGGGCCGAATCAGCGCTCGACCAAACGCAAACGACACTCCTGTGCTTCCATTTAGAATGAAGCTTGGGTCCACCTTGATGCCCTTGTTGAAATCGAACAGCCCAGTTCCATAAGAGCAGTTGCAGTCAGCGGGATCAACGCCATTCGTCAGGCCCGATCCGTAAATACCAGTCAGGCTCAGATACGCCTGCCTGAGAGAATACGTGGCAGAGCCGAGAACGCTCAACCGCTGATCGTGATCCAGGTCAAAGAATCCCTGCGGCTCGTGCGTTGGGAAGAAGCCGCCGGTGATCGGACCGTGACCGTAGGCGTGATTCAAGGCGACGTTGAGATAAGCTGAGAAGGGACCGGGCGGACGAATTTCCTGCACTGTCTCAATGCCGGTGATTTTCGCCTTGGCGATGTTCACTGACGTAACGATGGCCGAGCCTGGCACAGTGTTGTCGTCGATGCCCGGGGTGCTCTGCTTGTAATAGCCGGAGAACTTTGAGACGAGCCCGAACGGGAAGCGGTGGATGAAGCCGGCTTCGTAAAAGTGGTCTCGTTCGGGGAGCGTCGGTTCCGTCGCGACGCCGCCTTGCGCCACGCTCGTAATCGCGCGCAAATCCTCGACGTTCGTCGGAAGGAAGAGTCGGCCGTAGTACAGATACAGCGTGTTCGCCGAGTTGGGGAAGAAGTTGAGTCGAATGCGCGGACTCAACTGCGTTTGCGTGCCGGCGAAGGGAGCATTGTGCGCGTCGTAACGCACACCGGTTCGAATCTCGAACAGCTCGATTGGTGCATACGCGACTTGTGCGTATCCGCCCGCGTCCCAACCCTTGAGATCCGAGTTCGACGCGGGACCGGGGTTTCCGCTGGCATCGAAGGTCGAGAAGTCTTCATGTCCGCGAGTGATGCTGGACAGCGTTCCAAACTTGAACTCCAACTCGTGGCCCGGGTGAATCGAGTAGTCGGCCTTCACACCATAGGTGTTGAATTTCCGCAGCTCGCTGATGTTGCGGTGCGTTGTGTCAGGAAAAAAGACGAACTGCGGTTGATCGTTCGCGCCCGGCCTGTAGGTCAGGCTGCCGTGCCTGTAAAACAGGCCGAAGAACAACTCGGGCGCCCCACTGGTGTTGGCGGCGCTTCCTCCAGCCGAGTACTCCGGTCCCGCAAACTGGTGACGCCACCCAAGATTCACGAAGCTGTTCACGTCACGCTGGTTGTCGTCCTGCTGGGTGTTGCCCGTCGTATCGAAAGGAACCTGAAACTTCGTCTGCGACAGGTTGCCTTCGAGATTGATCACGTCGTTGAGACTCGGCGTGTATTGCATCTTGCCAAATCCGAACCAGTCGTCGCCGTGATTGTGGAAGTTCTCGACTTCATTCGTCGTCGGGTCGAGAATCACCGGCTCGCGCCGCATGTCAGTCGACTGATGCGATCCGGAGAAGAAGTAGCCGAGCTTGCCGGCATTGGTGCTGGCGTTCAGTCCCTGTCCGTAGCTGTTGTAGTTCCCGGCGAAGCCTGAGAGCTGGTAATGCAGTCCGCCGGCGGGGATCCGGGTCGTGATGTCGACGATCGCGGCATTCTTGTTTCCATACTCGGCGTCCCAACCGCCGGTCTTGAAATCGATCTCGTTCACGACCGAAGGCTCAAACAATTCGTTGAGACTCCCCGATATCCCAGCGGGCACGGGTACACCATCGATGTAGTAGGTGTACTCGGCGTGCTGTCCGCGGATGTGAACCTCGCCCGTCGGAGCGCGAGCTGCACCGGCGATGGACTGCTGCAGGATCTGGGAAGTGGTGTTGGTTGGCGCCCCGTGATACTGATCCTGCTTGAAACGCTGGTCTCCACTGCGGGTATCTACGGCGAGTGGCACGGCTGCGGTGACCGTCACACCCTGGAGACTGATGGCGACAGCCGTCAGCGCGAAATCGACGCGAATGTCGGCATTACTGTCGCCGATCGTGATCGGCTTTGACTGTGGGCTGAAGCCAAGAAAACGCGCCGTGACCTGGTAGCTGCCGGCCGCGATGTTGTGCGCGGTGTAGCGACCAAACGCATCCGTAGATGCATTGGCGATTACCTGCGTTCCCTGCATGATGCTGACTTCGGCCGATGGCAGCGGCTGCCCGCTTCCCGCATCAGTGACGACGCCGGTGATGTCGGCATTGGCGATGCGAATCGGGCGCGCCAGCGCGACCCGGGTCAACAGCAAAGAAAGAACCTCAACTGCAAAGAATGCACGCGCCAGGCCTCGGCCTGTGCGCGACTGTGTTGAACACATTGAATGCCTCGTTATGAGCGTTGATTCCGCGGCGGAATCTCCGCCGCGGCCCAGAGTTCGGGTGGCCGAGACTTTTTCGGTGTCTCGGGCTCAGTTACGCTCGGGCTGGAGGCGCTCGGGGTAGGCTTGGGGCGCCGTCCGCGCGCCAGGTTGGCAGCTCCTGACGGACGGTCTGGACGTGGAGGGCGCGCGACTGTCTGGGAGGCAGCGGAGCTGGCGCCGGCTGCGCGGCCACCACTCCGCCGACGTACTGACAGAGAGCGCAGTTGTCTTCCTGATGGACGCGGGGGCACTTCGGCGTCCCATGTGACTCGATGTGCGGTCGGATGGCTGCGGTCGCCGCATCACCCGCCGCGTCAGCATCGATGATGCTGATGACGCCCGGCAACGGGGCCTGCGCTAGCGCACCGATGAAGATCCAGCTTCGGACGAATGCCGAAACGCGTCGGACCACTAAGTCGTTTCCTGTGGTAGAAAGTGCCGTGGACGAGGAATGTAACCGGCAGGCGTCAAAACCAAAAATGAGGCAGCTGCACAATTCCTTTCAGCACTCTGACAAGTTCGTACGCAGTTAATCCACCCATTGTTGATTATTTCGTATGATCGAGATCTCTCCGCATACAGTTGCCCAGCTGCTCTACCTCGTCCACAGTGATCCGGAGGAGCTGCAGGAAGCGCTGGGCGAGCTGCGCGCTCCCGACATCGCCGAAGCACTGAAAGAGCTGCCACCCGACGCCGCGGCAAAGGTCATGGCATCGCTGCCGTTCGACCTCGCCGTTCACGTTTTTGACGAGCCCGAGCTGACGCGGCATCGCTGCGCAATCATCCAACGCATTCCCCCGCGTCGGGTCGGCCCGCTGATCGAAGCGATGTCTTCCGATCAGCAGGCGGACTTGTTCCGTGAGGTTCCTCGGGAGGAACGATCGCGACTGCTGGCAACAGTGAGCGAATCGACTCGCTCCACGCTCAGAAAGTTGCTCAAGTACCCGCCGGAGACCGCCGGCGGCATCATGACCACCGAATTCGTGAGTGTGTCGTCTGATTGGACGGTCGGGCAGGCATTGATGCTGATCAGCGAAGTCGGCGGCAGGAAGGAAACGGTTTACGCGATCTATATAGTCGACCCGGCAACCCAGGCGTTGGTGCACGTCGTCTCGCTACGCGAGCTGCTTACAGCGCACCGTGAAGACAACGTCCTCGATGTCGGCAGCCGCCGCCCGCCACTAACCGTTACTGCCGATATCGATCGTGAGGAAGCGGCGCGCCTCATCTCCAAGTACAACTTGCTGGCGATTCCCGTCATCGACGATCAGCGACGGATGCTCGGCATCGTCACCGTCGACGACGTAATCGACGCGCTGGTGGAAGAGTCGACCGAGGACGTCCAGCGATTCGGTGGTATGGAGGCACTCGACGCGCCGTACATGGAGATCGGGTTCCTCGAGATGATCCGGAAGCGCGCGGGATGGCTGTGCGCGCTTTTTCTGAGCGAGATGCTTACCGCCACCGCCATGCAGCGTTTTCAGGGTGAGATCGAGCGCGCGGCGGTGCTGGCGATGTTCATCCCACTCGTCATGAGCTCCGGTGGCAATTCAGGGTCGCAGGCGACATCGCTCATAATTCGCGCACTCGCGCTTCAGGAGCTCAAGCTCCGTGACTGGTGGCGGATTGCCATACGCGAGCTTCCAACGGGACTGCTCCTCGGCGGAATACTAGGCGTGATCGGGTTCGTGCGAATCGTGCTTTGGCAGAACATCCACATCTTCAACTACGGCCCGCACTACATGCTGCTGGCGATCACCGTGGCCTTCGCGCTCGTCGGGATAGTTGCTTTCGGATCGCTGGCCGGCTCGATGCTGCCATTCCTGTTGAAGCGGATCGGATTCGATCCCGCGAGCGCGTCGGCGCCCTTTGTTGCGACGCTCGTCGACGTGACGGGGCTGGTCATCTACTTCTCGGTGGCGTTTCTCATTTTGCACGGGACGCTGCTCTAAGCGGGAAGCGGGAAGCGGGAAGCGGGGCGCGGAAAACGGGCACGGGTACGGAAAACGGACAGCGCGCTGGCCGCCACCCGTTACCGGCTACCCGTACCCGTTGCCCGTTGCCCGCTTCCCGCCTCCCGCCTCCCGCCTCCCGCCTCCCGCTTCCCGCTACCTGATCGCCCTCAACCACTCCGCCGGATCCACTGCGGGTCCCCCCCGCCTGATCTCGAAGTGAAGGTGCGCGCCGAGGGCGGGATCGCTGACACCGACCGTTCCAATTGCCTGGCCCTTGACTACTCGCGAGCCTTTGCGAACGTCGATCCGGTCGAGCGACCCATATACCGAATAGTCGCCACCGCCGTGCTCGAGAATGACGGTGTTTCCGTAGGTCCCCATCGGCCCCGCGTAGGCGACGGTCCCGCCGGATACTGACTTCACTATCGTCCCGGCCGGCGCGCTGATGCCGATGCCGTTCCACCTCGTCGTAGTGTTGTTTGGATTTACGAATCGACCGAACCGGTAGAGGAACGCTCCATTCACCGGCCAATCCAGTCGACCGATGTCGGTGGTTCTGATGGAGCTCGGCGACAGCGCCGGCGCACCCGCGCGTCCGCTCGCGCGTCTTCGCTCTGCTTCAAAGGACGCGATGATGTTGTTCAGCCGCGCCTCACTCTTCTCCAGCTCGGCGAGCCTCGCCTTGGCGCGCTTCGTGTCTTCCTGCACCCGCACCAGGCTTCGCGCCTGCTGCTGCTCGAGGTCGGCGAGACGCGCTGCTTCCTGTTGCTTCTGGGTTCGATTCTCCGCCACGCTGTTCTGTAGTCTGACGAGCTGAATTTGCTGCGACTCGATCTTGTCGTGCAGCTCGTCCAGACGGTGAACAAGTCCTTTGTCTCTCAGCGCGAGCAGATGCAGGTACTTGTATCTGGCGACCAGTTGTCCGACCGACTGGGCCGAGAACAGAACTTCAGCAGGGTAGAGGGGGCCGCGCTTGTAGATCTCAATCAACCGTCGTTGCAGCACCGTCCGCTTGATCGTCGCTTCACGCTCGGAAGCCTGTAGATCGCTCGTCGTAGTCGTCACTTCGTCGGTGATCGCAACGAGCTGGTTGTCGAGCGACTTTACCATCCGCGAAGTCGCATCGTGCTGGCGATCGAGGAGATTCACCTCGTCCCGCAGCTCGTGCGCGGTGTTCTGGAGCCCGCTCATCTTCTTCTCCAGTTCGTCGCGCTCCGCCCGAATGCGGGCGAGCTCGTCGCGCTGCGCGTTCACGCGTGCTTCGGCGCTCTCCGTACCCTGAGCGAACGCCACAGAACCAGAGAGCAGCAGCCCGACGATTGCCAACGAGATGCGCATCAGACGCGGCGTAAATGTCTCCCCACCGAGACAAGGCTGCCGAGCACACCCATTAGCGCGCCGCCAACCACGCCGACAAAAATCAGATCGCGGTTGAAGAAGATAGTCTGGATGAAATACTCGTTGACGACGCGATTGGCGATCCACACGAAGAGCAGCGCCAGCAAGCCACCGAGCACACCCTTCACCAGGCCGTCGATGAGGAAGGGAAGGCGAATGAACATGTCGGTCGCGCCGACGAGACGCATGATCGTGATTTCCTTGGCGCGAGCGAGCACCGTCATACGGATGGTCGCGCCGATTATGATCACGGCGACGGCCGCGAAGGCGACGCCGAGCGCGATGCCGGCGACGGTGGCGATGTTGCGCAGGCGGTAAAGTTTTTCGACCCACTCCTCTCCATAGCGCACATCATCGACGAAGTGATAAGTCTTGATCTTGTCGGCTACCGACTTCACCACCACCGGGCTGCGCTGCCCGGGCCGCAGGTGAACTTCGATCGAGGCCGGGAGAACGCCCGCCTCGAACACGTCGGCAAATTCGCCCATCTCCCTGCGAGCACGCTCGAGCGCCTGCTCCTTGGAGACGTAGTCGACGCGGTTGACCTCGGGAAACTCGCCGATGTCTTTCATCGCGGCAGCAACCGATTCGATGTCGGTGCTATCGCTGAGAAAGGCTCTTACCTCGACTCGCTCCTCCACTTGGTCCAGCGCTTTACGGATGTTGATTGCCACCAGCCCGAACAATCCGAATGCGAAAAGAGAGAACGCGATGGTTATGACACCGAGCGCGCTCAGCAGCGGCGCCCGGCGCGAGGCCGTCAGCGCTTCCCGGGCCGACCGCATCTAGATCGACTCCGTGCCGGTCGGCGTGTCGTGAATCTCGAGGGGCTCGTCGAATCGCCTCGCTGGCGCTGGCGATTCTGCCGAGTCGAAAACGATCCGGCCGTGATTCAGCTCGATGGTACGATAGTTGGAGCGACGCACCAGATCGAGGTCGTGCGTGGCCATGATGACCGCCGTCCCCGAGGCATTAATGTCGCGCAGCAGCTTGAACACACTCCGGGTTGCACGCTCGTCGAGATTTCCGGTCGGCTCGTCGGCAATCAACACGAATGGGTCGTTGATCAGCGCCCGGGCAATCGCGACACGCTGCTGCTCACCGCCAGAGAGCTCGCGCGGAAAGCTGGTTGCTTTGGAGGCGAGTCCCACCTGGGTCAGTACCCGCGCCACCTTTGAGCGGATCGTTGCCTTCGGCGCGCCCGTTACTTCGAGGGCGAAGCGAATGTTCGCTTCAGCGCTGCGGTCCTCGAGCAGACGGAAATCCTGGAACACGATGCCGATGCGCCGGCGCAGGCGAGAAATGTCGCCGCCGCTCGCGTTCTTCGAGCTGACGCCGTTGATCCAGACTTCACCCTGGCTCGGCCTGTCATCCATGTAGAGGAGCTTGAGGATCGTCGTCTTGCCCGAGCCACTGGGTCCGGTGAGAAAGACGAACTCGCCCTTCTTGACCTGGAAGCTGATGTGCGCGAGCGCGATGCCCGAGCGCGGGTATTCCTTCGCGACTTCGGTGAGACGGATCATCGTTTACTGCTGAAGCGCCTGTTCTATGTCCGCTATCAGGTCTTCAGCGTCCTCGATTCCGATGCTCAGTCTAAGGAAGCCATCCGGAATTCCGATTTTGGCACGCTCCTCAGAGGTCAGGTGCTCGTGTGAGCTGTAGCGCGGCTCGATTACCAGTGAATCGACGCCTCCAAGACTGGCCGCGTAGATGAACACCTTGAGCGCGTGGATGAACCGAATTGCCGATGGCCCGCCGCCCTTGAGCTCGATCGCCATCATCCCGCCAAAGCCGTCGAGCAGTGTCTTGGCGATCTCGTGATCGGGATGCGATGGCAGGCCGGGATAATGCACCTTCGCGATCTCCGGTCGCTTGACGCACCATTCGGCGATGCGCATCGCGTTCTCGTTTTGCCGCTTGACGCGGACGTCGATCGTCTTTAGACCGCGCTCGAGGAGCCAGCAGGCGAACGGATCGGGGGCCTGGCCCCACACCATCATCTTGCGACGCACCTCGTCGATGAACGGCTCGTTGCCGCAGACGACGCCGGCGAGGATATCGTGGTGACCGTTCAGATACTTGGTCGCCGAATGAATTACAACGTCGACGCCGTGCTCGATGGGACGGAAATTTACCGGACTGGCGAAGGTGGAATCGACGACCAGCGCGATTCCTTCGGAGTGGGCGAGACTCTGCAGCGAGTTCAGCTCGAGCACCCGGCAGGTTGGATTGACCGGAGATTCGAGGAAGATAACCCTCGTGTTCTTGCGCAACGCCTTACGCCACCCACGCGGCTCCAACGGGTTGCAGAACGTAACTTCGATTCCCATTCCCGGCAGGTCGTCGGTGAAAAGCGTTCGCGTGCCGCCGTAGATCCAGGAGCTCGAAACCAGGTGGTCGCCGCCTCGCAGCAAAGCGAGCATCGCACACGCGGTGGCACCCATCCCGCTGGAGAGGACGAGCGCGGCTTCGGAGCCTTCCAGCTGCGCGAGGCGACGCTGCACCAGCTCGGCGTTCGGAGTATTCCCGTAGCGCGTGTAGCGAAGTCCCTCACTCGTTCCGGTCTCCTGGACGTAGTTGACCGACTGTACAAGTGGAGTCGTTACGCCAGTGCCAGGAGTCGGTGGTGCCGCGCCGCCGTGAATCGCCGTTGTCGACAGTCCCAGCTTGCGTGTGACTTCTGCCACTAGGTTCTCCTATCCGAGGTTTTTCGTGCTGCGTCCCGCGTCGAAGTCGTGTTTGACGACGCGGATGATCTCCGTTGGTGCGACGCCGGCAATGTCGCGCGCCACGACAGTACCCGGGCTCACCGAATCATCGACGACCAACACCGCCAGCTCGTGACGTCGTGGGGTGTAAACCCAGACGAGCTCGCCGTCCTCCACCAGCCGTTTGCGAGCCTCTGCTGGGTGGACGCGGATCAGCGGACCTCGCTCAGCATCACCCGAGCGCGTAGCAATGTACTGCGACACCATCAGCCCCGGCCGAAGGTCGCTGATCGTCATGCGTCCAGTCTCTGCGGCTCCGAGCGAGTCGTCGCGCTTCCCACCGCGACGTATCCATCGTCGTAACGAATCAGCAGCCGGCGACGCCACAAGGTATCGAGCATCCGCTCGGCCGCGTCGCGGGAAAGACCTGTCGCCTCGGCGACGTCGGCCACGGCGCCGGCGCCCAACTGGGAGATGATCTCCCACGCCCGGCGCTCCTCGAGGCCGATGATCCCCAGGAGCCGGGTGCCGCCATCGGCGTGCTGGGTGACGAGTGCGAGCTTGTGCCGCTCCAGAACCGCCTCGATTGCCTCCATGTGCGACTCGCTGATGCCGCGGAACACGAAATAAACCTCGCGCCGCGGCGCGTCGGTGCTCACGTATTGCAGCAGCAACTTGGCGACTATCTCGTCGGCGCAGGAAAAATCGAGAAGGCCGACGTGTGAGAAGTCGATGACGGTGAGGGCGCGATCGCCGATTCGATCCAGCTCCTGCTCGATCTCACAGCGCACGGCGGCGCCCGTCGGTCGCGTGACGAGGTTCGAGTAGAGCTCGCAGACGCTCTTCCGCAACATTGAGCTCACGTCGATGTGATTGATCACGCCACCCGCTCCGGAATCGTTATCTGCACCTGTGCGCCTGGAAAGTAAGGAAGATCTTCCAGAAGCGGCTCGTCCTCGTCCCAATCGCCCTTCGGCAGCACGGCGATGCGGGCGGTCCCGCTTCGGATCGAAAGTTTACCATCCCAGTTTCCCACAAATCGCCTCACTCCGGCAAGGCCTTGACCTCGGCCGGGATCCCTGAACCTGGATGCGCCGCGCATGACTGTCTCTTCCAGCGCCTGGCCGTCGTCCCAGCGATCCTTCCTTTGAAATCCCGGGGCAGACTCCAGTGACTTTCGGAAACCGATTCCCGGATCGGCGACGGCGATGACGACGACTTTTCGCCCGCCCAGTCGGACGCGCCAGGTGTAAGTCTGAACGGCGACCCAGCCGCCGCGGCCGGCGTGCTCGACAATGTTCTGGCAGACTTCGGACAACGCCATCGTGAAGCGCATGGTGATCTTCGCGTCGAGGTTCAGGTTCTTGACCAGTGCATCCTGCGCCCGCTGCTGGATCTTGTCCACGACTTCGTGGACGTCATCACTTTTTGAGATGGAAGTCACTTCAAGAAGCACGCTCGTCTCGGTTGCTTTGGCGGACTTCACGCGCCCCTGAATTTCGTACAGCTCTGCAGCGTGCTTGAAGAAGTCCATTCGCGACCAGTAGCTGCTGACGTTGTCAGCCTCGGGGACATACAAGATCGGACGCTCGGCCCGCGACTGGGCGAGGGCCAGCAGAGCCGTCAGGCCATAAGGCGAAGCCCAGCGCGCATGTCGGGTGTCGACGATGATCTTTTCGTCGAGGGGCAACGGCGCGACCTGCTCCAGCACCTGCTCGAACGATTTGTCCTCGAGAGAATGTGGAACGTTGATGATTGTGGTCACTTGATGCTGAGCTCTCCGCGAAGATAGTCGGCGAGACCTGTAGCGCCGCGATGATCAACGTTCAGAGTCGCCGCGTCCAAAGCGCGGTCGATTGCCGCGTCTAAACTATCACCGGCGAGCAGGCGCGAGAAATAGGTTGCGCCCCACACATCTCCACACCCGGTTGGATCCCCCGGTCCATGCTTCGGCACCTTCGCCGGCACACGCGCGGTTCTGATGGCGCCGGGTGCCGCACTGAGCGAGGGTCGCTGCAGATCGGAGAGTCTGTTGAACCACGGTGCTGCGAAATAAACCACGCCGCGACTTCCCAGCGTAATGGCCAGAGTGTTGACGCCATTGGCAAATGCGATGGCGGCGAGGCCCATCGGATCGGGCGCCATCATGCTCATCTCGTCCTCGTTTACCTGGACGAAGTCGAAGCAACGCATCCAGGCGGCGGGATTGGGCAACGGCTGCAGCGTCCGCATTCCGTCCGCCTGGACGGCAAGCAGTAATGAGTGGAGGTCGCAGTAGATCGGCCCGCGGAAGTATTGTCGAATCAGCTGCGCCGTCTCGAGATCGAGCTCGAAGCCGCTGATCAGATTGATGTAGAGCGCGTCGAGGTCGGCGAGCAGCGGCTTTAGTCCGAGCCAATGCCACTTCGGTACTCCGCCGCTCAGCATCTCGCAACGACGCTCATCGCTCTGGTAATAGAGAACGACGCGATTGTTCGGATACGGCACCTCGATGGGTGACGCTCCCGGCGCGGCTCGATCGAGGTGAGCGACGAAGTTGCGGGCTGACACGGCAAGGTCGCTGCCGACTTTTAGAACCGGAACGAATTCCCAATCCGGCGCCAGTGCCGCATCGAGAGCGCTCAGCGCGTAAGTGATGCCGCCCCACTCCTCGACAGGAATATCGCGCGGGTCGCGACCATGAATCACGTCCCATACGAAACTGCCCATGACGCCAATCCGCTTTGTTCGTGACGCTCTAGAGCTCACCGAGCTTCTGCTGCTTGAAGGTCGCGATCGCCCCAACAACACCCGCGGAGAGGGGCAGCGCACCGGGAAGGATCCGGCACGCTTGCACCGCCGGCTTGAACGCGCGCCTCCTCACTTCGGCGCGCAGCGGCTGAAAGAGGGCGTCGCCGGCCTGCGTCACTCCCCCGGCGAGCACGACGATGTCGGGATTGAAGATGTTGAGGAGATTGGCAACGCCAGTGCCGAGGATGCGCGCCGTCTCGCGGACGACCTCTCTGGCCGTTGCGTCGCCGCGCTTTGATGCCTCATAAACCGTTTGCGCCGTGATTTTTCGCTGATCACCGTCGACCATGCTGACCATGATCGACTCTCCTTCGTCACCGCGCAGCGCTTCACGCGCGCGCTCAGCAATCGCGGGTCCCGACGCGTACGCTTCGAGACATCCATAGTTGCCGCACTTGCAGCGCCTGCCGTTGGCGTCGATCGACGTGTGGCCGATCTCTCCGGCGACGTCAGACGAGCCGTGATAGAGCTTGCCCTCGAGAATCAAGCCGCCGCCGATGCCGGTACCGAGTGTGATGCCGATGACGTTCCATCCGCCGACAGCCGCGCCGCACCAGAACTCGCCGAGCGTTGCGCAATTGGCGTCGTTGTCCAGAGTTGCTTCCAGACTAACGCGCCTCGAGATCTCATCCCGCAGCGGAAAATTTTTCCAGCCGAGATTTGGCGTTACGATGACGATGCCTTTCTCGCGGTTGAGAGGCCCCGGCGCTCCGATTCCAACGCCGATGAAATCGCCGCGGGTGGCGCCGGTTTCGGTCATTGTCTCCGCGATGACCTGTTCGATCATGCCCGCGATGCGGTCGGCAACCGCCTCCGCCCCAGTGTCGGCGAGCGTGGGTGTGGTATGCATCGCGATTTCGCGGCTCCCGTCAACAGGCATCGCGCCGGCGACAATGTTGGTGCCGCCCAGATCCACTCCGACGATGTAACGCTCCTTCGCACTCATACGGGCACCGGTGGGTTGAGGACTTCCGTCAGCAAGCTCGAGATGTAGTCCGGCGTAAGCTCACGCATGCAGCGCCAGTGTCCCAGTGGACACCTCTGCGGCCCGTGCCTGTCACACGGGCGACAGGTCAAGCCGGTGTGTCCAGCGACTGCTTTGCGGTCGGCGAGCGGGCCAAACCCGAATTCCGGCACTGTCGGGCCGAAGATCGCGAGTGTCGGCGTCCCCATCGCTGATGCAAGATGCTGTGGCGCTGAGTCGTTTGTCACTATCGCTTGTGCCCGGCCAATGAGCTCCGCCGAAGCCAGCAGTGACAATTTGCCGACTCCGTCGACGACGCAGCCGGGTGGCAACGCCTCCATGATTTCATGCGCGATGGGCAGGTCCGCCTTGGAACCGATGACCGCGATGCGAAAATCATCGGCGAGTCTGCGGGCGAGATCGACGTAGTATGGCCAGCGCTTCGTACCCCACGCGCTGCCCGGCGCCAGAGCGACAATCGGCTCGTCGTGGGCGCCGCTGCCTCGCAGCAGCGCGTCGATCGTCGCCCGATCTTCGTCGGATGGATAGAGCCGCGGCCGAATCTGGTCCCGCGTTGGTGGATCGGCGCAGTCCGAGAAGGCGAGAGACCAGAGCCGCTCTGCATGATGCTTCTCCGGCCGATAGGGCATTTGGCGTGTGTACAACACGCGCCCCGTAGAGCTGGCGAAGCCAATTCGCTCCCTGGCGCCCGTGAGAATCGACAGCAGTCCACTGCGAAACGAGCCCTGAGCGAGATAAGCCGTGTCGTATGGGCGACGACCACGAATCTCCTTGATGGTCTGCCAGAGACCAAGCGCGGAGCCGTATGTGCCGCGCTTGTCGTAACGAATGATGGTGCGGATATCGGGATTGTTGGCGAGTGCCGTCGCGCCGATTGGCGTTGCCAGCACGTCGACGGGACCGCGCTTGGCGAGCTCGGCGATCAGCGGCGTCGTGAGAATGACGTCGCCGAGAAAGCTCGTCTGAATAACGAGCGATCCGCTCACTCAGTCTACCTGCAGCACCGCGAGGAATGCCTCCTGCGGAATTTCGACGGACCCGACTTGCTTCATTCTTTTCTTTCCTTCCTTCTGCTTCTCGAGGAGCTTCCGCTTGCGTGTAATGTCGCCGCCGTAGCACTTGGCGAGAACATCTTTGCGCAGTGGTTTCACCGTCGTGCGCGCAATCACCTTCGTGCCGATGGCGGCCTGGATCGCTACCTCGAACAGCTGGCGCGGAATCAGGTCCTTCAGCTTGTCGGCGATCTTGCGTCCCCACTCGTAGGCCTTGTCCTCGTGGATGATCACGCTGAACGCATCGACCGGATCCCCGTTGATCAACATGTCGAGCTTCACCAAATCGCTCCGGCGGTACTCGAGCATCTCGTAATCAAGCGACGCGTAGCCGCGGCTCACCGTCTTCAACTTGTCGAAGAAATCGAGGATGATCTCGCCGAGTGGGAACTCCCAATCGAGCTCGACGCGCTGGGTGTCGAGATAGGTCATGGTTTTGTAGACGCCCCGACGCTCGGTTCCGAGCGTCATGATCGCTCCGATGTACTCCGCTGGGACCATGATCCGCGCTTTCACGTACGGTTCCTCGACGTAATGCACGGCCTGGCTCCGCGGCATCAGCGAGGGGTTTTCTATCAGAGTCATCGACCCATCTGACTTGTAAACTCTGTATTCCACAGAGGGAACGGTTGTGACAAGCTCGAGATCGAATTCTCGACTGAGACGCTCCTGCACGATCTCCATGTGAAGGAGGCCGAGGAAACCGGCGCGGAATCCGAAGCCAAGCGCCGTGGATGTCTCCGGCTCGTAGTTCAGCGACGCATCGTTGAGCTTGAGCTTTTCGAGTGCGTCGCGAAGCGTCTCGTATTGAGTCGTATCAGTCGGGTATAGTCCGGCGAATACGAAGCTTCGCACCGCCTGATAGCCGGGCAGTGCTTCCTTGGCGTGATTGTCGGCATCGAAGATCGTGTCGCCGGCGCGAGTCTCACTGACCGAGCGAACGCTTGCGACCACGTAGCCGACTTCGCCTGGACCGAGTTGGTCGGTGGGGACCTGTCGCAGCTGGTTGTATCCGACTTCGTCGACTTCGTAAACTGACTCGCTGGCGCCGAAGGTGATGTGCGTCCCCTTTTTGATCACTCCGTCGACTACGCGCACGCTGGGAATGGCGCCGCGGTATTTGTCGTAGTAAGAGTCGTAGATGAGCGCGCGAAGAGGAGCGTTCTCATCGCCGCGCGGAGGCGGCACTTTGCGCACGACTTCCTCGAGCAGCTCTCCAATGCCGATCCCTTCCTTCGCGCTGACCAGCAGTATCGACTCTTCACCGATCCCCAGGAGATCGGCGACTTCCTTCCGCCGCCGCGCCGGCTCGGCGCCGGGCAGGTCGATCTTGTTCAGGACTGGCACGATCTCGAGTCCGGCATCCATCGCCAGGAAAAGATTGGAGAGGGTTTGCGCTTCGATCCCCTGAGACGCATCGACGACGAGAATCGCCCCTTCACAGGCGGCAAGCGATCGCGAGACCTCGTAGGTGAAATCGACGTGCCCAGGTGTGTCGATCAGATTGAGCTCGTACTCCTGGCCGTTGCGCGAGACGTACGTCATCCGCACGGCGTTGAGCTTGATCGTGATGCCCCGCTCGCGCTCAAGATCCAGCGTGTCGAGCACCTGCGCTTTCATCTCGCGTTTCTGCAGCATGCCGGTGGCCTCGATCAGCCGGTCGGCGAGCGTCGATTTGCCGTGGTCGATGTGCGCGACGATGCAGAAGTTGCGAATGTGATCGAGCTTCAAGTCGGGTCTCGGATTGTCTTGCGGGGACGCGGAGGAGGGAACGCCGAAATATAACCGCCGAACGGTTTTCTCCCGACAAAAAAAGAGGGCTGCTTTCGCAGCCCTCTTTTGATCTCTGGTTAATTCTTCCGGTTAGGTGGCGGCGTGCGCGGAGGTTCGGACTTCGTCGTCGGCGCTTCCACTCTTGGTGGCGGCGGCGGCGGCGCCGACGGCCGCTCGTGTATCACCGGCGGCGGCGGAGTGTACGCGGGAACGCGACTCGGTGGCGGTGGTTCTACCCGCGGCTCCCGGTGGAAATCGGGTACGGGCATCGATCCGGTAGCGGCCGACGGCTCGTTGTGCGGTACCGAGCGATCGATGGGCATCCGCCCCTGCGGGACCGGGATCGTCGACGGCTGCGATCGATAAGTGTCAATGATTCGCGGCTCGCTACGACGCCCCTTCGGAGCGGTGACTATTACATCGCCCATCTCACCAGCGGATCGCGGGAGAGGGAAGATGCCTTCGGGCGCCGCCTTGCCGAGCGCATCACTCGGATGTCTCGGCATCCCCTGCTGCGGGAACCGGCCTTTCGGGAAAACCGTCGTGTCCCCAGGGCTCCGCGGCGGTCGGCCGGTCACCGGAAATCGATTGACAACGACCGGGCCGTAGGAAATGATCGGAACGCCGCACGCATCGAAGCCGACGAGTCTCGCTTTCTGGCCTAGGCGCGCGCGGCGTTGCAGGTTGAGCGCCTGGAACAGATTGAATCCGAAAGGCGAGTAGAAGTAGCCGTAATAAGGATCACACGGCGAGTAGTAACCGTAATTGTTATACGCATACGCGTTGGTGGCACCACCCGCGAAGCGCATGAAGTCGCGTCCGATTGGCTCGTCCCTCGCACCCAGGTAGTTCGCCAGCACGCTCAGCGCCTCCAGCGGAGTGCGATACTCGATCAACTGGCGGATCGCACTGATGTTCCAGTCGCCGCCGCTCTCGATCAGATCGAGGTTGAACGGAGCGCGCGAAGCGAGCGCGAGCACCGTTCCGCGCGTATCCATGTAGCCGCCGTAAGCGCTGTACCGCTGAAACTGCGCCGAGGAGTAAACGCCGCCATTGGGCACTGCCTGGTTGAAGCCGGCGAAAAAGTTCGGCAGGCGGAGATTGGTGTGGGCCGAGATCTTAACCGAGAGTCCCGGGAAGTCGGGGTGCAGGACCTGTATCTGTCCGTCGAGGTCCATCTCGACGGCGAACACGTAAGCGTTCTCGGACAGTACTATCTGCGGCTCAACGTACGTCGATGTATTGATGTAGTCGACGCCGCTCGTCGAATAAACGCGAATGATCGGTGCGCGCTGGCGGGCTCTATCCTGCGCACCTGAGGCGGACGTGAGCACGCAGAGCATCAATGCCACCGCGCTCGGCGCTGGTCCAACTTTCAGAGCTCGCATCTCGCCCTCCCAAGGTTTGTATACAATTTGGTCAGATGTATCAGCAAGGGTCAAGCCCGAAGTTCCCCTATTGGCTACGCATCCGCGTGGCTACCTGCTGATCGAAGCCCGATTTACCTTGCGCCATGCCACTCCCACAGCTGCTCTCGATCGCCGAATCCTTAAGGGAATTCACTGAGCTTCGTGATCAGCTTCCGGCCCCGGGTGCCCACTGTGGCGTCGGCGGTCTCCACGGATCGTCCGACGCCGTTGTCATCGCCGCGCTCTCCCGATCACTGCCTTCCCGTTTTTTCACGGTCGTCAGCGATGATGTGGCGGGCGCCGAGCGCTGGCTTGCTGATCTCACCACTCTCGTCGAGCCGGAACACGTAGCGTTTTATCCGCCACGCGAAAGCTTCGGCGAAGCCGAGGCGCACGCCGAGATCGCCGGTGAACGAGTGGAGACCCTCGAGCAGATCGGGAAGGGCGATCTTCGCATCGTTGTCACGACGAGTCGCGCGCTCCTCGAGCGGACGCAGCTGCCGCGGGCGTTGGCGTCGGCTCGACTCGAGCTGCGCAAGGGTGACACCCGTCGTCCCGAGGAGCTGGCTGCGCATCTCGAATCGATCGGGTTCGAGCGAGTTCCGATGGTAGAAGATGTCGCCCAGTTCAGCGTCCGCGGCGGAATCTTCGACATCTACAGCTTCGGGATGGCGGAGCCGGTGCGGCTTGAATTCTGGGGCGATGACATCGTCGAGTTGCGGCACTTCGATTTGCTCACCCAGCGATCAACCCGGGATGCCGAGCTGGCGCTGATCCTCCCCGTCGACGGACAGATCAAGACCGGGGATGTTGACCCGGCGAGGTCCTCGATACGCGCGCTGTTTCCGCCTGACACGCTCCTCGTCGTTCCGCGCGGCACGCACATGAAACCCGAGCTCGAGCGGACCTGGACCGAAGCGCAGCATCACATCGATCTGGCGCGTCGGCGCGGCGAAGATACCCCCAGCCGCGACGAGCTGTTCGAGTCGCCCGAAGAGACGTTTCGCGCGCTGAGATCGTACGGCACGATCGATCTTTCCGGCGATGACGCATCGCTCGTTTTTCCGTTCCGTGAGCCGGAGGAGATTCAGCGCGACATCAAGCGTCTCAAGCAGATCGCGGCAGACGGAATCCCCACCCTTATTCTCTGCGACAACGCCGGCCAGGCCGAGCGTCTCGACGAGCTGCTCAACGACGATCGCGTCTCGCCCGCTGCCCTGGCGATTGGCGTTCTCGATGGAGGGTTCGTCACTCCGCCTCGCGGTGAATTCCCGGGATACCGCGTACTCACCGACCACGAAATCTTCCGCCGCGAGCGTCGCTTTCGTCGCGCCAGACGCTACGTCACCGGCAGCGCACTGGAGAGCCTTACCGCGCTCAAGCCCGGGGATTATGTCGTGCACCTCGAGCACGGCGTCGGGATCTATCGCGGGATGGAGAAGATGTTCGTGCGCGAGAGCACGGTCGAAGTCGCCGTCATCGAATACGAGGGCGGCGATCGGCTCAATGTCCCGTTGTACCGCATCGATCAGATCGAGCGTTATCGATCGGCGGCCGACATGACGTCCGATGCACCACCGCCGCGGCTCCATTCCCTCGGCGGAAAACGCTGGGCATCGCAGCGCGACAAGACCCGCGCGGCAATTCAGGAGATGACCGTCGAGCTGCTCGACCTCTACGCCCGGCGCAAAGTCGCCACTCGTCCTCCGCACTTGCCGGACACAGTCTGGCAGCGCCAGCTCGAATCCTCGTTTTTGTTCGAGGATACTCCTGATCAGCGGACTGCAACGAGCGATGTGAAGGGCGACATGGAGAAGCCGCGTCCCATGGATCGTCTGTTGGTCGGCGACGTTGGCTACGGCAAAACCGAGATCGCTGTCCGTGCAGCGTTCAAGGCGGTTCAATCAGGCCGGCAGGTAGTCGTCCTCGTCCCGACGACGATTCTCGCCGATCAGCATGCGCGAACGTTCGGCGAGCGGCTCGCTGATTTTCCCCTCAAGGTGGACACCCTCAGTCGATTTCAGACAACGAGGGAACAGGAAACAATTCTCGCCGATCTCAAGGCGGGCAAGACGGACATCGTCATCGGAACCCACCGATTGCTCAGCGCCGACGTGGGGTTCGCCCAGCTCGGGCTCATCGTCGTTGACGAGGAGCATCGTTTCGGTGTCAAACACAAGGAACGATTGAAGAAACTTCGCCTCGACACCGACGTTCTCACGCTGACTGCCACTCCGATCCCGCGCACGCTCCATCTCTCCCTCGCCGGCCTGCGCGACATGACGCTGATGCAAACGGCGCCGCGAGACCGCTCTCCGGTTCTGACTTACGTCGAGCCGTGGGACGATGGCTTGATCGACGAGGGAATCTCCCGCGAGCTCGATCGTGGCGGGCAGGTCTTTTTCGTCCACAACCGCGTCGAGACGATTGATGGAATGGCCGAGCACATCCGACGCGTGGTGCCGCGCGCTCGCATCGGCGTTGGACACGGTCAGATGCGGGAACGCGATCTCGAGCGAGTCATGCGCAGCTTCGTCAACGGCGAGATCGACGTGCTGGTCTCAACGATGATCGTCGAATCGGGGCTCGACGTCCCCAATGCCAACACGATGTTCGTGAATCGCGCTGATACTTTCGGACTCGCCCAGCTGTACCAGCTGCGCGGCCGCGTCGGACGCTCGCACCGTCGGGCGAGCTGCTACCTGCTGGTGCCCGACTCCATCGACGAAGACGCCAATCGCCGGCTCACCATCCTGGAGCACCACACCCAGCTCGGCGCCGGTTACCAGATCGCGCTCAAGGATCTCGAGTTGCGCGGCGCCGGAAATCTCCTCGGGCCGGAGCAATCCGGATTCGTACACGCCGTCGGCTTCGACATGTACCTTCGGATGCTCGACGAGACGGTGAAGCGCGTCATGCGCGGTGACGACGCTCCGCGCCTTCAGCCATCCGAGATCTCCGTCGACCTGCCTTCGTATCTGCCGGACGAATACATCAACTCACAGGACGCCAAGCTCGACATCTACCGTCGTCTCACTCACATGAGCGAGACCGGTGAGATAGAAGCGTTGCAGGAAGAAGTGCGCGACCGCTTTGGCGCGCTACCCGAACCAGCGAGAGTGTTTTTCGCCGTCGCGCTCCTCCGCGTCCTCGGTGGCGCCTCGGATATCGAGTCAGTGCTGGTGCGCGGAAACGAGGCGCGTATTACCTTTCGCGAGCACGCAGTGCCCCGTATGAAGGGGATTTCGGCGGCTTTCCACGAGGTACAGTTCCAGGCGGAGGTGCGACGCGCTCACCCGCTCTCACTCAAGCTCACCCGTCTTGGAGGAGCTGAGATGCTCGATGGACTTGTCCGTGCCCTTACTACACTGCGGCCCACCTGACAGCCAACCTGTACTACTAACTCATGAAACGGAATCTCGTTGTTGCCGCGGCAGCGGCTGTTACGATTTCAGCCTGCTCCGGGCTGAGAGACGCTCTTAACGCGCATACCGATTGGGTTGCACGCGGCGGCAACACCGAGTTGACCGTGGCGCACCTCTCCACCCTACTCGGCAAGTCGCGGGCGCCGGTTCGCAAGGATATTGCAAAGTCCATCGCCAACGTCTGGGTCGATTATCAGCTGCTCGGATATGCCGCGGCGCACAACGATTCGCTCAGCGATCCGAAGCAGATCGACGAGGCGATGTGGCCGGCGATCGCCAATCTCAAGGCGCGAAAGTGGTACGAGATCGTTTCGAAAAGCTGGGGCGTCGAAGACACCACCGCTGCCCAGCGCCAGTGGGAAAGCGGACAGATCCTCGCCGCCGACCACATCCTGCTGCTGACCCAGGGGATGAACGACACGCAAAAGGCCGGCGTCAAGAAAAAGATCGACGCCATACGTGCCAGGGTCACGCCGGCGAACTTCGCCGACATGGCGAAAGCGAACAGTCAGGATCAGGCGACCGCAAAATCGGGTGGATCGCTGGGATTGTTCCCGCGCGGCTCAATGGTTCCGGAGTTCGAGAACGCACTGCTCGCTCTCAAGCCGGGCCAGATCTCACCGGTGATCCAGACCCAGTACGGATACCATATCATCCGCCGTCCGACGTACGAGCAGATCAAGGGACAGCTGCTCCAGGCCTCGAAGGGCAGGAGCGTCGCTGTCGCCGAGAGCACCTACCTCGCCAAGCTCGAGCAGAATGGCAAAATCGAAGTGAAGAAGGGAGCCGTGGCCACTGTCCGCGCGCTCGGCAATGATCCGGATGCGTACCGTCGCGATAACACCGTGCTGGCAACATCCACCGCAGGAAAATTCACGACATCGAGACTCGTCGGCTGGCTCGAAACGCTGCCGCCTCAGGCCCGAGTGCTCGACCAGATCAGACAGTCGCCCGACTCTCTGCTAGTTCAGCTGGTTCGAAACTTCGTCAAGAACGAGTTGGTGCTGAAGCAGGCAGACAGCGCCAAGGTTACGATCGATCCTTCGGAGCTCGCGCAGCTCCACGCCAGTTTTGTAAACGCCGTTCATTCAGCTTGGTCGCAGCTCGGTGTGACGCCGACGTCATTGTCCGACAGCGCCAAGAGCGAGGCCGATCGAGAAAAGCTCGCCGCGCGGCGCATCGACGGTTATTTCACGCGCATGGTCCAGGAGCAGGCACCGTTCGTTCCGGTTCCCACGCCGCTCTCCAACATTCTGCGAGAGAAATACAAGTACTCGTTCAACGACGCTGGTCTCGACCGCGTCGTCCAGGAGGCGTCCAAGATTCGCAGCTCGGCTGACTCGGCCCGCAGTGCTGGCCAGCCGCAAACTGCGGTGCCATTCGGACTGCAGCGGCCGCGCACACCGGCAGCGAGCTCGACGCAGCCATCGGCATCTTCAACTCCGGGCGGCAAAAAGTGATTGAACCAGCCTTTGGCGAAGGGGTAAGAGCGTAAATGATCAAGCGATTCATTCTTGCTGCTGCGATCGCTCCGATGAGCCTCGCCGCGCAGGTCCCGGCTGCTGCCGCCAGTAACGTTCCGCCTTCATTGCCGATCGATCGTGTCGTTGCGATCATCGGCGATCAGCCACTCCTGTGGAGTGATGTTCTCACTGCCATAAATCAGCGCCGCGCCCAGGGCCTGCAGCTTCCTGCAGATTCGGCTGCCCAGGCAACGCTGGCTCGCTCCGTTCTTGGCGACCTGGTGGACGAAGAGATTCTCGTCCAAAAAGCCAAGGAGATGAAGCTCGAGGTGACGGACGCTGACGTCACTTCCGCCGCCGATCGACAGATCAAACAGGCCCGCTCGCAGTTCACTTCCGACGAGGAGTATCGGAACGAGCTCCGCAAAGCGGGACTCGGCACGCCCGAGGAGTATCGCAAAGGACTCATCGAGCAGTATCGCCGCCAGAATCTCCAGCAGAAGGCGTTCGCTGAGCTGCGCAAGCAGGCAAAACCCGTCAACGTCAGCGATGAAGAAGTGACCGCTGCATTCGAGAAGAGCCGGTCCGATCTGCAGAAGCGTCCGGCGACCGTGACGTTCCGACAGATCATCATCGCCCCCCACGCATCTGCCGCTGCCAAGGCAAAGGCAAAAGCGCGCGCCGATTCACTGCTCGCTGAAATCAGAAAAGGTGGCGACTTCGAGCAAATCGCCAAGCGCGAGTCCATGGATCCCGGAACCAAGCAGCTCGGCGGCGACCTCGGCTGGAATCGCCGCGGCAGCGGACTCGTTCCAGAGTTCGAAGCAACGATGTTCGCCCTCCGGCCTGGAGACCTGAGCCCGGTCATCGAGACAGCGTTCGGCTACCATATCATTCGCGTCGATCGCGTTCAGTCGGCCGAAGTCAAAGCCCGCCACATCCTGATCGCTCCCGTCGTCGACTCGGCGGATGTCGCGGCGGCAAAGGTCGAAGCGGATAGCGTTGCCGCCCAGTGGCGTCGTGGCGTTCCGTACGACACCCTGGTGGCGAAGCACCATGACCCGACGGAAGAGAAGGGCGTGCTGCAGCCATTCCCGCGCGATTCATTGCCGGCTTCTTACTCCGCTGCTCTTACCGGGGCAAAAGCTGGCGAAATTACCAAGCCGTTCCAGCTCGCGAATCCGCGTGGCCAACCAAAGTTTGCTGTCCTTCAGGTCGTTACGGCGACCGACGCCGGCGAGTACAATCAAAACGAGATACGCGATCAGATTCGCGCACAGCTTTCAGAGGAGCGCTCGATCAGGCAATTGCTCGACGAGTTGCGAAAGAAGACTTACGTGTCAATCAGGATGTAGAACGTGAAAGCGCGTCTTGCCATGACCGTCGGGGATCCCCGCGGGATTGGACCAGAGATCGTCGTCAAAGCGCTCGCTGACCCACGGGTTGGCGAGCGCTGTGACGTTGTGGTGGTCGGCCCCGAGGGATCCGCCGCGCCCATCGCTGAGTCGATCGGAAAATGGACGAAAGGCGGCAGCGCAGCGCAGGCCGGAGCGTTGAGCGGTCTCGCCATCGAGCGCGCCGTGAAACTGGCGATCGAAGGCGATGTCCATGGCATCGTGACGGGCCCAATTGATAAAGCAGCGTTGCTCGCCGGCGGCTACGATTTTCCCGGCCACACTGAAATGCTGGCAAAGCTCACCGGCTCCACCGTGGCGATGATGCTTGCCTCGGACAAGCTGCGAGTCGTACTCGCGACAACACACCTTCCCCTACGCGACGTTGCCAGGAGTCTGACGCCGAAGGCGATCTTCGACACTGCGCGGATCACGCGAGAAGGGCTGCAGGAATGGTTCGGTATCGCCGAGCCAAGAATTGCGCTGTGCGCGCTCAATCCGCACGCCGGTGACGGCGGGCGATTCGGCGACGAAGACGCGAAGCTGCTCACCCCAGCCGCCAGGAAGGCGGGAATCGCCGGGCCATTCCCGGCGGACACTGTTTTCGTTCGGGCGATGCGCGGCGAGTTCGACGCAGTCATCGCCCCCTATCACGACGTGGGGATGACCGCCATCAAAGTCGCGTCGTTCGGCAACGCGGTGAACGTGACGCTTGGCTTGCCGTTTCCGCGCACGTCCCCCGATCACGGAACCGCGCTGGACATCGCCGGACAGAACCGAGCCGACGCGTCGAGCATGATCGCGGCTACACTTCTGTGTGCGTCGATTGCGTTTCGCGTTCAGGCGCGCGGCGATCGCCAAGCGAGTGCAGGTCGACAGCGAGAGTCTCGATCCGCCGCCCGTCCATCTCGCGCACGGTAAAGATTGCACCTCCGGCGATTACGCGGTCGCCAACTACGGGAAGTCGCCCCAGCACGCCGAAGACGTAACCACCGATCGTCGTGTAGTCCTCATCCGGTACGGTGAGTCCGAAGTGTTCGTTGAGCTCCCCAATGTGCGTGCTTCCCGGTACGAGGGTTTCTCCCGCGCGCGTGTGCAGCGGCGCTTCAGCATCTTCGGGCGTGTCGTACTCGTCGAGGATCTCGCCGACGATCTCCTCCAGTAGATCCTCCATCGTCACGACGCCGGCGGTCCCGCCGTACTCGTCCAGCACGATTGCCATATGCTCCTTGAGTCGCTTGAAGTCGGCGAGCACTTCCTCGACCTCACGGGAACCGGGAATCACATGGACCGGTCGCATTATCGACGGCAGATCGAACTCCTCGGTGTTGGCGCGCGGCGCGAGCAGCTTGAGCAGATCCTTGGCGAGCACCACGCCGACGATGTTGTCGATCGATTCGTCGTAGACAGGATACCGCGAGAGTCCGGTTTCCTGGACGACGCCGAGCACTTCCGAGAGCGTCGCCTCGACGGGCAGCGCGACGAGCTCGGTACGCGGCGTCATCACCTCGCGCGCATTCTTCTCCGAGAACTCGAACACCGCGTCGATGAGATCGGCATCGTGCGCCTGCATCTGGCCGCTCTCTTGTGATTGCTCGACGAGCAGCCGAATCTCCTCCGGCGAGTGCACCGCCTCATCCTGGCCCGCCGCTTCCTGTCCGAGCGCATGCAGGATGACCTGCGACGATTTGTTCAGGAAATAGGTGAACGGTTTGGTGACCAGCGCGAACAAAAGAAGCGGTGGTGCCAGCCAGCGCGCGAGTCCCTCTGGATGATTGAGCGCCGCGGCCTTGGGCGTCAGCTCGCCGAAGACGACGTGAAGGTAGGTCACGACGATCAGCGCGATGGTCGCGCCGATCGTGAGGCGCACCGATGCTTCAATGGCGAACGGAAGATTGTTGAACAGCGTCGCGAAGATGTCGCCGACCGTCGACTCGGCAACCCAGCCGAGGCCCAGGCTGGCGAGCGTTACGCCAAGCTGGCTCGCCGAGAGTACGCGAGAGATATTTGAGGAGGCGCGCAGCGCAATGCGGGCGAGCCGGTCACCGCTCCGGGTCATCGCTTCCAGACGCGTCCGTCTGGACCGGACAAGAGCGAACTCGGCGCCTACGAAGAACGCGTTGAGGAGCACGAGCAGAATTATGGCCAGCAGCCGACCGAACACGGATGCAAGTTATCACAATTCCGGGCACGGACACCAGCACAGCGACGGGCACGATCATTACCACGGCCTCGGACATTCTCACGCAGGTGATGCATCGGTGCCGAGCCTACGGCTCGCTCTGATTCTCACCGCCGTACTGCTCATCGTCGAAGTAATCGGCGGCCTGCTATCCAATTCGATTGCGCTGCTTGCCGATGCCGGTCACATGTTCACCGACGTCGCCGCACTGGGGCTGGCGTTGTTCGTAGCCTGGTTCAGTCGGCAGCCCGGGACCCCGGAAAAGACATACGGATTCCTGCGCTGGGAAATACTCGCCGCCCTCATCAACGGCTCGACCCTTCTTCTCATCTCGGGGTGGATTCTCTGGGAGGCGGTCACGCGACTGCGAGTACCGCAGCCGGTTGCGGGCGGATTGATGCTCGGCGTTGCCACGGCCGGGTTGATGATAAACATCATTGCGGCGCGCATATTAGTCGGTAGCTCGTCTCGCAATCTCAACGCGCGTGCTGCCTACCTGCACATACTCGGCGATCTCCTCGCCAGCCTCGGCACGATCGTGGCGGCGATTCTGATTCGATTCACGGGCTGGTTGCTAGCGGATCCGATCGCGTCGATTCTGACGACGGTGCTGATCATGACGGGCGCGTGGCGTCTCGTCCGCGAGTCTACCGATATCCTGCTCGAGTCAACTCCCCGGCACATCCCGCTGCCGGCGGTGCGTGGCCAGCTCGAGGCGATTCCCGGCATCGAGTCAGTGCACGATCTGCACGTATGGTCGGTGACGCCCGCGGTCGTGGCGATGAGCGCGCACTGCATCGTGCGCGAGCCCGACCGACAACAGCACGTGCTCGAGCACATCCACGATGCGATGCTTCTGTTTGGAATCCAGCATGTGACCATTCAGCTCGAGCGAGACGAGATGCTCGACCGCGAGAGGCACTTGCACGCCTAGCTAACTTATAAGGCTATGGCAAAGCAGGAAATTCGTAACGTCGCCATCATCGCGCACGTCGATCACGGCAAGACGACACTCGTCGACAAGATGCTGCGACAGGCAGGCGCTTTTCGCGAGAATCAGGTCGTTGTCGAGCGCGTAATGGACTCCAATCCGCTCGAGCGCGAGCGCGGCATCACCATTCTGGCGAAGAACACGTCCATTCGCTGGCACGGCACCAAGATCAACATCGTCGACACACCCGGCCACTCGGATTTTGGCGGCGAAGTGGAGCGCATTCTACGAATGGTCGACGGCGTCCTGCTCGTGGTCGATGCATTCGATGGTCCGATGCCGCAGACGCGTTTCGTGCTGCGTAAGGCGCTGGCGCTGCAGCGCACCCCGATAGTGGTGATCAACAAGATCGACCGTCCCGGCGCGGATCCGCTGCGCGTTCACGACGAAGTTCTCGATCTCTTCATCGAGCTCGAGGCCGGTGAAGCCCAGCTCGATGCACCCGTCGTCTATGCCTCTGCGCGCGAAGGCATAGCGACGATGGATATGGATGTCGCTCCCGTCGATTTGTCGCCTTTGTTCGACTCGATCATTCGATACGTGCCCGCGCCACCCAGCGATGCAGATAGTCCGTTCCAAATGCTGATCTCTACGATCGATCACTCTCCTTACCTCGGGCGGCTGGGCATCGGCCGCATCGAGCGCGGAACGGTTCACGTCGGCGACCCCGTCGCGCTGCTGCCGCTCGACACCAACCAGAAAAGCGAGCAGTCACGCGTCACCAGGCTCTTCACCTTCGAGGGTCTCGATCGCATCGAAGTACCCGAGGCGTCAGCAGGTGAGATCGTGGCCCTCGCTGGGCTCGAAGGCGTAGAGATCGGCCTCACCGTGACGGACACCGAACATCCGGAGCGCCTGGCCGGAATTGCTGTGGAGGAGCCGACGATCTCCGTCGATTTTCTCGTCAATAACTCACCGTTCGCCGGCAAGGAAGGGAAGTTCGTCACCTCACGCCAGATTCGCGAACGATTGTATCGGGAGCTCGAGCGCAACGTTGCCTTGCGAGTCGATGACACCGAGTCGACCGATACGTGGACCGTATCCGGCCGCGGCGAGCTGCATCTGACGATTCTGATGGAGACGATGCGCCGCGAAGGATACGAGTTCCAGGTCTCGCGTCCGCGAGTGATCACGCGCGAAGGTGCGCAGGGCGAGCGGCTCGAGCCCTACGAGGAGCTGGCCATCGACGTTCCCGAAGAATTCCTCGGCGTCGTCATCGAAAAGCTTGGCCAGCGGCGAGCGGCGATGCTGGAGATGAAGAACCCCGGGCAGGGAATGGTACGACTTCTTTACAAAATTCCCGCGCGGGGATTGTTCGGCTATCGATCAGAATTCCTGACCGATACTCGCGGCACCGGCATCATGCACCATCGTTTTCTCGAGTACGGACCGTGGGCGGGACCGCTCGCAGGTAGAATGCGCGGAACACTAGTATCAATGGAGTCCGGAGTCATAGTTGCTTTCGCGCTTGCAAATCTCTCCGAGCGCGCTACCCTATTCGTGTCCCCGGGTGATGACGTTTACGAGGGGATGCTGGTTGGTGAGAATTCGCGGCCGGGTGACATGGATGTAAATCCGACCAAGGAAAAAAAACTCACCAACATGCGCTCAAAGGCGAGTGACGAGAACATTCAGCTCGAGCCGCCGAGGGAGTTGACGCTGGAAGGGGCGCTGGAGTATATCGAGGAAGACGAGCTGATCGAAGTCACGCCGCAGTCGATAAGACTGCGCAAACGCTTCCTCAGCGCGAACGATCGTAAGAAGTTGTCACGCGAGGCGAAGCGAGAACGCGCTTCGGTCTAACAACCAGGAGATCACGGTAATGTGCGCCATGCTGGAGTCCGCGGAGAGCTTCCCGATCGA
>Ga0070708_100000219_pt1 | contig 42551 bp, 40 predicted proteins | sample KBSK5503metaG_FD_65469 | JGI IMG/M metagenome (GOLD analysis project Ga0070708, IMG submission 65469) | Corn, switchgrass and miscanthus rhizosphere microbial communities from Kellogg Biological Station, Michigan, USA - KBS K5-50-3 metaG | ecosystem: Host-associated > Plants > Roots >... | reverse complement strand
GATTTTTCTTGGTCGAAGTAGGAAGACCTTCTCGGAGGGCGTTCGCCATCGTCCGAGAGTACAACCGTCTCATCCCGTTCCAAAAGCCGGAAAGGCGGCGGGGGAAATGACGGGTCTCGGCGGCGGTCTTGCAGTACACGCAATAAAATCTCTAATCGCGGAGTGCGCTGAGAACCGCCGCAGAGAACGCGGAGTGGCTAGGCGAAGACCTCGCCTTCCAGCGCGGTTAGGGTGCGGGTGGCCAGAGTGTTCTTGACGAAGCGTTTGGGTAGCGGAGCGTAAGAAGCATCTACCTGTTTGCGTTCAATGCGAAGCTGCAGAGTGCGCTCAATCTGCCGCAGCCCCATAACCTCGACGCCAGCAGCTAGAGTGGAAGCGCGTCCCAGGCTACCGGCGCGGCCGGTCCGTCCAACGCGGTGGATAAAATCTTCCGCGAGGCTGGGCAGGTCGTAGTTGATGACGTGCGCTACATCGTCCATATGGAGGCCGCGGGAAGCTACATCGGTGGCCACCAGAACTTTGAAGCGGCCGTCTTGGAATCCGCTGAGGGCGCCGTTCCGTTGTGATTGCGAGCGACCGCCGTGGATCATCGCGGCCGAGAAACCATCCTGGACCAATTCTTTCGTCAGGCGTTCGGCGCCTCGCTTGGTACGGGTGAAGATCAAAGTCAGACCCTTTTCTGCGTACAGGAGCTGGCGTAGGACGTCCAATTTTTCCGCGGGGCGAACCTCGTAGGCATGCAATTCAACGCTTTCTACCGGCTTGAGAACGGAGCCTGCGGCCACGCGTATCGGATGGTGCGTGCAATCGCGGACGAGCCCTGCCACGGACTGTTCCATCGTGGCTGAGAAGCATAGTGTCTGCTTGCCTTGCGGAAGTATGGAAAGGATGCGACGAATTGCGGGCAGAAAGCCCATATCCAGCATGCGGTCGGCTTCGTCGAGGACCAGAACTTTCACCTGCCGCAGGTCGATCAGGTGACGGGTGATGAAATCCTGCAGGCGTCCGGGGGTTGCAATAACGAGACTAGACCCGGCGCGCACCGCTGCAATCTGCGGTTTTTCCGAAAGGCCGCCGATAACGAGAGCCGACTTCGGCAGGTTACGGCTGCGGAGTTTCTCGTACTCGGCATTGACCTGCATGGCCAGCTCGCGCGTGGGTAGTAGCACTAGCGCATGAACCTGGCGCGACGGCTGCTGCTGCAACCTCTCGATAAGCGGGATGAGGAAGGCCAGCGTCTTGCCGGTTCCGGTCTGAGCGGTGGCAATTACATCTTTCCCGGCCAGCGCATGGGGAATAGTTTGTGCCTGGATAGGCGTTGGGATAGTGAATTCGGCTGCTGCCAGCTTCTGCTGCAAGGCAGAAGACAAGGGCAGTTCTGCAAATGTTGTCATTAACTAGTATGTTCTTTCTGGAGGGGCCTAGGGTCAGATACTCAGACTCGCGTCCTTGTTCTCGTGCCGCTCACACATAAAATGTGCTGAAATAAACGGCCAGCAGGAAAAGCGGAGATGGGGCTGATCCAACAAAGGATCCCGCGTCACGAGCAAACCGTGGCTACAGCGTCTTGATTAGTATAGCAGAGTGGCGTGGGCGGTAATGGAGTACTTAGGGTTCAGGCTGCATTAGGCGACGTAACACGCTTGCCCTCAGCAATATAACGTGATCCAAGTGAGCATACTGGCGAGGGCTTATGATGCACCCATAGGCACCTGGTAAGGCTCTGGGGTTGTGCTGGCTACCGATCGCCGCTTTTAGTCGCAGTTGGCCTTCTGCCGGGAAAGTATTTGCTCCCGTCGAGGCTGGTTAGCCCTGCCGAGCCCAGCCGGTTTCAAGGGCTCGGACTGGACCGAAATGATCCGCTCTTGTCTGTCCCATCGGATTGTGACATTTATTATGGCGCCCTTTTCCTCCATGGTGAACGGCGCCGGGAAGACTTTTTTTGGATTCCTTCAAGCAGCACCACTACATGGGCCAATACCGCGTTTTCCGAGTTCAGTCCCTCCGGGGTTTTGGCCTTCAGCCCAACACAATTCGCGGTAATGCCCAGCAACTCAGCCAGGCGAACGCGAATCACGCCAGCATGAGGACCGATCTTCGGTGCCGCCAGGATCAGACTGGCATCGATGTTGGCGATGGCATATCCAGCCGCACGCACACGTTTCAAGGCCTGGCGGAGAAAGATTACCGAGTCCGCATCCTTCCACTTCGGGTCTGAGGGTGGAAACAGCGCTCCGATATCGGGTGCGGCCACGGCCCCGAGCAGCGCGTCAGTGACGGCGTGGAGCAAGACATCCCCATCGGAATGTCCGCCAAGTCCTTTGTCATGCTTGAGCTTGATGCCGCCAATTTTCAGCGGAATTCCAGGACGGAACTCGTGGGAGTCGAACCCGTAGCCAACGCGAACCGCAAGTTTCGAGTTTTGAGTTTCGAGTTTCGAGTTCTTCTTCAGCACTTGTGGGATCTGTCTTCGTCTTGGAGAACCTGCCGCTTATTTCTTGAGGTAGAACTCCGCGAGTTCCATGTCTGCCGGGCTCGTGATTTTGATATTTCTCGGTGAACCCATCACGACTGCGACTTCATGTCCCGCGCGTTCCACCAAGGAGGCTTCATCGGTTCCGAGAAATCCATCGGCCGCTGCTTCATCGAATGCCTTTTTGAGCACGCCGTACCGGAAGCCTTGCGGGGTCTGTGCCATCACTACGCGCTCACGAGGGATGGTCGCCTTAACCAGCGCACCGTCGGCGGTGCGCTCGACTTGCTTCACGGTATCGACCGCGGGCAGGCCGGCTATAGCTGCGCCGTATTTTCGAGCTGCTTCGATTACTTCCCTGGTAATGTCCGTAGTCACAAAGGGCCGCACTGCGTCGTGCACCAAGACGATGTCGTCCTCGGCAGCAGAAACCGCATTGAGCGCGTTCGCCACTGATTGCTGGCGGTGCTCGCCGCCGGCCACGAGTTCGACTTTTTTCTTTTTCACGACGTCATTCGCTTCGGTTTCCAATCGAGCGCGAAAGCCCGCAATTTCGCTTGCCCTCAGTGCCACCCAAATTTCTGTCACCGCGTCGACGGCGGCAAATTTGCGCAGCGTGTGTATGAGAATCGGTTTCCCGCCCAAGTCGGTGAACTGCTTGGACGGAGCGGACTTCTTACCTTTGGCCTGAGCGCTGGGCACCGGCGCCATGCGCGTCCCAAGACCAGCCGCGGGAATGATCACTACTACCTTCATGGCGGGCTGTAAGTATACGGGGGTAGAGGAGGGAGTTCAAATTAACCGGGGCTCACCATTAACCGGGGCGCACCCGATAAGAGCCGGCCTCTAGGCTTGATCTCTACCGCGGGTCGCCATTCGGCGGTTCCCATGGTTCGATCCGATTACCATCCGGGTCCATGATCCAGGCCAAGCGGTGGGGATCAAGCTGAACGCCAGCTGTTCTCAGTTCTTGCAACAACGCGTCCAAGTCATTTGCGCGGGTTGCGTCTGCGCCCAGGTGTCTACAGGAAACACTGTATCGAGCAAACTCTGCCGCGGCCAAGGAAACTCTTGCCCGGTAATACTGTAACCACCCGCGCGAGCGCATCCACAAACTGCTCTGGTGTGAGTAGCTTAGTCCCTCTTTGAGGGGGCGCTTCTTGTGGCCCGTCGCTTGCGACCTAACATTGGCGGAATGCCCTCTGCTGGACACAGAGAGGCGTGCAACCGTCCAACCGAAAGCAGGAACTAACTTTCATGAACGTAACCCGCCCCTGGTTTGGGATTGTCACACTTTCTTTTGCTGTCGCCTTGGCCTTGGCGCTGGTAATCGGAGCTCTGGGTACCGTTCTGGGTGGCGCAGAAACATCGCCTCCAACGCCAGCGAGCGAACCCTCAGCGGGTCCGGATCGGCAGCAAACCTATGAAGGCATGGTGACCGACTCTCGCTGCGGGGCCAAACACCAACCTTCCATCGGCAAGACTGCCACGGACTGCACGCGAGCTTGTGTCCACGCCGGCTCGCAGTTCGCCCTAGTGGACGGGAACAATAGTTATCTTCTTGAAGGGCATGCCCTTGAACTGAAGCGGGCGGCAGGGCTGCGCTCCACGATCACCGGCACGCTCCGTGGAAACACAATCATGGTGTCTTCGGTCGCCGGGATTTAGTGGGTTTGGGGCCCTGTTACGCGACTTCTGACTCTAGTCTTCTCGCGGCTCGGCCATTATGGGCTGCGCCTTTTTCGCGTCCAAGGTAGAGTTCTGGACTACGGCCGCAGGCACCGGCGTTGTTGACAGAGGCACAGATGGGGCGGGCGGAGCCAGGGACGCAGTTTGTCGGCCGAACCCCATCCTGTCATCCCACTTGCCGAAAATCATCTTTCCGGCGGTCGTCTGCAGTACGGAGGTTACGGAGACGTCGATTGTCTTTCCGATCATCTTCCGGGCATTGTCGACCACCACCATGGTGCCGTCGTCGAGGTAAGCAACCCCCTGGTTATATTCCTTGCCTTCCTTGAGGATAAACACGCGCATGGTTTCGCCCGGGAGCACGATCGGTTTGAGCGAGTTGGCGAGCTCGTTGATGTTGAGCACTTCCACCCCCTGCAGTTGCGCGACCTTGTTCAGATTGAAGTCGTTGGTGATGATCTTGCCCTCGTAGAGCTTCGCCAGCTCAATGAGCTTCAGGTCCACTTCACGGACAGAGGGGAAGTCGTTCTCCACAATCTGAATCTGCAGGGTGGTCATCTTCTGCAGGCGCTGGAGGACATCGAGGCCGCGGCGTCCGCGGTTACGTTTCAGGGAGTCGGCTGAATCGGCCACAAGCTGCAGCTCACGCAGCACGAACTGCGGAGTGACGATGATTCCGTCGAGGAAGCCGGTCTCAGCGATGTCGGCGATGCGACCGTCGATGATGACGCTGGTGTCGAGAATCTTGTAACTTTTCTTCGACTGCTTTTCACCACCGAAGATTCCGCCCAGGGCCGCCAGGTTGAGCAAGTCGCCTTTGTTGGCGCCTACGATCAAACCGACGTAGGCCATCAGCAGCATGACCAGGATCTGTAGGAAGCTTTGGGTATGGCTTGCAGGCACGCTGTTTCGGATCACCAGCGCGAACAGGTAGGCGCCGCAGATTCCAAGAATGCTTCCGATCGCAGCGCCGATGAGGCGGGTCAGACTGACCCGCCGCAGCCTCCATTCGAAGAGGACGATGCTGAGCCCTACTAGGGCGCCTACTCCGGCATTCAGCTTGCTGGGAAGCCCGAATGGCTCGATTACATAACAGGTAACTGCAACTACCAAGACGAAAAGAAGACGTACAAGAATTAAATCCACGTATGGACCTCCCCGCATGGCATGCACGCCGGAATTCCGGAGTGCGCTACCATCCGTGCCAACCCCTCGCCGCCCCCGGCGGGAACCAGCATTCCTGTCATGCGGGGCGCGCATGAATTAGGGGGATGAATGAACGCCCCGTCCCGGCCGCTGGGGCTGCCGGGAAACGGTAATTCAACGCCAAGAGTATATACCGGAGTGGCAAGCTGACGCAGGCAAAAAAATGGATCCGCCGAGCAAGACACGGGTGGAGAGCGCAGATTGGGCTGGTAGACTCTCGGCATGAAAGCCTTGGTTATTGCGCGTCTGGGTGGTCCGGAAGCGCTTGCGGTTCAGGACGTACCAGAGCCATCGCCACAACCTGGACATAGGATCGTCCGCGTCGCCGCCGGGGGACTCAATTTCGCTGACATCATGACCACGACGGGCGGATATCCCGGCACGCCTGCACCGCCCTTTGTGGCGGGTCGTGAGTTTGCCGGCGTCGAAGAAACTACAGGACGCCGTGTGATGGGCTACGTGCAGTGGGGCGCCTTCGCCGAAAAGATTGTGCCGAAATCTGAGTTGCTATGGCCGGTACCGGAACATTGGACCGACGAGCAGGCAGCGGCTTTTCCGGTGAATTATTTCACGGCATATCTGGGCTATTGGCAGGCGGGGATGATGCAGACGGCTGCCCGGGGACGAACTCACCGCGTTCTCATCCACGCCGTTGCGGGCGGCGTGGGGACGGCGGCCGTGCAGATTGGAAAGATTTTAGGGATCGAGATGTACGGCACATCGTCTTCGAATGAGAAACTGGCGCGGGTGAAGAGTCTGGGACTGCAACACAGCATCAACTACAAGCAATCCGACTATGAAGAAGTCATCAAAGAACTCTCTCGTGGCGAAGGCGTGGATGCGGTTTTCGAGATGCTCGGCGGTGAGCACACTGCCAAAAGCTTGCGTTGCCTGCGCGACTTCGGGCGAGTTATTCAGTATGGCACCGCAACCGGGAAGCAACCACAACTCGATGTCCGCGCGCTGTATGCCAAGTCCCGGATGGTGCAAGGTTTGTGGCTGACTTATCTGGCGGGAAAACGCGACATTATGGAGGCAGCCTGGCACCAGCTATCCACCTGGATGGAAGAGGGCAAGCTTATCCCGGTGGTGGGACATGTCTTGTCTTTAGACCGGGCTGCTGAGGCCTATGGGCTACTGATGGAGCGCAAGAATTTCGGCAAGGTCGTGCTGAAGATTTCAGGTTGAGCTTATGGGCTTAAGGGCTGCGAATAGATTGCCTGACTACTGGTCTGACTCTCCAAAGACAAGTCGATCGCTGACCACAAAGTTTACAACCGAGCACGCCGGAATCGTGATGGCGTTGGCCATTAAGTAATTCAGGTGTGCGGCGTCTACCAGTAACTTCATGAGCGCCACATTGCCGAGGATCGAGACCGCTCCGCTGGTGAAGTTAAATCGCAGAAGGCGCAGCATGGATTGGCGCCAGGTCATGTGCCCCCGGTCCGCCCAAGTAAACCGTTCATGCCACAAGAAGTTATGTACGACCGTCGCTTCCACCGCCAACGCAGTCGCCAACAGATAGCTGAGATGGAATCCGCTCTTCAGATAGAGCAAGACGGCCAATTGCACGCCGATCCCGATTCCGCCCACGACATTGAACTTCATCCAGCGGGCTGCGGAGCATCGGCGATCCCAGGTTGGTGTTTTCGCCGTTCTCTTTGGCAAGGCGGCTTTCATGGCTCGATCCTGGCTTGGCGATAGAGTCGAACTGTGTTCTGTGCCGTGAAAAACACCAGGATGAGTGTCATGCCTATCAGGCCGATGGTTCCGCCTACATCGAACAGGCGGTATTGTTCGCCGAGAAAAAGCACCCTTGGCTTCCAAAAAAGCATGCCATTTCCAATTGCCAGCAGGATTCGCAGTTCGGTTGGCCCAAATCGCCAGAATGACAGGCGAAACTCTCCCAGCGTGTGTGTCGCCAGATAAGACTGAAGGGAGAGCATGAGGAATGCGATGAGCAAGCCGACCGCGACCTCTGGACTCATGTACCCTGACATCGCCAGTCCGCCCATCAACGCCACGGCGCCGAAGCTGTCGGTCATGTGGTCGACGTAAAACCCGTAGCGCGGACGCTGCCTGTTCCGCACCCGCGCCAGCGTGCCGTCGAGGCTGTCGCCTAGCCAATTCAGTGCCAGGCAAGCGATGACGCCCAGCAGCGCATATTTATTCGAACGGGCCAGCGTGTAGCCGATGCCCGCTCCGATCTGGGCCACTAAACCTAGGGCCGTCAGGTGATCAGGACCGATCCATTCCGGCATCTGTGCCGCCAGCCTGATGAGCACCCGCTTCTCTGCACCAGCCACCCAACTCTCTTGGATTCGCCGGATTTCTTTATCAGGGCATGTACGCTTTTCCGGCGACAAGCGCGGGTTGACCTGTTCGCAAAACCACGTCATTGGGCTCGCCATATTTCCTCCTCTTTATTTTTATTTTCTTGTCCGACGGAACGCCCGTCATCGGAGGACACCTTGAAGCAAGAGGCGAGGAACGGCAATGCACTGACAGTCAAATGCATCTCAAACCGAGATCAACCGGCAAGTCATTCCTCTACATATAGTTGGGCTGGAAAGTCATCCGTTAAATATTTTCCCCAATTCTTGGGTTCTAAGCAGAGATGTCGTGGCGGACCAGCCAAGGCGACGGATTCTCAAACCAAAAACGGAACCGTCGACCCTATGATTTGTGCGGATTCACGCTGACAAAAACTCGGTGGCTTGAGATTCTTATAAGATCATCACTCCGATGGTCAGACCATGACCAGGCTCCTGCGCTTCTTCCGGCCGTCGCATCAGCACACAGCCTTCTCGGCCACAGTGTTGCTGATGGGCGCGGTGATGCTCTCGCGCGTGATTGGCTACCTTCGCGAGGCCTACATTGCCTTCGCTTTCGGCGCTGGGCCGCAGACCGACGCCTACGTTGCCGCCTTCACCCTGCCCGACTGGCTCAACTACATCGTGGCCGGGGGAGCGGCCTCCATTACCTTCATTTCCATCTATACGCGATTCCTTGCCGAAAAGCGTGACGCCGACGCGCAAAAAGCTTTTTCCATCATCATCACGGTCATGACGGCGGTGATGATTGTCGGAACCATTGTTACTGAGATTTTCACTCCCCAGTTTGTGCGTTGGATGTTTGACGGTTTTTCGCCTGAGCAAGTCGAGCTTTGCGTGTATCTCACGCGCATTCTGTTGCCCGCTCAGATTTTCTTTTACGTCGGCGGCGTGGTTTCCGCCGTCTTGTTGTCGCACCGTCTGTTCCTGTTCCCTGCCTTTGGTCCGCTGCTTTATAACGTGTTCATCATTCTGGGAGGCGTGCTCGGCGGCCGCCATTTTGGTATTGCGTCGCTGGCTTACGGCGCGTTGGCGGGGGCTTTCGCGGGCCCCTTTCTGGCCAGTGTGATTGGGGCGGCCCGCATGGGGACGGGCTACCGTCCATCGTTCGACGTTACAAATCCTGCATTCCGCGAATGGGTGAAGCTTTCCGTGCCGCTCATGCTGGGAGTTTCGTTGGTGACTGCCGACGACTGGATTCTGCGGCACTATGCGTCGAGCGGCGTCGGCGATATTGCCCGGCTCAACTACGCGAAACGCCTGTTCGCAGTACCTATAGCCGTCCTAGGACAGGCAACCGGACAGGCATCTCTGCCCTTTTTTGCCCGGCTTTTCAACGAAAAGCGCCCGCGCGAATTTGCCGCCACAGTCAACGACTCGGTGTACCGCGTTGCAGCTGCCTCATTTCTGGCCACAGGTTGGATGATGGCGGCGGCCCTGCCGCTCATTGATCTGGTGTACCGGCGCGGGCGCTTTCTTTTTTCTGATACCCAAACCACCGCGACCTACTTTTTCTGGTTTTCGCTTTCACTCGCTCTCTGGTCGGCGCAAGGGCTCTACGCACGCGCCTTTTATGCCGCCGGAGACACACTCACGCCCATGGTGGCAGTAAGCATCATCACCGCCGCCTCCTTGCCAATCTATTCTCTCCTGTTCGGGAAATTCGGTGTCGTCGGATTGGCCATTGCCTCAGACATAGGAATTGGAATCAATCTGCTCGCTCTGGCGTGGCTGCTCGATTACCGTAAGCTGGTTGCGCTGGGAGAACTGCAGTGGGGTGAGCTGGGAAAGTCCGGACTAAGCGCGATTGTGGCAGGAGGGCTTAGTTTTCGAGTAGCCAAGATCGTGCCTCTGTCCACTTCCGGGCACGGCAGCCGTTCCGCCGATCTGCTTCAATTGGGCCTGATCACAGTGACCTGGGCGGCCGCGGTTGCCGGAGGTCTTTGGCTGTTGCGATCGCGGCTGCCGCTCGACCTTCGCCGCCGCAAAGCCACGGCTTACCCGGGCGTGGCCCAAGGGGAAAGCACGGAAATCATCAGGACGGGGGGGCAGCCGTAGAGCTAGCTAGTGGTTTGCTTTCTGTAGCACGCGCAAATGCTGGAGGGTATCCGCCCAAGATCTGCTCGGTTTTTGGCGCATGGGAGCGAAAAGTTCAAAGACCAACCCACCGGACGAATTTCGAACGGGCTCTACGGCTGTCGCAAGCCGTTGGTGAAGTGCTGCATCGCGAAGTAGCATTCGCAGGCAGCTTTTTCAAGTCCGGGACGGGTTGAGGATCTTCACCGACCCGCGCAGGTTCTCGATCAGCCCACTGCGCTGCAGAATGCCCGTCCGCCAAGCTCACGCTAGGGCGCCCGGTGCCCAACATTTGAGCCATGAATTCGTGAGTGACCAATATGGTTTCAGACTGGACGCGGTCCTGGCACATGAGCAGCCAGCGCGCCAGGCGCTGCTCGATTTCATGAAGACGGTTGCAAGCCGCGATCTGAGCCACCTGCAAGGCCTGAATCAACACCTAGCGATTCCATTTAACCTGCAGTTCTGGCGTGGAGTTCAGCACGTCCATGAGCACACTGGATTTCACCCTGAGCCCGATGCCCGGGATTTGCATGACGGCGGGTTGGGGACCGAGTTCCAAGCCCACGGATAGCGGCGTCCCGACGATGCCATCCTTGCCGACGATGGCAACTTCGACGCTTCTACCATCACTGGTGAGGACCACCAGTGAAGCCCTGCCGCCATTCAAGAAATACGCAAACTCGATCTTTGCGCCGGCCTCCTGCAAGATGTGGTGTTGCGGGAACTCGATGTGTTCGAGATGCCGCCGCAACAAGTTGTATTGGTTGTCTGGGATGGAGAGCAAAATCGCGTTGTGAACCAGCCTGTCCGTAGAATCAAGACGCATGGCAGTTTGGAGCCTTCGTGTGCTTCTGTCTGCCACACCTCTTCCCCTGCCCGCTTATTTGCTAGTACTAACGTGTTTTCACGGGTGCGCGTAGGCTATTTGCCGCAGAAAAACCTGTCAGTTCGACAGCGAACGGAGAGCTGAAGCGGTTACTCGAGGCCAAGTCCGCAGTTATAGTCCTGGACGACGCGGTAACATTCGCAGGCGGTTTGTTCCAATCCTTGCCGATTCATGATTCGCACCGCCCCGCGGATATTCTGAATCAGCCCAGCCCGCTGCAGAACGCCAGCTGCAAGAGTAACGCTGGGTCTCCCCGTGCCGAGCATCTCCGCAAGGAACTCATGGGTTAGAAACAACACCGGGGATTCGACGCGGTCCTGGCACATGAGCAGCCAGCGCGCCAGTCTCTGTTCGATTTCATGTAGCCGGTTGCAGGCGGCGATTTGCGCTACTTGAAACCCCTGAAGAAACACGTAACGAAGCAGCTCTTTCTTCAGTTCTGGACAGTTTGCCAGCACGTTCTCCAACGCGGAGGCTGTGACTCGGAATCCGTCTCCGGGTACCTGCATGATGGCGCGATAAGGGGCTTCGCATATATCCACCGCAAGGCAGGCGCTCACCATGCCTTCCCTGCCCACAATGCCGACTTCACAACTCTTGCCGGTGGTGGTTTGAACTACCAGTGAAGTCATGCCGGAATTGAGGAAGTATGCGAGTTCGACTTTTTCTCCCGGCTCATGGAACAGGAAATGCTGGGGAAGCTCCAGGTATTGGAGATGGGGCTGAAGCAAAGTGAACTCATGCCCAGGCATGGAGAGCAGCATCACGTTGTTGATTGCCTTGCCGGTCGCATCCGTGCGCGTGCCCGGATGTAACGCGCTGGCCTTAACCACGGCGGGTGGTTTGCCGACGGGTGCGCCGTCGACTTCGATTAGCGGTTTGATTGTCACGGCTATACGGATGCCCGCGAGCGGGCCAGCGCTGTTTCGAGAATCCTGTAATTAGCAGTTTTATTTCGGGGACTTGTCTCTAAGGTTTTACGGAAGCAGTTGGAAGGGCAAACACTACGCCACTACCAAATGCAGCGGGGTCTCCCGGCTCTTCCAGGAGACCCAACAAGAGTCTTGTGAAAAGCTACGCCCTTGCCACCGCGACCGCTGGCTCGGCGGAGGATAGACCCTTGGTTTCCTCGCCGTTCACCTTCTGTCCGACCTGGCCACCTTTGCGGATGTCGATGCCGCCTTTGAAGTAGGCGCCGTCTTCGATCGAGATGCGAGCCGCGACCACATCGCCGGTGAGCGATCCGTCGCTGCGGATGTCGACCCGATCGCTAGCGGTCAAATTGCCGCGCACCTTACCCAGTACTACGATCTCGCGGGCATTAATGTTGGCCGCAACCACTCCATTGCGACCCACGGTCACGCGGTTGCCCGAAAGGTTGATGGAACCTTCCACGCGGCCGTCGATGTACAAAGACTCAGAACCGGTTACTTCGCCCTTGATGACCAGCGATTTGCCAATGGTCGCCTGGTCTGCCGTAGTGGTAGTCGCCGGGCGCGGCGCAGCGGGGGGCTCATGCGATGACATCGCAGGGGCGCTCGGTGTGGAAATGGTTGGACGCTCTGGTTCGGTTGGCCGAATAGGCGTCGTACTAGGCTGATTCGTGGGCTTCCACATGGGGTAAACAGTCCTTTCCTCTTTGGGATTGGGGTCACGAGTTGCATTTCCGTGACCAAATGGTATTGTACTCCGCTGCTTTCCCTTAGGCACTGTGGAAAAACCGTGTTTTTAAAGGAGTTTCCTCGGAAGGTACGTGCTCTCGCGCTTGGCCAAAGATCTTTTGGAGTTATCTGTTTGGGCGTTTGTGGCCAACGCTATGTAAACATTCCAGGCAGAAAATTCTCGGTAGGACTCAATCTGTCGGTCGGCAGGGGAGTATCCTCAGGCAGGAACTTATCACCGTTGGGAGAACACTTATGTTAGAAGAAATCGCCGCCTCCTCGACTCTCACCATCGCCCCGCCGCAGCCGGGAGAGTATTCGCCGTATTACCACCGCTACATTTCGCTGGTCGCGGGCAATGACATTCTGGCCACCCTCGATGTGCAGCGCCGGCAGATGATCCTGCTGCTTTCCAGCCTCAGTGAGGCTGATGGCGACTTGCGCTATGCACCCGGCAAATGGAGTGCAAAAGAAGTGCTCGGACACGTCAACGACGCCGAGCGGATTTTTGCCTACCGCGCCCTGCGGATCGCCCGCAACGATTCGACGCCCCTGGAAGGTTTCGAGCAGGATGACTACGTCCGCAACGGCCCCTTCGAGCAACGGCCGCTGGCTGATTTGATTGAAGACTTCATCGCCGTGCGCCGGGCAACTCTGTCGTTACTTAGGAATCTTGACCTAGCGGCCTGGTCGCGTCGAGGCATCGCCAACCAGAATGAAGTCACGGTCCGCGCCCTTGCCTACATCGTTGCCGGCCATGAACTGCATCACCGCCGGATTCTGGAAGAGAAATACTTTACCGCGAACCGCGGATAGATCATTGCCCGCACCGGTTGAGATCGCACTCGGAGGCTAAGCCGGTCAGTATGCCTCAAGGGATGGGCAGGTGGCGATCCACCGCAATCCGCGGGACGGATTCGCTACTCCGCCGTGCGCTGCGAACGTGGCCTGCGGGCGGCGGCGGAGATACGTGGTAGGCGGTATTCACATTCGTTAGGCCTCAGGTATCCTGAGAGCTGAACGCCGCTAGCCGACAGTACTTTCATGCTCTCCGATTCCACTATCCTTAAACATATTACCCACCAGCCAAGGCGCTCTGCCGGTTTCAAGCAGTTGGTGCGAGAGCTGGGACTACACGGAAGCGCCCGCCGCGAGCTTGACGATCGCCTGCAGAAGCTGGTCGCCAGCGGACAACTTACCCGATCCGATTCCGACCACTACGCTCTGCCGCCAGCCAGTCCCAACAAGAATTTGGTGGCCGGCCGTTTGACAATGCACCGCGATGGCTTCGGCTTCGTCATTCCCGACGCCAATTCGATCAGCCCATCCTTCAAATCGCGGCTGGTTGGCGACATCTTTATCGCGCCCCATCAACTCGGGAACGCCATGCACGGCGATCAGGTACTGGTCGACATTGGCGCGATCCGTCCTGATGGACGCGCGGAAGGCCGTATTGTGCGATCGGTCGAGCGCGCGCACTCCACGGTGGTCGGCATTTTTCACCATGGCAGCCGGCACAATTACGTGAAGGCGATCGACAGCAAGATCACTCCGGAAATTATTATTCCCCCCGGCATGGAGATCCCGCCGGGTCAAGGCGGTCAAATTTCTTCGGCGTCGGCGCTCACCACTGTGGCTGGTTCTGAGGGTGATGCCCGACAAGCGCACAGGACAGACGGTGCCGAGAGGAAGACCGAGAACACGCGATCCGTCGACCGCGTACTAGGCGAGGAAGCTGCGCGGCGTCTCGAATGGAACGACCTTGAAGGCGTGGTAGTCGATGTCGAGATTATCGACTGGCCGACGACCACGCAGAATCCGCGCGGACGCGTGATCGAGATTCTTGGCCGCGAAGACGATTTTGGCGTCGATGTCGAAATCATGATCCGGAAATTTCACCTCCCGCACCGTTTTCCCGCGGAAGTTCTCGAACAAGCCCAGTCCGTCCCAGCCGTTATTCCAGGTCACGAACTTCATCATCGCCGCGATTTCCGACATCTCCCTATGGTTACCATCGACGGCGAGACGGCGCGTGACTTCGATGACGCGGTCATGGTGTCCACACTGCCGAATGGCAACTTCGAATTACAAGTTCACATCGCGGACGTGGCCCGCTACGTGACGCCGGGCTCGCCGCTGGACCAGGAAGCTCGCTTGCGGGGTACCAGCGTTTACTTTCCCGACCGGGCCGTGCCCATGCTGCCGCTGGAGCTTTCCACCGACATCTGCAGCCTCCGACCGCAGAGTGACCGGCTGGTCATGTCGTGCGTTATGGAGATCGACCATCGCGGCGAAATCCTGCGCTACGAGTTGTGCAACGGCGTGATTCGCTCTGCCGAGCGCATGACGTATACAGCGGTCAACGCCGTGCTCCAGGGCGATGCCGTTGTGCGCGAGCGTTATGCCGCTCTGGTGCCAAGGTTCGAACTCATGCGTGACCTGGCTTTGATCCTGAACCGCAAACGCCATCGACGCGGATCCATCGACTTCGACCTGCCAGAGCCGGTGATCGAATTCGACGAGTTCGGACTGATGAAGAGCATCACGCGCTCGGAACGCAACATTGCACACCGGCTGATTGAGGAATTCATGCTCTCCGCCAACGAGTGCGTCGCCGAATATATCGAGTCGAAGCGCACGGCTTCGCTGTACCGCGTTCACGAAAAGCCTGACGCCAAACGGGTCTACGACTTCGAAGTCATCGCAGCCACGTTTGGGTATTCGCTGGGTGTGGGTCCGCTGCCAATCCAGCGCGTGCACCTGAAAGCCGACCGGCGATCGTCTTATGGAACCGGAAAGCGCGTCCGAGAGATCGAAGTGCCCAAGGAAGTTCACATCACGCCCCGCATGTATCAGAAATTGGCGGAGAAGATCGCGGGGAAGCCGGAGGAGCGCATTCTAAGTTACCTGATGCTACGGTCGCTCAAGCAGGCGCGGTATTCGGAAGAAAATCTGGGGCACTTCGCGTTGGCGGCGACTAGTTACACGCACTTTACTTCGCCGATCCGACGCTATCCGGACCTCATCGTGCACAGGATTTTGAAAGATGTGCTGCGCGATTCAGCGGAAAAGCGGGAAGGCCAAGTACCGGTGGGAGCCTGGCCTCGCCATGGAAACGCCGCTCCGCGGGGCGCGGCTACACCTCATTCAAGCCCGGACAGCGATGCTCCCTCTCCATGGTCGAAGCGTCGCGATCAGGCCGCTCATCGCCAATCCCACGAACCTCTCGGCGGACCCATTACGCTCGACGAGCTTCACAACATCGCCGAGGAGTCCAGCCAGTCCGAGCGCCGCTCCGACGACGCCGAACGCGAACTCATGGAATGGAAGAAGGTCAAGTTCATGCAGGAACGCGTGGGAGAGGATTTCGACGGTCTCATCACCAGCGTTACCAAGTTTGGTTTCTTCGTCGAACTGACCGACCTTTTCATCGAAGGGCTAGTCCCGCTCAACACCCTCACCGACGACCGTTATCTGTATCACGAGAACACGCGGCAGATTATTGGACAACGCACTCGCAACACTTACAGCATGGGCGACCGCATACGGGTGCTGGTCGACCGCATTGATCCGGTGGAGAAGAAGATCCAGTTCGCCATGCTCGACGATGCGCCTCCCCTGCTATCTCGTGCATCAACCGGAAAGTCTTCCCGAAAATCGAAACCCAAGCGGAAGTAAACTCTTCGAACCATCCCCACTTCTGCTATCGTTTTCTCCTATGCACCACAGACTCACTAGCTTGCTGCTGGTTCTCACTTGTGCGTCTATTGCCTTGGCAAAAGATAAATACCAGCACGCGGGGCGGCTCCGCCTGGACCGCAGCGGCGAGAAGTGGGCCGAAAAGACTCTGCATAAGCTGACGCTCGAAGAAAAGATCGGCCAGGTCTTCATGATCTGGTGCCGCGCCAGCTTCCTCAACCTGGAGAATCCCGAGTATCTGCAATTGCGCGAGGCCATGCAGAACTACCACGTTGGCTCCTTCGCCATGACGGTGCACGTGGACGGTCCCTATTTGTTGCGCAGCGAACCGTTTGAAGCCGCCGATCTGCTTAACCGGCTCCAGCAGGATTCCAAGCTTCCACTCTTGTTCGCGGCCGATTTTGAACGTGGCGTCTCCATGCGCTTGCTGGGGACCACAGTCTTTCCTCACGCCATGGCTTTCGGCGCGGCAGGAAGCGAAGAGTATGCCCAGACATTCGGCCGCGTCACGGCTGAAGAAGCGCGCGCCATCGGCATCCAATGGAATTTTTTTCCCGACGCGGACGTGAACTCCAATCCTGCCAACCCCATCATCAACACACGCTCTTTCGGTGAGGATCCCAAGCAAGTGGGCGATCTGGTGGCTGCATATATCAAGGGCGCGCACCAAGGGGGGATGCTGGTCACCGTGAAACATTTTCCCGGGCACGGAGATACGGCCACGGACTCGCATCTCGGAGTGGCAAGTGTCAACGTAGACCGCGCGCACCTTGACTCGATCGAACTGCCTCCATTCCGTCACGCCATTGAAGCCGGCGTCGACTCGGTCATGGTGGCACACGTTACCGTGCCCGCGCTCGATTCTGACCCCAATCATGTGGCGACGATTTCGCCGGCCGTTGTCTCAGATCTGCTCGAAAAACAACTCGGCTTCAAAGGCCTCATCGTTACCGACGCACTTGACATGGCGGGCCTGACACACCTGTTCCAAACCAACATCGGCCGTGCAGCGGTGGAGGCCTTCAAGGCGGGAAACGATTTGTTGCTGATCCCGGCAGACCTCGGCGCATCCTACAACGCCATGCTCGAAGCTACCCGGTCGGGAGAAATTTCGCGCCAGCGCCTCGACCACTCGGTCCTCAAGATATTGAAAGCAAAGGCATCCCTTGAGTTACAGAACGCCCGACTAGTGGACGTCAACGCGATTTCGACGTTGGTGGGCAAGCCCGAGCATCTGGCATTTGGCCAGCAGGTCGCAGATGCGGCCGTAACGCTGGTGCGTGACAACGGGAAGATCCTGCCACTAAAACGTGGGGGAACTGTTCAGTCAGGACTTCCGTATATGACAGTGGAGGAAACGCACAACCGTGTCGTGGCTGTGCTTTTCTCCGATGATGTGCGCTCCGATTCAGGGCGGGCTTTTGGACGCGAGCTTCGCGCTCGGGTGCCGGATGCGCGCGTGCTCTATGTCGATCCGCGAATCGCTGCCGGCATGAGTGCCGACGTCTTGGAAGCAGTAAACGAGGCACAGACCGTGGTTGCGGCCGTGTACGTGGTTCCGACCGCAGGCAAAGTGGCCAGTTCTCCGGCGGCGGGGGCGCCCGGAAGTCCCACCTCGGGAGCTATGAAAAATTCGGTTTCGCTGGCCGACGCCACAGGAGAGCTGTTGCAGCAATTGTTGGATCGGGCAGCCGAAAAAACCGTGGTCGTTGCCGTGGGTAACCCGTATCTTGCGTCGGACTTTCCTGCGATTCAGAATTACATGTGTACGTTTTCCAACGCCAATGTTTCTGAAGTTAGCGCAATAAAGGCGCTGTTTGGAGAAATCGCGATTCGCGGACATCTTCCGGTAACGGTTCCCAATGTCGCACAGCGCGGCGCCGGGATTGAGCGCCCGCTGCAAGTTGCCAGTAAGGAGTAGGAACATGCGCATCCCCATACGGCTGTTCGCTAGGATGCATCTGAGCTTCACTGTATTCGCCGCGTTATTGCTTTTGCCCGCCCGCGGTGCCGCCGCACAGAACACAAACCGCGACGACCAAGACAAAAATCTCGACATCCAGCTTCACGTGGGCAAAGACGCCGACGCCCAGAAAGTTGGATTACCTTTGTATCCGGGCGCGCGCCTGAAGCACGAGGAAGAAAATCAGAATCGCGCCAATTTTGCGCTTCTCACCGGCGCGTTTGGCATGAAGTTGGTGGTCGCCAGTTATGATTCCGGCGACGCTCCCAGCAAGGTCATCGCTTATTATCGGGAGCAATTGAAGCGGTACGGCCGAGTGCTCGAGTGCCGTACCAAAGAGTCCGGCGGCGATGTTCGCGCAAACGTTCACACTCAGGATTCTAAAGATTCCAAACAACTCACATGTGACGGCGACAATGCCGGCAACGTCGTGGAATTGAAAGCGGGCACGCAAGACAACCAGCACGTGGTCTCCGTCGAGCCTTCGCAAAGCGGCAAAGGATCGACTTTCGCCCTCGTCTATGTGTACACCCGGGGAAAGCAAGGAGACATCTGAAAAAGACATCTGAGGTGGAGGATCTCAACATGCCGATTCCAAGATTTCCACACGCGGCTAATTCTCGATGGTTGTTCGCCGCCTCAGTTGTAACCCTGCTGCTGCTCCTGCCCGCCTGCAGTGTCAATGTGAAGAAGGAGGCGAATGGCGAGGACAAGCAGGTTGACATCAAGACTCTGGTCGGGGGTATTCACGTCAGTAAGCAGGCCGACGCTTCCGATGTTGGCTTGGCCATTTATCCCGGCGCGCGACTGAAGCTCAAAAACTCCGACGGGGATAACAAGAGCGCGAACGTTAACATCTCCGGCTTTGGCTTTGGTGTGAAAGTCGTTGCTTTGGAATATCAGACGGACGACGCGCCCGCCAAGCTCATAGCCTTCTACAAGGACCAACTGAAGAAATATGGAAGCGTGCTCGAATGCCACAGCTCCAAGCAGGTGAGTGTAGACGCGAAGTTTTCCGGCAAATCTGGCGGTGAATCCCACGAACTGACCTGCGACAGCTCCAGCGGCAACCACGTCGAGCTCAAGGTCGGCACCAGAGAGAATCAGCACATTGTGGCGGTCGAGCCGGAAGGCAAGGGATCAAGCTTTTCCTTGGTCTACGTGCGCACTCACGGAAAAGACGCCGATATTTAGCCGGGATTCGTAGCCGGTGGGAATGATCCGCGCCTTCAAGGTTGCGCTTTTCTGGATCGCTGGAGCGGACGACGAGGTACCGGTGCACCCTTGAGTTTCCTTGTCTGCCGCCGTGCATGCGATACTTTTCACTCCAGTCCTGACGCTCTGCTTACGATGGAACATCCTTGTCACAGTTGCCATCAAGCGGTCGAAGATGGTGTGCCTTTCTGTCAACATTGTGGAGCGCCGCAGATTCGTGTGGCGACCGTTGAGCCGCTGCTGGCGAGCGAGTCCGCCGGTGCGGAGGGTCAATCAGCGCGGGACTTGGAGGTCATTCAAACCACCCTGCCTGTTTCCGAAGTCGCTTCGCCCATGCAATGGTCGAAGGCACTGCCCGCATGCGCCCTGGCTGCTGCAATCGCCGCTGTGCTGATGGCCCTGGGTTTGATGGTCCCCTTTCTGGCGGTCGTCGGAGCCGGATTTCTCGCCGTCGGCTTCTATCGCCGGCGCAATCCGGGTGTTCTGATCAAGGCAGGAGTGGGAGCACGGCTTGGCGCCGTGAGCGGACTGCTCTGTTTCGGAATGTCGGCTGTCCTCGAAGCGCTAGCCCTTGCGATATTTCATAAGGGTGCAGTGCTCCGCGACAAAATGCTCGAGGCCATCCAGCAGGCTGCCTCGCGCACCACCGACCCCCAAGCTGTGGCCATGCTCGATTATCTTAAATCTCCGGCAGGCATGGCAGTAATGATAGTGTTGGTGCTGATGTTCGCGTTTGTTGCCTTCGTGGTTCTGAGCAGCTTGGGCGGGGCTTTGGGAGGGATCCTTCTCGGCCGCGCGAATCGCCGGTAACCCCCATCGTTTGCCTCGTGGATCGTCAGCTCGCCCTTGCCGCACGCGACGCCGCCCGCGTATGATGCAGCGTTCGTAACTCTCGCAAATGAACAAGCCTGCACGCGGTTCGCTGCTCGCTATCGAATGCCTCGAGGCGAAAGACATTCTCGCCCTGCTGAAGTTGGCGCGAAGGATGAATCCCCTCAAGGCTCGACCGCTGCTGCGCAACAAGCGCATCGTGCTGCTGTTTTACGAGGCATCCACGCGCACGCGATCGTCGTTTGAGTTTGCCGCCAAAGCGCTGGGCGCGACGACCACGCTGGTGCAATCGGCTGGATCAAGCATCGAGAAAGGCGAATCGCTGCTCGACACCGGCTATACCTTGCGCGCCATAGGCGCGGATGCGATCGTGATCCGTCATCCCTCGGCGGGGGCGCCGCTGCTGATGGCGAAGCATCTTGACATTCCGGTCATCAATGCGGGCGACGGCATGCACGAGCATCCCTCGCAGGCGCTGCTGGACGCGTTTACGATCCTGAAACACAAGAAGTCTTTCAAGGGGCTGCAAGTCGCGATCATTGGAGACATTTACCATAGTCGCGTGGCGCGCTCGGCTTGCCATTTACTCAGCAAATTCGAGGTGAAGATTACGCTCTGCGGTCCGCCTGAATTCGTGCCAGAGGTTGCGGCAACGCTTGCTCCTGGGCTCCGCGTGTCTCGGTATATGGAGGATGCGCTGCGCGGCACAGACGTGGTGATGCTGCTCCGGCTTCAGAAAGAGCGCCTCGCCGGCCAGAAGATCCGATTGCAGGACTACATTGCGCGCTACCAGATGACGTCGGCGCGATTGAAACTTGCCCGCCGTGATGCCATCGTTATGCATCCAGGGCCGATTATCCGCGGCCTGGAGCTGACTGCCGAGGTGGCTGACGGTCCGCAGTCGGTGATCGTGGATGAAGTTCAGAATGGCGTGCCCACGCGCATGGCGATCCTGGCGCGAGCGTTGGGAAAAGCGGGATAGCCATTGAGGCGGGTATCTCCGGATCGAAACGCGTTGTCCTCGGCGGTGCCGGACATTTGATGGATCTGGAAAAGCCCGCCACCATTCAGCATCAGGTGATCGGTTTCATGGAATCGAATCGCTGCTGACTGGACGAGGCAATCTAGTTGCGGGGATTTTGGGTGGCGCGACCTTCAGCGCCGCCATGGGCGATTAGTGAGGCTTGGGGCTTCAGCCCCTCAGGTTCTACCAGGGTCAGCATGCCCAAGGATAAATCCAAACCGAGTTCCCTCCTCCTCAAGGGCGGCCACTTGATCGATCCTGCCGCAAGGATCGATGCGCCCATGGACGTGTTGCTGAGAGATGGACGAGTGGCGGAAATTGCCCTCCCTAACCAGATCCGTGGCAGCGCGGATGAGAAATTCGATGCTCGCGGATTGATAGTCGCCCCCGGCTTCATTGATCTCCACGTTCATTTGCGTGAACCGGGACAAGGTTACAAGGAGACTATGGTCACGGGGACAGAGGCCGCAGCAGCAGGTGGCTTCACGTCAGTGTGCACAATGCCCAACACCACTCCGGTGGTAGATACACCCGAGTGGGTCGCCTGGCAGCGACAGCCGGAGCGAGGAGGGGTTGTGAATGTGTTTCCCGTCGCCGCCGCCACCCGCGCCAGTCGCGGGGCCGCGCTCACCGACTTCGCTGCCCTGCGGCGAGCCGGGGCAGTGGGCGTGACTGACGATGGCAAACCCATTCTCGATGATGAGATCATGCGCGGGGCTCTGCTGCTGGGAGCCGACTTGAATTTGCCCGTCGTGCAGCACGCCGAAGATACGCGCATCACCGAAAGCTGTTCCATGCACGCAGGTCCTACCAGCTTCCGTCTTGGTCTGCGCGCCATGCCGAGCATCGCCGAGGCCAGCATCGTTGACCGGGATGTGCATCTTGCGCAGCGGATTCCCGGCTCGCGCCTGCATGTGGCGCATCTTTCGACAGCGGACGCTCTCAAGGCTGTGCGCCGCGGCAAGCGTGGGAATCATAAAGCCCGGGTCACTTGCGAGGTCACTCCGCATCACTTCACTCTGCTCGACGAGGATGTAGGCGAGTACAACACTAATTGCAAGATGAACCCGCCGCTGCGCTCGGCAGCGGACCGCGAAGCTATCCTGGTTGCGCTCGCCGACGGCACCGTTGACGCCATCGCCACCGACCACGCTCCTCACGCGACACACGAAAAAGAGGTCGAGTTCGACCGCGCCGCGTTCGGTGTCACCGGACTCGAAACCGCGTTGGCTTTAGCCATCACAAGACTACACCGCGAACAGAAGATTCAGTTGGCCCGCATCGTTGAACTCTTCACTGCCGGACCCGCACGCGTCTTCAACCTCCGAGGACGCGGATCGCTCACGCGCGGCAATTTCGCCGACGTAACCATCTTCGATGCCAAGAAGCGCTGGACGTTTGAAGCTGCGAAGTCGCGGTCGATGTCGCACAACACGCCCTTCGACGGCTGGCAGTTAACCGGAAAGGTTGTCGCAACCATCGTAGGTGGGAAGATGATATACGGCGCGGAATGAAACGACTAGCCTTGTTGCGGAGAGGGTAGGGCCACGGTCGGAGACGCCAGTCGCAAGGCGACGGTATTCATCAGCCCGGCACGTAGGTGCCAGGTAAGCCAGACCCAAGAGAGGAACCTAGTCCCGGGCGGGGACGGATGGCACCAAACCCTTCGTTGGCGACACTGTAGTTCTGAAATCCAGCTGGTGGCCTTTTCCCCATCGCTCGAGATATTCGCAGAGTCCGTCGAAATCTCCGTCCGGCTCGACCTCAACGGCGTAAAGCTTGCCGTCCGAGTTCTCATGCGATGCTTTCCACTCCTGAACTTTTTGAGGACCTCATCCTTCTCGATGTCGGTGCTTCTTGAGAAATAAAGTGCAAAGTTCTGTGACCGCTACGGCGCAACTCCGTTTCCCTGAGCTTTGAACTAACTTACAATCCCCATTCTCTTCCCCACCCTCGACAGCAGCTCCAGCGCCCGCTCCAGCTCCTCCCTTGTATGCGTCGCCGTCATGATGGTGCGGATGCGCGCTTTGCCTTCCGGCACCGTGGGAAAGGCGATGCCGGTGCCTAGAACTCCCGCTTTGAAGAGTTCGCGGGAGAAGTCCATGGTGAGCTTGCCGTCGCCGATGATGATCGGCGTGATCGGCGTCTCGCTGGCGGGCGTGGCATGCCCGCCAATATCGAAGCCGAGCAGCCCCAGTTCTTTTTTCCAGAAGCGTGTGTTCTCCCACAGTTTCTCCCTGCGCTCGGGTTCGTTTTCCAGAACATCGAAAGCAGCGATACAGGTCGCCGCGACCGACGGCGGATGCGATGTCGAAAACAAAAAAGGCCGCGCCCGGTGATAGAGAAAATCAATCAGGTCGCGGGTCCCGCAGACATATCCGCCAAGCGCGCCAATCGCCTTGGACAAAGTTCCAACCTGAATATCGACGCGCCCGTGAACGTTGAAGTGGTCAATGGTGCCGCGCCCGTTTCGGCCCAGCACGCCGGAAGCGTGTGCGTCGTCAACCATCATGATGGCGCTGTACTTCTCAGCCAGATCGCACAGCCCGGGTAGCGGCCCGATGTCGCCGTCCATGGAGAACACGCCATCGGTGATCAGCAGCTTCTTACCCGGTTCGCCCTTTACGCTGGCGAGTTGCTCTTCCGCGTGCGAGATGTCTTTGTGGCGGAAGACCAGAATCTTCGCTCGCGACAGGCGCGCGCCATCAATGATCGAGGCGTGATTCAGCGCGTCGGAGATGATGAAATCTTCCTTGCCCAGCACCGCCGAAACCGTTCCCGCGTTGGCGGCGAATCCCGATTGAAAGACCACACATGCTTCCACATTTTTGAAGCGCGCAATCTTTTCCTCCAGCTCCATGTGAATCTTCATGGTGCCGGCAATGGTTCGCACCGCGCCCGACCCCGTACCATACTTGCGAGTCGCTTCCAAAGCTGCCTCACGCAGCTTGGGATGTGTTGTCAGCCCCAGATAATTGTTCGACGCTAGGTTGATGACTTTCTTGCCATCGAACGTGCACACCGGCGCCTGCTCGTCCTCAAGCACGCGGAGCTTGAAGTGCGTGCCTTTGCTTTTGAGTTCATTGAGTTGATCGGTGAGATAAGACAGCGGATTAGCACGGGTTGCTGTCGTCATTTCGGCCTCGAAACTTCTTTCATCTGTGGAGTGAAGACTCTTCAGGACCAGTGGGGATCGGAATCAGGATCGGAACCACGGGCATTCTGACTGCAATATCGCTAAGTACTTACCTAACCCCATTGGGATACACCAATATCTTGCTGGCCTCGCCCGTCTTGAGCCGTTCCATGCCTCTGGAAAAATCCTTCATTGAGATGCGGTCGGTGATCACCGGATGCAGATCGAGTTTGCCGCTCTTGAGCAGAGCGGTCATCTGGTACCAAGTCTGATACATGCGGCGTCCGTTGATGCCCTGCACCGTGATGCCTTTGAAAATAATGTCTTCGGAAAAGTTCAGCGCGACCGGTTTCGAGGTCAGCCCCAGAAGGGAAATCCGTCCTCCGCGCCGCACCACATCGAAGGCGGTCCGAATCGAGTCAGGATGGCCCGCCATTTCGAGGACCACATCCACGCCGAGGCCTCCGGTCTTTTCCATGACAATCGCGCTGGCGTTTCCCTTGGAGGGATCGAGCACGTAGTCGGCCTTCATGTCGCGCGCGATCTTGCGCCGGTACTCATTCACTTCGATAGCGAACACGGTCGTGGCGCCCACTGCCCTGGCAACTGCGATGGCAAATAACCCAATTGGTCCGCAGCCGGTAATGGCAACGCTCTTGGCCGCAATTTCGCCGGCCAGCACGGTATGCACGGCATTGCCCAGCGGATCGAGAATCGAGGCATACTCCTGAGGCATGGCCGGATCGAGCTTCCAGATATTGGACTCGGGGATCACAACATATTCGGCAAAGGCGCCATCGCCATCGACGCCAATGATCTTCACATTCTGGCAAATGTGTGCCTCGCCGGTGCGGCACTGCAGACACTTGCCACACGCCACGTGCATTTCGGCGGAGACAAAATCGGCTTCCTTGACGCTGGTCACCTCGTCCCCATAGGCTGCGACCTCGCCGCAGAATTCATGTCCCGGAATCAGCGGAGGATGAATGCGGTTCTGCGCCCAGCGGTCCCAGTTGTAGATGTGCAGATCGGTACCGCAAATAGAGGCGACCTTGACCTTTACCAGCACATCGGTACGCCCAAACGCGGGAACTCTCACTTCGCGAACTTCCGCCCCGGGCGCGGCTTCTGGCTTGACAACCGCCAGCATGGATGTCGGCATGAAGGAAAACCTCACTGCGGTAAAAAAGGAGGCCTTGCGGCCATTCTCGGCGCATAGCCCCCTTTAAGCAAACGAAAGATTGTAGCATCGGAGCCAACCACGACGGGCTGTCTCTGATTGCTCCGAGGATTTCTAGCGGCCGCTGCCCGCCTATTCGTCCTTCGGCAATCCCTTGTCAAACCTTCGAGGTGAGTTAGTTTTGAACTCCTCGGACCGCCCCCGCGGAATGCTCAGAGTCTGCCATTCACTGGATCGCAGGTGTTTTGCCAAAAACACAATCTGCCCGATGTGTTGAGCATAGTGTGCGATCTGGCGGTTGATCGCTTGCAGCACAGTGTGCGGCTCACCGCGAATCGTCACCGTGCGCATGGCGTCTTCTGGCTTGAGCGGATCGAGCGCCGCAAACACTCGCGCCCATCCTTCCTCCCACCAGCGCATCACTTCGCCACGCGTCGTCGCCGCGTTCAGTTCAAACTCCTGATCACGATGGCGGTCGGGCTTTTCACCGTCGCTGGTGAGGAAATCCGTGAAGCGCGAGCGCATATTGCCCGCCAGATGCTTGACCAGAATGGCAACGGAGTTCGACTCTGGATCCATCGTGAGGAACAAATCTTCCTCTCGAAGCTGCGCCATTGCTCGTTCGCCCATGCGCTTGTGACCGCGCAATTGGCGGCGTGCTTCATCCAAATAATGCGCTGCCATGTCCATACATTAAGGGACCTGCCTCGTTTAAAGATGAGATGCCGAGGACAAAGCTGGCGAAATCACGTGCCCCATCCCCCGCCACCCGGGGACTCAACCCTAATTCTCTCGCCTTTGCGCAAGCGCGTGCTGAATTTGCCGGGCATCCGCTCGACCGACCCGTCGTAGCGCTGGACGCTAGCGTTTCCCGGGGCTCCAGCGCCCCCACCGACCAAGCCCCAAGGACCGTTGGACCGCCGGTCTGCAAGCAATGTGACTTCGCAGTCGGTGAGCACCTCAATTTCTCGGACGATTCCATTTCCCCCACGATGCTTTCCCCGTCCACCGCTTCCAGGGCGCAGTGAATATTGTCTAACCCTCAATGGATAAGCGTACTCCAGCGCCTCCGCGGGGGTATTCAACGAATTCGTCATGTGGGTATGGACGCCGGAGACGCCGGGCTTGACGGGTCGGGCTCCCATACCTCCGGCGATGGTTTCGTAATAGGCAAACGGCTGTCCGGTACGCGGATCAATACCACCGATGGTAAGGTTGTTCATGGTGCCAGCAGCCGCGGCGGGAATTCGATCGGGGATTGCCTGAGCCAGCGCTCGCAACAGAACATCGACAATGCGCTGCGACGTCTCCACATTCCCACCCGCAACCGCGGCGGGCGGGCGGGCGTTGACCATCGTTCCCTCCGGCGCGATTATCTTGATCGGCCGCATTAGCCCAGCCGTGGCCGGCACGTCTTCTGCAAGCAGACAGCGGAGTACGTAAAAACAAGCCGAATAGGTGATTGCCTCGACCGCGTTGACGCTCCCTTGAACCTGAGGATCTGTGCCGGTGAAATCGATTGAAACCATTGGCTGAGAAGCAGATTTCGGGCGGTCGTGTCTAACCTTCACCGTCACTGCAATCTTTATTGGCTTGTCGCTAATGCCATCATTGTCGAGGAAATCCTCCGCGCGGTAGGTTCCTGTGGGGACGCTCTCTACGAATGCGCGCATTAATTGTTCGGAATATTCCAATAGCTCGGATGCCGCGCGCTGGGCGCCCTCAACTCCATAACGGACACAAATTTCCTGCAGACGCTCGGCGCCAGTGTGACAAGCTGCGATCTGCGCACCCAAGTCGCCCTCGCGCTCTTGCGGCGTGCGGACGTTGTTCAGCAGCAATGCCAGGATATCGCGCACGATTTTGCCGGCGCCCATGATCTTAACCGGAGGGACGCGCAGCCCTTCCTGATAGATCTCGCGGCAGAGTCCCATCGAGCCGGCGTATGCACCGCCCACGTCAGCGTGGTGGGCGCGCGAAGCCACATAAAAGTCAGGAGGCTGGGCTTGGCGCGCGCGAACCCGGCGGCCGTGCCCCACGTGGGCAGGGGCTACGAGGGTGATGTCGGGTAAATGCGTGCCTCCGCGAAACGGATCGTTCAGCATGACCACATCGCCGGGGCCCATCTGGCACGCTGCAATCGCGGCGCGAACCGACATCGGCATCGACCCCAGATGAACCGGCATGTGATCACCCATGGCGATGACTTCGCCATGGCTATCGAACACGGCGCAGGAGTAGTCGCGCCGTTCTTTAATGTTCGGCGAAAATGCCGTCCGGCGCAGAACCGCTCCCATCTCTTCGGCGATCGAATGGTAGAGATTCTTGAAGACTTCCAGTTCGATGGGATCGCGACTCATGAAACCTGAAGTTTACTCGAAGCCACAACGTGATGTGCGAACACCAACAACACGGAGTCCCACATCCGGCTTTCCCTACTCAGAAATTTCCAAATGCTCCATTGGAAAAACAAGATGGGCCGCAATTATTGTATTGACACCTGGGGTGTAGTACCGCAATATCTTGGATCAAAGCAGCTATCCCTACAATGAGTAGGGTTGCTTCAGGCAACGGACCCGGGAGTTGAAACATTTCCAAGGGAAAATCGTTCACCGGAGGAATCTTCATGGCAACCAAGAAAAAAGCAAAAAAGAAGAAACATTAACCGCCCAGCGAGGCGGCACCTCGCAAAACCGAGAAATTTCACTGGCCTCTCAGGGGAAGCACCTCTTGAGAGGCTGTTCCTTTTTCTGCCGGCGTCCACGAATTTTGCCATAACCGCGCCGTCGGATGTGTCACAATAAGCAGGCGCCACACGGGTTTTGACGGAAATGAGCGCAAAGAAGAGAAGCGCGGGTAAGGCCATGGGAGGGGAGATATTCATCCCGGATAAGCTTTACTTCCGCATCGGCGAAGTGGCGAGCCTGTGCCGGCTGCCAGCCTATGTGCTACGTTTTTGGGAGACCGAGTTTCCGCAATTAAAGCCGGTGAAGAGCAGCACGGGCCAGCGCATGTACCGCAAACGCGACGTGGAAAATGTGCTGCGCATCAAGCAACTTCTGTACGACCAGGGCTTCACCATCAGCGGGGCCCGTCAACAATTGCGATCGGAAACCAAATCCGACAAGAGCCAGAGCACGATCCCGTTCCCCGCGCAATCAGCCGCTGAGATTCGCTATATCCGCCAGGGATTGCGTGAGATTTTGAACCTGCTTTCAACTCGCCGCACGGGATAGGCCAATTCCCGCATTGCGACTCTCGACCATGCCGTGGGCCCATTATCGATGGGGTCAACACCGCACCATCGCGATGGCTACTTCAATGGCCATAATAAAGATCTTCCAAAGCCTTCTTAACTTTGGCCGATAGCGCTTCCATGTCGCGCAATTTCAGCCCTGCAGTCGAGATTGGCTCGCCTACCCGCATCTCCAGCGGGCGGGGCTTGATGTGGTAGGTATCCATGGGCAGCAGTTCGTAGGTGCCGACCAGCGCGACAGGAACGACATCCACTTGCGCCTTGATCGCCAAAAAAAAAGTTCCAGGCAGGAACGGCTTAATCTCTCCATCCGGAGTGCGGCCGCCCTCGGGGAAAATCACCAGCGGCATGCCTGCCTGCAGACTCTTCACTGCCGAGCGGATACTGGCAATCGATTTCGTGGGCTTTTGCTGGTCAATGCAGACCTGTCCCGAGCGCTTGAGGTGCCAGCCTACCACCGGATATGAGAGCAATTCCTTTTTGAACACAATGCGGAACTGAAACGGCAGGTTCACATACAGGACTGGAATATCCATCGCCGAAGCGTGATTTGCGGCGTACACCTGTGGCTTCAAGGTATCGATTGTCTGCATGCCGGTCACCTCGACCGGCGACGCGATTGTCTTCATGATCAGCCACGACCAGGCGCGCGAAAACCAGTGCAGCAGTCGCCCCCCCCGGTCAAATACACCAATCGGCAACGCCGCCAAACCGAGAACGACCGTGTAAAGCCATATCAGCGGATCAAAAACTAAATAAGAACGAAGGCGGCTGAGCCAACCGTATTTGTTTGCTGAATGCGCAGGCTGCGATCGGAGGTTCTGAACCGGCGGCGTGTTACGATGCGCGGAACCAGCTGGCGCTGTCTCCGGAGTCTCCCCTAACTGATCAATCGATGAATTCGCTTCGACCACACTTCTATTTTAGGGGAAATACGTAAAAACTGCCGATTACTCGGAAGGTATCAAACTTTCGCTCCCAAGCTGCGCATGGCTTCGCCCACCACGTAGATCGATCCGGTGATCACAACCACTGTTCCCAGCTTGGACAGCGCCCGCGCACGATCCAGGGCGGAGGCAACATTCTCGGCCGTTTCGATCTCCGTCGACGACCGCTTCGCCGCCTCACGGATCTCCTCTGGAGACGCCGATCGAGGATTCTCTGCTTGGACGGCGATGACCTGCTCCGCCAGCGGAAACAAAATCTCCGCCATCTCCGAAATCGCCTTGTCGCGCATGGCGCCAAAGACAAAGATCAGTGGACGATCTTCGTATTGCGCTGAAAGAGCTGACCGTAGCGCCCACGCCCCTGCCGGATTATGCGCCACATCCATGACGATTTCAGGCGCCCCGGCCCGCGCCGGAATTACCTGGAATCTCCCAGGCCAGCGCGTTTCGCGGATCCCGCGCTCAATGGAGGCTGCCGTGATGCCAGAAGATCCCCGGTCCCTCAATTGCTTCGCCGTCGCAATCGCCAGCGCCACATTCCGCAACTGGTGCCGTCCCACCAAGGCGGTCTCGACAAGAATCTGTTTGCCCATGACTTGCATCGGGTAGCGATGAATGTACCCTCGTCCGTGCTTCTCAGCGCTGTTCGCTGTCGCCACCGCGATCTCTGTGTCCAGAGGCTCGTCTTCCCCGACCTTCGCTCCTCGGCACTCCGTACTCGCCACCACGTACTGACTGCTAGCAGGAGAAACCGGCGGCACGTATGGCACCGCGCTCAGGACCCGCGCACCCAGCTCGAGGACTGTGTTCCCGATCACATCATTGGCCTCCGGCTGCTGGGGCAACGTTACTACCACGCCGCCGGGACGGATGATCCCCACTTTTTCCCCAGCAATCTCGCCCACCGTGTTGCCGAGAAACTTCTCATGGTCCAGCGCAATGTCGGTAATGACACTCACTTCGGGTTCGACGACATTAGTTGCATCCAGACGCCCGCCCATGCCGACTTCCAGTACTGCCATTTCGATTGCCTCTTGGGCGAAGTGCTCAAACGCAATCGCAGTCATCATTTCAAAAAAACTCGGATGCCATGGCAGTTGGCCCTGCTCGACTAATCGCTTCGCTGCGCCATCGATTTTGCCATGCAACTCAGCAAAGTCGTCATCGCCGATCTCTGTTCCGTCCACCCGGATACGTTCATTGATCCGCAGCAAATGCGGCGAGGTGTACAGCCCGGTCTTGTAACCCGAAGCTCGCAGGATGGATGCCAACGTCGCCGCTGTCGAGCCCTTGCCGTTCGTACCCGCGATGAGCACGCTGGGGAATCGACGCTCCGGATTCCCCCGCGCTGCCAGCAGAACCCGCATGGCTGCCAAGTCGAACTTTTGCGACGGCGTATTGCTCAGTTCGTGCCCAAGGGCAAACATGCTCGCGATTGCGGTTTTGTAGGACATAGAAGCAGCCGTTAACTCTTGGCTCTTAGCTTTTGGCTCAGGCCTCTAGCTTACCAATTCCAACTTACAGGTACGAGTCTGAGGGAAATGGGAGAAGCACTTGCCAGGTCAGGAGGATCCAAGTGCACGGCTAACCGCTAAGAGCTTTCACGCCGTCATAAAGTCTAGCGCTCGCACAATGTAGGGTTTCAGCTGCTTGCGATGCACCACGGCATCGAGCATGCCATGCTGCAGCAGGAATTCACTGCGCTGAAATTCGGGCGGCAACTTTTGCCGGATGGTTTGCTCAATCACCCGCGGTCCGGCGAAACCAATCAACGCTCCCGGTTCGGCAATATTCAGGTCTCCCAGCATGGCAAACGATGCAGTCACACCCCCGGTGGTCGGATCGGTCAGCAATGAGATATATGGAACTTTCGCCTTATCCAGGCGCGACAGTGCCGCTGAAATCTTGGCCAACTGCATCAGGCTGACAACGCCTTCCATCATGCGCGCCCCGCCCGACGCCGAAACAATAATGAGCGGCGTGTTCGTGTCTATGGCGCGCTCCACGGAACGCGTAATCATTTCGCCAACCACGGTGCCCATACTGCCGCCTATGAAGCCATACTCCATAACGCTCATGATTACCGTTCGCCCGTCGACCTTACCTCGGGCATTGATCACAGCATCTTTCAAGCCCGTATCTTCTTGCGCCCGCCGCAGGCGCTTCGAATAAGGTTTCAGGTCCACGAACTTCAGCGGATCCGTGGAGACCAGATTCCCATCAAAAGTTTCGTATTGGTTATCGTCAAGCAGTTGCGCCAGACGAGTGCGGGCGTCGATGCGGAAGTGTTTTTCGCACTTCGGACACACATTCAGGTTCTCTTCCAGGTCCTTCTTCCAGATAATCTGCCGGCACCCGTCGCACTTTACCCACAACCCTTCGGTGCGGACTTTCTTCTCGCCCGAAGTATCCAGTTCGCCGGATTGTCGTTTGAACCAAGCCATAGGAAAAAAATCGTTGAATTGGTAATGTTGACTGTTGATTAAGACCCAGAGGCCCGACCTGGGTTCATGGGCTCTTCATTCAACCATCGGAAATCAACAATCAACATTGATCTCCTTCAATATTCGATCCCTCTCTGCGCCATTACACCCTTTTCGTAAGCGTGCTTTACCTGTCGCATTTCCGTGACCGTATCAGCGGCCTCGATAATTGTGGGGTGTGCATTCCTGCCCGTCAATATCACATGCACCATTTCCGGCTTCTTTTTGAGGCTCTCCACAACCTTCGCGGGATCGAGCATTCCATAGCTTATGGCGTAACTGATCTCATCCAGCACCACCAAGTCCCACTCCCCTGACTGGATTGCGGTTTCGGCTTCCGCCCAGGCATCCTCGACCATGCGGACGTCTTCCGGGTCCGGCTTCTGCGCACCGACCTTCACGAAGCCGCGTCCCATCGGCTTCATCACAAACTTGTTGCCGAACGCCTGCACTGCATCCAGTTCACCGTAATGCCACGAGCCTTTTAGGAATTGCAGCATCAGCACTCGCATCCCCTGGCCCACTGCTCGCAGGGCTGTGCCCATGGCCGCTGTCGTTTTGCCCTTCCCCGGCCCGGTATTCACAATAATGAGACCCTTACGAATGTCCGCCATGTGGAAATCGGAGGCTTGATTCTACTCGTTCCGGGCATTTCTGGGAAAAAAGGGAACCAAGCACCGGGTACAGCGGTCTTTACCACCGTGACAAAGCTTGAACAGTTCCGGCAACCTTCATAAATTGTGCAGGTGAACCTCAAAGTAGTGAACTTTTCCACGGAACCGGCGCATCCAAGGTTGCGTAACTAGATCCAGCCGATCTCCTCGCCAATCTTGCGGAGGTCTTGTCGTGACTAACAAATGTATCGTGTTATTGTGCTGCGCGCTTGCGGTCGTTCCAGCCTTTGGGGCGCAGCATGTGACCATGCGTCCCCGGCCGTCCCTCGATTCAGCCGATCAGGAACTGATTCGCGAGATTGTTGACTTGGAGCGCCAGGCCAAGGAGGCTTCCCTTCGTCGCGATGCTGAATTCTCCCAGCGCACGCTAGCCGATGATTATGTCGCTATCACTCCCTTGGGCCAGGTCACGACCAAGCAGGAAACGATTGGTGCGCGCAGAAGCGGCCAGCTCCGCTATGAGGCTATGAACATTACCGACATGGTGGTTCGCGTCTATGGCGACACCGCCGTCGTCACCGCCCGCGCCGACGTGAAGGGCCATCAGCTCGGAGAGGATTTCAGCGGACCTTATCGCTATACCCGCGTCTGGGTCCGCCGCAGCGGGCGCTGGCAGACGGTAAGCTACCAGGCCACTGTAACCCAGTAGACTGACCTCGAAGACGGCAACGGCAGTTCTTTGTGCTTTTTCCTACTTTGTGTCAGGACCTGCCCTAGTCGAAACTACCAGTGCGTCTTTCGCGCGCAAGCATCTCTGTCGTTCTAAAATGAAAACTCGTTTCCGCGTGGAGCGCTCAATTCATGAAGCTACATCAAAATTCTGTACTTCGATTATTCTCTGCCCGGCTCCTGCAGACGGCACTCTTGCTCGCCGTCCTGAGCGCGACCAGGTTTTCATCAGCCCAGGAACCCAAACTCTCTCCCGAAAAGCAACCTCAGATCGAGGCCGCGATTTCAACGTTCATGGCTAGCACGCACGTCCCTGGCCTCTCCGCCGCGGTGGTCGAAGACGGACGGTTTGAATGGGCCGCGGGCTTCGGCATGGCTGACCTGGAAAACAACGTTCCGGCCACTGAACATACTCTCTACCGGTTGGCGTCCATTTCCAAATCACTCACCGCAACGGCGGCCATGCAGCTGTTCGAGCGCGGGCAACTCGATCTGAACGCACCCGTTCAGAAATACTGCCCATCGTTTCCGCAGAAGCCGTGGCCGATTACCACCCGGCAGGTCATGGGACATCTGGCTGGAATCCGGCATTACAAGTCCGGCTCGCAAGACGATCCCGAAGTCGGCAATACCAAACACTTCGAAAAACAGATCGAGGCTGGGCTGAACTTCTTTAAGGAGGATTCTCTCCTGTCCCAACCGGGTACGCAGTTTCACTATTCGACACACGGATTCACGCTGGTCGGGTGCGTGATCGAAGGCGCCTCCGGCAGCAGGTACGTTGATTTTTTACGGCAGAACGTTTTCCTTCCAGCCGGGATGGCGCAAACTCAGTTTGATGATCGCTTCGCTATCATTCCTTACCGCACTCGCTTCTATGACAAGACTGAATCCGGCGTTGTGAGAAATGCCGATTTCCTGGACTCGAGCTACAAGGTTCCCGGCGGAGGTTGGTTGTCCTCAGCGGAGGACATGGCGCGATTCGAAGTCGCCATTGTTGACGACAAGCTAATCCGTCGCACCACGCGCGACCTCATGTGGACTCCGCTCAAACCGACCGACGGCTCCAAAGATGACTACGCGCTTGGCTGGGGTAGCGGTATTGAGAACGGCACCAAGGGAGTGGGTCACACTGGAGGCCAGCAGGGCACAAGCACGGCATTTCTGATCGCGCCGGAACAGCGGGCCGGAGTCGTGGTGTTGACCAACATGGAAGGGGCGCCTGCCGGCAACCTGGCGCGGCAGATCCTCGCCATTGTTGTTGCTGCGCCGGCGAACAAACCGCGGCCCTGAGACGGGTCACTATTCGGCCACTGACGCCCCAATAACGGAGAGCCGCCGGCTAACAGATTTCGTCCTGTGGTTGGGGGCAGGGTCAACCACCACCAGTTTGGAGTCAATTAGAGATCGAACTGGGTGCGGTCCTAAGGCAGTTCCACAGCTTTCCGCGGCATCTCCAGTGGAAGGTGTGGAGGCGCGGCGGACTCCCCTTCCAGCAAAGGCAGCGTAATACGCAGCGCTTCGATTTCCTTCTTAACCCGCACCAATTCCTGCTCTTTAACTCTTAGCACCTCGAAGGGACTCTTCATCGCGACTCCTTATTGTTTGCAGGGTGTAAGACTCGGCTGGCGCGGCCGACCATTCACAATTGTAAGCCATGAGTTTACCCAGAAACATATCACGAAGGGGCAAGTGGAAAACATTTGTTTGTCTCAATGCCCGGAATGGTAGGGATGACCCTTCAGGATCGTGAGCGCTCTATAGACTTGCTCGAGTAAAACCACCCTCGCCAACCCATGCGGCAGCGTAATCTTTCCTAAAGACAGGGTGTGCTGCGCCATAGCTTTTGTCGCCTCACTGAATCCGTCCGCGGGTCCGACTGCAAAGACCAGGGGCAGCGGATTACGGTCCTGGTAATCGCGCAAAAAACCTGCAAATTGCTCGGACGAAAATTCCTTGCCTTGCGAATCCATCAGAACCAGCGTGGACTTCGCACCGCTTGCCCTCGTGCCGCGTCTGGAAGATGCGACCCGCCCAGCACAGTCGAGCAGCGCCTCGTCTCGCAGTGCTACCCCCTCCACGGCAACATAGCGTGAGATTCGCTTGAGATACTCCGCGGTTAGCGCTTCGATCGCCGGTTCCTTCGTCTTGCCGATCCATGCAATCTTGATCTTCACGGGGTGGTTCAATCACGGCCTTCGGCGGAGCCCACTGCGCGACCGGGTGCCTCGCTGGGAAGGTTTCTCTTTTTCGCACTCAAAGAATTCTTGCCCCCCGAACGGAAAATCGCGGAGGACTGTGTGGCCCCTACGGCGTTGGTGCTTACGCTCTCTTCCGCCGGGCGATGGTTGCCGCGGTACGCTTGCGCCGCACAGCCACTGGCTTCAGTTCGGCAGGTTGCAACCGCTTAGCTGATTTCCACAGGCGTTCCAAATCGTAAAACTTACGCGCCTTCTCGGAGAAAACGTGTACGACGAAGTCTACATAATCAATCAATATCCACTCGCCCTGGTTGTAACCCTCGACATGGGTCGGCGGAATGGCCGCCGCCTTGAGTCGCATCTCGACTTCGTCGGCGATGGCCTGCACCTGGCGCGGATTGGTCCCGCTGCATAGCACAAAGTAGTCGGTGAAGGCGCCCGACCCTTTTTCCATTTCCAGGATGGTGAGCTCCTCGGCTTTCTTGTCAAGGCAGGCGTTGATAGCTGCGGCTACTTGCTTCTTCAGATCATTCTTCTTCATGCGGTGATGAGGTTGTCCTTGGTCGTTGGTCGTTAGCGGCGTTGAATGCTGGCTTGAATTCCATTGTAAATGACTGCAATGTTCCGCGTTGTTTTGAGTCGCGCCATGCTTTTCTCATGGTGTCCATAAAGGTTCACAACGCAGTCGGTGATCACCCGGCAACGTCTAATGGCTATTTATAGAGGCCCATCTTCTTGATGTACTCGGCCACGAGCGGGTCGAGGAAGCGTCCTAGCGGTTTGCCCGCGGATACGGCCCGGCGGATCGCCGTCGCAGAAACCGGTTGGTGAACGTCGTCTAGCAGATGGATCGTGGCTCCATGCAAAACCAGATCTCCTGTGGCAGCATGCTTGCGAAATGGGCGCGTGACTTCGGGCTTGGGACGAAGGCTCTCAGGCAGCGCGTTGGCCACGTCGGCCAACGAATATCCAGGGCGGCTTGCGACGACGAACTCGCACTCGCGGAACAACGCCTCAGCGTGGTGCCACTGGGCAATATCAGCGAAAGCATCAATACCGATCAAAAGCAGGAGGCTGTCGCTTTTCTTGAGCGACTGCTTAAGCCGCTTAATCGTATCAATCGTGTAATTCGGTTTTGGCGGCCGCTCTCTGCCGCTCGCGCCGGTAGCCAGCTCGTCCGGCGCCTCCAGCCGGGACGGAATAAAAGCCCTTTCCTGAGCGGTGGCCAGTGCCAGCATGGCGTACCGGTGGGCGAATGGCGAAAGCGGCTGCTGTTGCTTGTGCGGCGGAACGCTCGCCGCCACGAAATAAATCCGATTCATGCGGCATCGCTCAAGCGCTGCCCGTGCCAGCGCCATGTGTCCGCGATGAATGGGATCGAACGTCCCACCGAAGAGGCCGATCTTCATGCCCGCCTAGTGTCTTGATTTGGGGTGCGAGATGCAAGTGGTCAGTGGCGCAAGTGTCAGTGGCGCAAGCTCACGCAGGTGCGGTTCCTGACCACAAAGCCTTCCTGGAGCGGTACCAGAGTTCGAGATTATGCGGGTCATTGTCCGACCGGCCAATGACCTAGCGCTAAGGCCCATCCGCTGAATACCTGATGAACTCCTGTAACTCGATTGTTTCCCATTTTGGACATAGCATTGTTCTGCTATGCGAGTGACCCTCCCCCTACTTCGCTACGTTCCGCCTACTCGCGCTCCGATTTTGCGCTACGGAGTGGCGGTGCTGAGCACGACGCTGGCCCTCATTCCTTCCCTTTTACTGACCAACGTTGCGGAAAGCCGCCTCGCCGTATTCGCTGTCGCGGTTATGGTGAGCGCGTGGTATGGCGGCTGGAAGCCCGGTCTGGTTGCCACTTCGTTTGCCCTCACCGTCAGCGCATATTTTTCGCTCTCCGGACCGCACACACCGGCACAGTACCGCACGGCAGTCGTCCGGCTGGCGTTGTTCGTTTTTGTTGCGCTTCTCATCTGCTGGTTCAATGGCGCGCTTCGGGCCGCTCAAGAAAGCCTCCGCCGGTCAGAGATCAATTTTCGCTCGCTGGTGACCAACGCTCCTTACGGTATTTGCCGCTGCGATTCCACAGGCGAGGTGCGGGATGCGAACCCGGCGCTGTTGACGATGCTCGGCTACTCAACAGCATCGGAGCTGGTGGGTCGGCATCTCGGAGGACTGTACGTAGATACGCAGCAATGGTTCGATCTCGCGGACAATCTCCGCTCAAACGCGGCATTCAACGGCGTGAGCGCTGAATGGCAGCGCAAGGACGGCAGCACGGTGGGTGTGCGAGTTTCCGGACGATCAGTCGCCGACGGCGATCGCCAGAGGGTATTCGAGCTCTTTGCCGAGGACGTGACCGAGCGGCGCGCGTTGGAACAGCAACTGCGCCAGTCGCAAAAGATGGAAGCCGTGGGCCGTCTAGCGGGCGGCATTGCGCACGACTTCAACAACCTCCTGATGGTGATCTCTGGTTATTCGGAATTCTTATTGGAGCACGTGGGTCCTGATCCCACTCTGCGCAACCCAACCCAAGAGATTGCCAGCGCGGCCGAGAGGGCGTCGTCGCTGACACGGCAGCTTCTTGCCTTCAGCCGAAAGCAAATGTTGCTGCCCAAAGTGCTTGATCTGAATGTCGTGGTCACGGAAAACCTAAAGATGCTGACGCGCGTGATTGGCGAGGATATCGACTTGGTAATGATTCCCGCCTCGAACCTGGGAGCAGTGAAGGCCGACGCGGGCCAGATTGAACAAGTCATCATGAATCTAGCGGTGAACGCCCGGGATGCCATGCCTTCTGGCGGGAAGCTCACGATTGAAACCGCCAGCGTCACTCTGGACGAAGACTATGCCCGCTTTCATGCGCCACTACGGCCCGGCGAATACATCATGTTAGCCATCAGTGATACCGGTGAGGGCATGGACGCGGAGACCCAGTCTCACCTCTTCGAACCTTTCTTTACCACCAAGGGGCTAAAGGGAACGGGGCTCGGTTTGTCCACAGTGTACGGGATCGTCAAACAAAGCGGGGGTTACATCTGGGTGTACAGCGAGCCTGGCAAGGGGACGGCGTTCAAGATCTATCTGCCGCGCGTGGCCGAGCCAAGCGAGAGTGCAGCAGTAGTGGCTAGATCCAGCGAAACTCCCAAGGCTGAAGATGGCAAGGAAACAATTCTCCTGGTTGAGGATGAAGACAATCTGCGGCGCTTGGCCCGGCAATATCTCGAAAAGCAGGGATACAACGTCGTTGATGCTGCGGACGGCGCGATGGCGCTGGAGATTGCCGTCGCGCACGAAGGCGTCATTCACTTGCTGCTCACCGATGTCATCATGCCCGGGATGAACGGCCGGGAACTGGCTCAACGGATGATGGAGATACGCCCCAACGTGAAAGTGTTGTACATGTCGGGGTACACGGAAAACGTAATAGCCCACAACGGCACACTGGATGCGGGCGTAAGCCTGCTCCAGAAGCCCTTCAACCTTCGCGACCTGAAAGACAGAGTGCGCGAAGTGCTCGATTCAACCCCAATCCCCCGGGAGGTTGCAATGTCCACTCAAAGCGCTCGGACCAAGCACGCGGCGCAAGGAAAGGGGCAGTTTCCCCCTTTCCGCGCGCAACGATTCCAACTCCATTTGCCTTTGCGTTACCGCCGGCTCGGCGAAGAGAACTGGCACGAAGGCACAACCGAAAACATCAGCCGCTCCGGCTTGCTCTTCGAAGCAGAAGAATTGCTGCAGCCCAGAGCGCAGTTGGAAATCAACCTTGTGTTGCCAGCAGAAATTGCCGGCCTCTCCCCGACGGAAGTGGTTTGTCGCGGTGAAGTCGTGCGTAACGTTCAACCGAAGGGTGACGCGGTGAGTCCAGCGCTGGCGGCGAAGATCTTGCAGTATCGCTTCCAGCACGGATCGAAGACTGCGCACGCTTAGTCTTTCTTAACTTTCTTTAATAGGGCCTGCCTTCTGAAAGGTAGGCCCTTTTTTCTTTAGACAGAAGCTCGGATACTAAGAGCTTTTCTCGGCCTGTTCGTCACCCGCTTCTCGAGCCGATTCCCTTAACTTCTCAACCTCATCGGCGATGGCGTATTTCAACTGTTCGATGCCTTTGCCCGTGACCGCGGAAATCTCGTATAGCTTCAGCTTCTGTCGCTTGCAGTACCGTTTCAGCTTGACGACCTTACCTTTGTTGGCCACGTCAATTTTCGATGCGATCATGATCATGGGCTTTTCTTCGAGATGCGCTCCGAAGCTGGCAAGTTCGCCGAGGATAACCTCTACGTCCTTCACCACATCCGCACGGCCACTCGCATCCGAAACGTCTACCAGATGCACCAGCAGGCGCGTCCGTTCGATGTGGCGCAGGAACTGCGTCCCGAGACCCGCTCCCGTATGCGCACCCTCGATCAGGCCGGGGATATCGGCCACCACAAAGCTGACTTCATTCCTGGCATCGCCCACCGCGACCACGCCCAGGTTGGGCTCCAAAGTAGTGAAAGGGTAGTCCGCGATCTTGGGGTGGGCGGCGGAGATGCGAGAGATTAACGTTGACTTGCCCGCGTTAGGAAATCCTACCAGTCCCACGTCGGCCAGCAGCTTGAGTTCGAGCCGATAAGTATGCTCTTCGCCAGGACGTCCAGCCTCGTGTTCGCGAGGAGCCTGGTGCACGGACGTGGCGAAACGGGCATTGCCGCGTCCACCGCGTCCGCCGCGAGCGATTACGATGCGTTGGTCGGGGCCTGTGAAATCAAACACTTTCTCGCCGGTGTTGTCGTCATAGACAATCGTTCCTACCGGAACTTTGAGGAGAACATCCTCGCCTTCGCGCCCCGTCTTGTTCGAGCCTTCACCGTGACGTCCGCGCTGGGCCTTGTATTCAGGATTAAAGCGGAAGTGCACCAAGGTGTTGTGGCGTTCGCTGGACTCCATGATGATGTCTCCGCCCTTGCCGCCATCGCCACCCGAGGGTCCGCCGCGCGGAACGAACTTCTCCCTGCGGAACGCCATGCAGCCATTGCCGCCGTCCCCCGCCTTCACCCGAATTTTGGCTTCGTCGATAAACATGAAGCAGTTTGGTTAAGCGACGCCGGATAGCTGAGCCAACAAAAAAGCCTCGTCCCGAAGACGAAGCTGTGGGTCGTAGATAATTCGCCGGCAGCCGCTGCGCAGACTCTGTTACGTCAGTTTGTCCGAGTTACGCTTGCCGCGGTGGCGAGTTCGCGGAGGGGATTACTCCGCCTCAAGAGGCTCAACCGTCACGAACTTGCCCATCGAGCCTTTGTTCAGGAACTTGATGCGGCCGGTGATCTTGGCAAAGAGCGTGTCGTCTTTGCCTCGGCCAACATTCAGGCCCGGCTTTACCCGCGTTCCGCGCTGCCGCACGATGATAGTTCCTCCGGGGACTACTTGTCCGCCGAATGCTTTGAAGCCCAGCCGCTGCGCGTTAGAGTCGCGGCCGTTTCGTGAAGTGCCTTGTCCCTTTTTGTGTGCCATAGAAACTCATTTGCCTGGGGCTAGTTGCCTATAAATTTTCTCGGGCGGGCATCTAGCCCATCCTACGGGATCAAAGATCCAAGCTGCATTTCTACTTCTTTTTCTTCGGAGCAGGCTTCTTGGCCGCCGCCTTCTTGGGAGCAGCCTTCTTCTGCGCCGAGCCCTTTGCCGATTTGGCATGAGCCTTGGGCGATTCTTCGGTCTCTACGTGGGCAGCCGCTACTTTCTTGGGCTTCGCCTCTCTCTTCGGCTGCTCAGGCGCCCTGAAGCTCTGCCCGTCGAAGGCGATTTCCGTGATGCGCACGGCGGTGAAGGCCTGGCGATGTCCGCGCAGCTTCTTGTACTGCTTCTTGCGCTTGTAATGAAAGACCAGAATCTTGGGAGAGCGGCCTTCTTCCACCACCTCGCCAACTACGCGAGCCTCTGACCGCGGTTTGCCGATCTGGCCCGCTTCACCAGATACTGCGAGCACGTCGGGGAATTCGACTGGGCCGTCGCTGCTAGTGAACTTCTCCACTCGAATTACATCGCCGGGCGCCACCCGGTATTGCTTGCCACCGGCGCGGATGACCGCGTACATGCGTCTGCCTCCATCAATATCGGTCGAAAAGTCAGCCCACACAATCCTAAAGATCAAACCTCCGCGCACACGAGCGCACTTGGGCAGCCCTGACTTTCTCTTGCTTGCTGTGTTTCCACCAAGGCGTTTCAGCAGCCACGGCAGGCCTTCCCAGAACGGGTCGGCAAGTACAGGCAAACTCAACCATTCTAGCGTGCTGCGCGGAAGATGGTCAATGAGCACTTTTATGGAGCACTTTTACGGAGGGTAGTGGGCTACTCTGGTTTATCGCCGCCAGTGGTGATGCCACCACCACCACTCGCCGGAATGCCCGCGCCGACCAAAGCGCCGACAATGGCTGCAATGGTTTCGCCATTGAGAATCTTCTGCAATCCCAGAATCACTATCAGCGGGACGATGAGGCACACAGCAAGGGTTAAACGAATCTGTGGTCCGATGCTCTAGCGGCACCTATGCGCAATACCATTGCTGCACAGCCCCCACCGACTAGAATTGATGCAATCTCGATATATCCGTGTTCCGTCAGCATGATGAACTCCTTTTAACTACGCCGCTTTTTCCGCCCTCCGCTTCTCGTAAGCTTCCCAGACTACCCAACCCTCTACGCTCCACAGTCGCTCCGTGACCCCCGCAGCCATGGCCGGGGAGGTGCGAAGGGTACGATGAATCTCGATGAAGTTGTAGGCGAAATAATTAAGGGCTGTGGCAGCCGCGCGGTTCTCCATCTTCCGGCTGAATCCATTGGACAGGCGGCTTACGCGCAACGACACAAGATTTATCGTGCGCCACTGGAAAATGAAACGCGCTATTCTCTCGCACTTTGTGTCGGCGGCGATACGAAAGAAGTCAGCGGACGCCCAGACTACATGTACCGCG
>Ga0070708_100000218_pt1 | contig 42697 bp, 35 predicted proteins | sample KBSK5503metaG_FD_65469 | JGI IMG/M metagenome (GOLD analysis project Ga0070708, IMG submission 65469) | Corn, switchgrass and miscanthus rhizosphere microbial communities from Kellogg Biological Station, Michigan, USA - KBS K5-50-3 metaG | ecosystem: Host-associated > Plants > Roots >... | reverse complement strand
TGGCTCGCGTCGGATGAGGCGTCCTACATCAACGGCGCGGTCATCGAGGTTTCCGGCGGCGTGACCATTTGACCCAAGAAGTTTCTGACCCAAAAAGGCGATGGGTCAGACTTTCGGAGGACTTCCCGCGCTTGCGTCCCGCGCGGTAGCATTGGCGATTCGCCCTTTTTTGTTTCAAGCGACCGCCATGTCCAATTGTTGCCGTTTCGTCTGCATCGCCTTCGCGATCGCCGCCAGCGCGTTTGCGCCGTCTGCGCTTGCCCAGAAGTTCCAGCCCGGAAGCAACTACATCTGCCCCAATAAATCCGATACCGGCCTCGACTGCTATCTCGACGCCGTGCGCCACCTGTACACGATGTGCCGCCACATCAAGAGCATCGAGGTCATCGAGTTCGGCTACGAGAAGGCGCAGGAAGGCGTCAACGGCGCCAAGAGCGAATACTGCATCGACAAGCAAAAGCTCAACATCACGCGTCCGTACCAGGCGGCGCTGGTCGAAGTCACGCCATCGAAGGACGCGATCAACGGCTTGCGGACACTGCAGGAACTGTGGCTCCAGGCGCTGGCCGGGCTCACGTGGAAGCCCGGTGAATCCGACGACGACTACAAGGCGCGCGTCGCGCGGCCCTACGTCGCGTTTGTCGAATGGTCCGACGCCATCCGGACGGCGGTAGCGACTGCGCCCAAAGCGCCCGCAACGGCGCCCGCCAAGGCGAAGGCAAAGGCCAAAGCCAACTGAACGCTCCGCTGCACGCACCGTTGGGCGCCGATCAGCCGGAAGCGGAGGCCATGCGTGCGCCGGACGCGACGCCGGACGGCGACCCCGCGCTCGCCGCCATTTTCGGTGAAGGCGGCACGCTGGCGCGCGAGCTCCCCGGATTTCATTTCCGGCCGCAGCAACTCGCGATGGCCGAGGCCGTCGCGCGCACCATCGCGGCACGCGGGCAACTGGTTGCCGAAGCCGGAACGGGTACCGGCAAGACGTTCGCCTATCTCGTCCCGGCCTTGCTGTATGGCGGCAAGGTCATCGTCTCCACCGGCACCAAGACGCTGCAGGACCAGCTCTACGAGCGCGATCTGCCGCTGGTGCGCGACGCGCTGCGGGTACCGGTGACCATTGCGCTGCTCAAGGGCCGCGCCAACTACGTCTGCCACTATCATCTCGAGCGCGCATCGCGCGAGGACCGGCTGCCGTCGCGCGACGATGCGCGTCATCTGAAAAAGATCATCGCCTTCACGCGCGCGACGCAGCGCGGCGATCGCGCCGAACTGGCCGACGTGCCGGAACACGCGACGATCTGGCCGCTCGTGACGTCGACGCGCGACAACTGCCTCGGTCAGAATTGCGCGTACCACGGCGATTGCTTCGTGCTGAAGGCAAGGCGCGACGCGCTCGAGGCCGATGTCGTCGTCGTCAATCATCATCTTTTCTTTGCCGATGTGATGCTGCGCGACGAAGGCGTGTCCGAACTGCTGCCCAACTGCAACACGGTGATCCTGGACGAGGCCCACCAGCTTCCGGACACGGCGACGCTCTTCTTCGGCGAACAGGTCGGCGCGGGACAATTGTCCGAGTTGGCGCGCGACGCGGAAGTCGTGTCGCGAACGGCCGCGCGCGACGTGCCGGACCTCCCCGACGCCGCGGCGGATCTCCTCCCGGCGATCCAGAAGCTGCGTCTGTCCGCAGGCAACGTTCCCGGGAAGTTCGCGCGCGATGTTGCGCTGGTGCGCGAAGGCTTCGCCGCGGCGCTCGATGGCCTCGCCGCGTCGCTCGACCGGCTCGCCACCGAACTTGGCCACTTCGCCGAGCGCGGCGAAGAGCTGGCCCTGGTCGCGCGGCGCGCCGAGGACGCGGCCCGCCACGTTGCGCGCTGGCGCGATGGCGAAGCCGCCATTCCCGACGGCCCCGACGACGAAGGCGCATGGATCCGCTGGATCGACGTGACGCCGCACGGCTTTCAACTTCAGGCGTCGCCGCTTTCGGTGGCGCCGCTGTTCAAGCGCCAGGTCGAATCCACGGCGCGAGCGTGGATCTTCACATCGGCAACCCTCGCGGTCGGCCGCGATTTTTCGCTTTACACGCAGCAACTGGGACTCGACCACGCCGACACCGGCGCGTGGGACAGTCCATTCGACTACTCGGTTCAGGGACTCTTCTATGTGCCGCGCGGATTGCCGGCGCCGAATTCGCTCGAGCATACCGACGCCGTCGTCGACGCGGCATTGCCGTTGTTGAAGGCGAGCGGCGGGCGCGCGTTCCTGCTGTTCACCACGCTCCGCGCGCTCTCGCATGCGCGCGAACGGCTTGCGGCGGCGTTCGAACGCGAAGGCCTGGACTTCCCGCTGCTGGTGCAAGGCGACGGGTCGAAGTCCGAGCTCCTGGTGCGCTTCCGGCAATTGGGCAACGCCGTTCTGCTCGGCAGCGCCAGTTTCTGGGAAGGTGTCGACGTACCCGGCGAAGCGCTGTCGCTCGTCGTCATCGACAAGCTGCCGTTCGCGCCGCCGGACGATCCGCTGTTTGCGGCGCGTCTCGACCGCTTGAAGGCGGACGGCCGCAACGCGTTCCTGGAATGGCAGTTGCCGCAGGCCGCAATCTCGCTCAAGCAGGGCGCGGGACGCCTGATCCGCACCGAAACCGACCGCGGCGTGCTGATGATCTGCGATCCGCGCCTTGTGGACAAACCTTACGGACGGCGCATCTGGCAAGCGCTGCCGGCCATGCGCCGCACGCGCGAGGCGGACGACGCGATCGCGTTCCTGTCCTAGCCCGTCACCAGAATTTCCACCACGGCTTGGTGGCGAGCTCGCCCGTGGCTTGCACGCCGAAGGTCGTGTCCTGCGGCGACCAGATCTGCCACCAAGGCTTCGCGGTGTCGCCCTTCACGTACTTGCTGTCGGGGAACGTTTTCACCAGGATGCGTCGCGAGTCGTCGGCGAGTTGCGGCAGGCCCAGCTTTTCGTAGCTTTGCGCGAGCACGTCGAGCGCGTCGGCGTTGGACGGCGTCTGCGGGTTATTGATCAGCGCGAGTTGCGCGCGATTGGACGACGCAATGTAGGCGCCGCGGTTGAAGTAGTAGCGCGCGACCTTGACCTCGTACATGCCCAGCGCGTTGTTGAGGTACTTCATGCGCACGATCGAATCGTCGTAATACTGGCTGTCCGGATAGCGCGTCGTCAGCTCCTTGAACGCCGCGAAGGACGCGCGCATTTCCTTCGGATCGCGCTCGGAGAGGTCCAGTTCGTACACGTATCCGAAGATGCCCTGGTCCTCGCGGAAATGCACGAGACCCTTGAGGTAATACGCGTAGTCGACGTTCGGGTGATTGGGATATGTGCGGATGAACCGGTCGCAGGTCGCGATGGCGCTGGCCTGGTCGCCCGCACGCCAGCTCGAGAACGCGGACTCGATGATCGCCTGCTGCGCGTAGCGGCCGTAGGGATAGCGCGCCTCGAGCGTCTCGAAGAGCTTCCCCGCCCGCGCATAGTTACCCTGGATCATCGCCTGGTGCGCTTCGCGGTATAGTTGGTCGGCCGACCAGCCCGCGGTCTCGTCCTTGCCGACCGTGGGCAGCCAGCTGCAGCTCGCCAGCGCCAGCGCGAGCAGCACACCGGCAAAAGCCACGCGCCACGACACGATCGACTCCCTCATTGGCATGCCGGCAATTATAACCGACAGGACCACGCGCGAGACCGCACCGCTGCACCACGCTCTGGTCGTGCCGCAGGGCGCCGCCGGGCGGCGACTCGACCAGGCGCTCGCGCAGTTGCTCCCGCAACATTCACGCAGCCGCATCAAGGGCTGGATCGAAGCCGGCCTCGTGACCGTGGATTCCGTGGCGGCGACGGAGCCTTCCGCGAGGCTGCGCGGCGGCGAGGCCATCGCAGTCACCGAAGCTTTGGATCCGCGCACGACGCCGCATGCGCCCGAGGCCTTGCCGCTGTCGATCACGTTCGAGGACGCCGCCATCCTCGTGCTCGACAAGCCGGCGGGGCTCGTCGTGCACCCGGGCAGCGGCAATTGGGATGGCACGCTGTTGAACGCGCTGCTGCACCACGCGCCGGCGCTGACTTCGCTGCCGCGCGCGGGCATCGTCCATCGCCTCGACAAGGACACGAGCGGCCTCATGGTCGTCGCCAAGACGCCGGAAGCGCAGACCGATCTCGTCCGCCAGCTGCAGGCGCGCTCCGTTTCGCGGGAATATCTCGCCGTCGTTCATGGCGACCTCACGCGTGCAACGACCGTCGACGCGCCCATCGGACGTCATCCGACGCAGCGCACGTCGATGGCCGTGGTCGCGACCGGCAAGCCCGCGCGAACGCACATCGACGTCGTTGCGCGGTTCGGCGCCGCGACGCTCGTTGCCTGCCGGCTGGAAACCGGCCGCACGCACCAGATCCGCGTCCACTTGACCGCGCTCGGCCATCCGCTGCTGGGCGACCCGACCTATCGCGGACGCCGAGCGGCGGCGGCAACGTTGCCGCCCGTCGCTCGCGCCTTCGGGCGACAGGCATTGCACGCGCAGAAGCTGGGACTGGTGCATCCGGTCACGCGCGCGCAACTGCAATGGGAAGCGCCTCCGCCGACCGATTTTGCGGCGCTGGTCGCCGCGCTGCGCGATTACGCTTCGCGATGACGGCGTCGCTGGCGGACCGCGTGGCCGTGGCGGGACTGGACTGGATCGTTCCGGATTGGGATGCGCCGCCGAACGTGCAGGCGCTTTCGACGACGCGCAACGGTGGTGTTTCGGTGGGCGCGCGCGGATCGCTCGACATCGGCGCCGCCGTGCCGCCACAGGACGCCGACCTTCCAGCCGTTGTCGAGAACCGCCGCAGGCTGGCGCAGTTCCTTCCGTCGCCGCCGGTGTGGCTATCGCAGGTGCATGGCGTGGACGTTGCGCTGATCGACCACGCCAACAGCGTCGCGCTGTCGTCGTTACCTCCCACGGCCGACGCGGCAGTGACGCGTAGCGCGGGGATCGTGCTCGGTGTGCGCTCGGCCGATTGTCTTCCAATCCTGTTCGCGGATCGCGAAGGCACCGTCGTGGCCGCAGCCCATGCCGGCTGGCGCGGCCTGGCCGCGGGCGTGCTCGAGGCGACTCTGCATGCGATGCGCGTTCCGCCGCGCGACGTCGTGGCGTGGATGGGCCCCGCCATCGGTCCGCGGCAGTTCGAAGTCGGTCGTGATGTGTTCGCGGCGTTTTGCACCGAGTCGCCGCGCGCCGAAGCGTGCTTCGAGCCGCAAAAGGATGGCAAGTGGCTCGCAGATCTCTACGGACTCGCGCGGCTGCGACTGGAACGCGAAGGCGTGGGCGCGATCGCCGGCGGAGGCCACTGCACGCGAACGGAGACGCGCCGCTTTTTTTCCTACCGCGCCGACACGAATTCCGGACGGATGGCGACGCTCGTGTGGCTCGCAGCGTCCACGCACGATACCATCGCGGTCGCGGGTCGCAACGGATGCCGATGACCGCGCGCGATACGTGATGACCATGGCCCCGCTCGATCCCCACGACCCGAAACCCTGGCAGGACCTGGCGCTGCAATGGCAGCAGCTGGGCCGCGATTGGCTCGGCTGGTGGCAAAATGCCGCGTCCGGTGCGGGACTGTTGGGCGCATCGGCGCCGCTGTCGATTCCGCCGGGCGACGGGCAAGTCCTCGCCGCGCTGAACGAGCGATTCCAGCCGCGATTCAAGGCGCTTTCGCAAGCCACGTTCAATGTTCCCGCCTCGCTCACGAAGATTCCGGAATTAGCCGAGCCCGTTGCCGGCGATCGCCGCTTCAAGGCGGCCGCGTGGCGCGAGCAGCCTTACTTCGCGTTCTTGAAGCAGGCTTATCTGCTCCATTCCGAATACGTGCGCGAGCTGGTCAGGCTGACCCCGCTTCCCGAACCGGAGAAACGCCGGCTCGAATTCACGGCCCGGCAATATCTGGACGCCATCGCGCCGACCAATTTCCCCGCGACCAATCCGGACGTGTTGGCGAAGGCCTTCGAGACCGAGGGCGCGAGCCTCGTACAGGGGCTTCGCAACCTCGCCGACGATGCGCAAAAAGGGCGCATCACGATGACCGACGAAAAAGCGTTCGACGTCGGCAGGAATCTCGCGATCACGCCCGGCAGCGTCGTGTTCCGCAACGACCTGATCGAGCTCATCCAGTACGACGCGACCACGCCCACGGTGCACAAGCGTCCGCTCGTCATCGTGCCGCCGTGCATCAACAAGTATTACATCCTCGATCTGCAGCCCGAGAATTCCCTGGTGCGCCACCTCGTCGCGCAGGGGCACACGGTGTTCATCGTCTCGTGGCGCAACATTCCACCTGAATTGGGGCATCTCACGTGGGATGACTATGTCGAGCAGGGCGCGCTGACCGCGCTCTCCGTCGCGCGCGAAATTTCCCGCAGCCGGACGGTGAACACGATGGGCTTCTGCGTCGGCGGCACGCTCCTCGCCTGCGCGCTCGCCGTGCTCGCCGCGCGCCGCGATGCGAGTGTCGAGAGCGCCACGTTCCTGACGACGATGCTGGACTTCGCCGACCCTGGGGAAATCGGCGTCTACGTCACGCGGGAATTCTTGGCGGCGCGCGAACCTGCGTTGCTCGCGGGCCAGCGTGTGCATGGCAGCGAGCTGGCGGGGGCGTTCGCGAGCCTGCGTGCCAACGAGCTCGTCTGGAATTACGTCGTGAACAATTATTTCAAGGGCGAGACACCGCCGGCGTTCGACCTTCTCTACTGGAATGGAGACTCGGCGAACCTGCCCGGCCCGATGTATGTCTATTACCTGCGCAACATGTATCTCGACAACAAACTGCGCGAACCCGGCGCATTGGCGATGGCCGGCGCTGCGGTCGACCTCACGCGGATCGTTGTGCCGTCGTACATCTATGCGTCCCGCGAAGATCACATCGTGCCGTGGCGCTCGGCCTACCGGACGACAAATCTCCTTGGCGGCGATTGCACGTTCGTCCTCGGCGCGTCGGGCCACATTGCCGGCGTCGTCAATCCTCCACATCCGCCGCGCCGGAATTACTGGACGAACGATCTTCTCACTGACGCGGCCGATGACTGGCTCGAGCGCGCGGAAAAAATTCACGGCAGCTGGTGGCCGCACTGGCACGCGTGGCTCGAAGGCCACGGCGGGCCCCGTCACGCGGCGCCGAAACACACCGGCAGCGCAAAGCATCCGCCGCTCGCGAAGGCCCCGGGCGATTATGTGCGCGCGGTGGCGTGACGAACCTTGCGAGGCTGTGCTGCGCTAAAATGAGCCTGCGCGTCCGGGTGACGGCCGTTCCGGGCGACCCCATTTTTCGAGGAGCAATTCCACCATGACCGACATCGTCATCGCCGGTGCGCTGCGCACGGGCATCGGCAAATTCGGCGGCTCGATCGCCAAGGTTCCCGCACCCGACCTGGGCGCCACGGTGATTCGCGCGCTGCTCGCGCAATCCGGCGTCAAGGCGGAACAGATTTCCGAAGTCATCCTGGGCCAGGTCCTGACCGCCGGCAGCGGCCAGAATGTCGCGCGTCAGGCGTCGATCAAATCGGGCTTGCCGAATTCGATTCCCTCGATGACGATCAACAAGGTGTGCGGTTCGGGTCTGAAGGCCGTCATGCTGGCGGCGCAGGCCGTGCGCTGCGGCGACGCCGACATCGTGATCGCCGGCGGCCAGGAAAACATGAGCGCGTCCCCGCACGTGCTCCTCGGTTCGCGCGACGGCTTCCGGATGGGCGACGCAAAACTCACCGACTCGATGATCGTCGACGGCTTGTGGGACGTCTACAACCAGTACCACATGGGCACGACGGCCGAGAACGTCGCGAAGCAATACGGCATTTCTCGCGCGCAGCAGGATGAATTCGCGGTGGCGAGCCAGAACAAGGCCGAGGCAGCGCAGAAGGCCGGCAAATTCAAGGATGAGATCGTCCCGGTGATGATTCCACAGCGCAAAGGCGACCCGGTGGCGTTCGCGAGCGACGAGTTCATCAAGAGCGGCACCACGCTCGATAGCGTCGCGGGCTTGAAGCCGGCGTTCGCGAAGGACGGCTCGGTCACCGCCGCCAATGCGTCGGGTTTGAACGATGGCGCGGCCGCGGTGCTGGTGATGACCGCCGAGCGCGCGAAGCAACTGGGCCTCACACCCTTTGCGCGCATCCATGCGTACGCGTCATCGGGTGTCGATCCCGCGATCATGGGGATGGGACCGGTGCCCGCATCGAAGCGTTGTCTCGAAAAAGCGGGCTGGAAGGCGAGCGATCTCGACCTCATGGAGATCAACGAGGCCTTCGCCGCGCAAGCGTGTGCCGTCAACAAGGAAATGGGCTGGGACACCTCGAAGATCAACGTGAACGGCGGCGCCATCGCATTGGGGCATCCGATCGGCGCGTCGGGCTGCCGCGTCCTCGTGACGCTGCTGTACGAGATGCGCCGCCGCAACGCGAAGAAGGGCCTGGCGTCGCTGTGCATCGGCGGCGGCATGGGTGTCGCACTCGCCGTCGAGCGCTAGACCACCAACAACATTCAGGAGGAGCACGACCATGGCTATGGACAAACATCGGGTTGCACTCGTGACGGGAGGCATGGGCGGGCTGGGCGAGGCGATCTGCATCAAGCTGGCGGCCCTTGGCTACACCGTCGTCACCACGCATTCGCCGGGCAATACCAAGGCGGCCGAATGGCTCGCAGCGATGAAGACTCAAGGCTTGTCGTTCAAAGCCTACCCGTGCGACGTCGCCGACTTCGAGTCCGCCGCGGCGTGCGTGAAAAAAGTCAGCAATGAGGTCGGCCCCGTCGATGTGCTCGTCAACAATGCCGGCATCACGCGCGACATGACGTTCCGGAAGATGGACAAGGCCAACTGGGACATCGTCGTCAAGACCAATCTCGATTCGTGTTTCAATATGACGAAGCAGGTGTGCGACGGGATGGCCGACCGCGGCTGGGGCCGCATCATCAACATCTCGTCGGTCAATGGCCAGAAAGGCGCATTCGGGCAGACCAATTACTCGGCCGCAAAGGCCGGGATGCACGGCTTCACCAAGGCGCTGGCGCTCGAATACGCGCGCAAGGGCGTCACGTCGAACACGATTTCTCCGGGCTACATCGGAACCAAGATGGTGATGGCCATTCCCCGGGAGGTGCTCGATTCCAAGATCATTCCGCAGATTCCGATGGGCCGCCTGGGCAAGCCCGAGGAAGTCGCGGGCCTCGTCGCCTATCTCGCGAGCGAGGAAGCCGCGTTCCTGACCGGTGCCAACATCGCCATCAACGGCGGCCAGCACATGTTCTGATGGTCGATACAACGCGAAACATCCGACCGCAGTTTCTGCTGGCCTTCACACTGCTGTTCCTCGCTGCCGGCGCAGCCGCGGCTGTGCCCTCGGCGCCGGATACCTGGCCGCACGTGATCACCGGCGAGGCCGGGACCGCGACGGTCTACCAGCCGCAGGTCATCGCGTGGCCGGATCGCCGGACCTTGAACGCCCGTGTGGCGATCGGTGTCACGCCGAACGGCGCGCGCACGCCGGTGCTGGGCGTGATCGAGGTTGCCTTTGCCACGCAAACCAATCTGGCCGAGCGCACCGTCGTGCTCACCGAGCCCAGGCTCGTGTCGTCGCGTTTCCCGTCGCTCGACGCCGCGCAAGCTGCGCAGTTCGAGGAGCGGATCAAGGCGGCGCTCGCCAAGCTGCCGGCGAAGCAGGTTCCTTTGGCAACGCTCGTGATGAGTTTGCGCCAGCAGAAGGAAAAACCACCGGACGCGGGGCTCGACAACACGCCGCCGCAGATCTTCGTCAGCGCGCGGCCGGCGAGCCTCGTCGTGTTCGACGGCGGACCGGTGCTGGCCCCCGTGCCAGGAACTACGCTGTCGTTCGCGGTGAACACGAACTGGGACGTGTTCGCCGATTCGGCCAGCAAGCGGTGGTACCTGCTCAACAACGGCGTGTGGTTCATCGCGCTAGAACCGATCGGGCCGTGGGAGCTCGCGGCCAAGCTGCCGCCGTCGTTCTCGGCGCTGCCGGACGACGCGAATTTCGGGGCGGTGAAAAAGCAGGTTCCCGGACGTGCGATTGCCGCGAAGGACGCGCCGGCGATCTTCGTGTCCAAGGTCCCCGCGGAAATCATCGTCACCAACGGGCCGCCGAAATACCAGCCGATCCCGGGCACGTCGCTCCAGTACGTGTCCAACAGCGACGCCGCCGTCTTCAACGACACTGCCGGCGGCCGCGTCTATTTCCTGGTGTCCGGCCGCTGGTTTTCGGCGCCGGCATTCGCAGGCCCGTGGACATTCGCTACGACGAGCCTGCCCGCGGATTTCGCGCGCATTCCCGCCAACGGGCCGCGCGGATTCGTGCGAGTGTCGGTGCCCGGCACGCCGGAGGCGCAGGAGGCGCTGATCGAAGCGCAGATTCCGCAGCAGGCAACGCTGCGCCGCGATGCGGCCAAGCTCGATGTGGTCTACGCGGGTGCGCCGCAGTTTGCCGCGATCCCGGGCACGACGATGCAATATGCGGTCAATACGTCGTTCAATGTTATCCAGACGGGTGAAGGCTACTTCTCGTGCTACCAGGGCGCGTGGTTCGCGGCACCGGCGCCCGCCGGGCCCTGGGCGCTGGCGCCGACAGTGCCCGCGGTCATCTACACGATACCGCCGGCGAATCCCTTGTATCCGTGCACGTACGTGCGCGTCTACGCATCCACGCCCGAGAGCGTGACGTACGGCTACACGGCGGGCTACGCGCTGGGCTACGTCAGCGCCGGCGTCATCGTATATGGAACCGGTTATTACTATCCACCCTACATTTATCCCGCGCCCATTCCGATCTATTACCCGTATCCGTATTCGTATGCCGGCGCGCGGTATTACAACGCTGCAACCGGCGCGTGGGCGCAGGGCGGCGCGATCTACGGCCCGTACGGAGGCGCCGCGAAGGCCGGCTACGCATACAACCCAACGACCGGCGCGTGGGCGCAAGGCGGTGCGGTCTATGGACCCAACGGCGGCGCAGGCGCGTTCTCCGCGTACAACCCGTCCACCGGAAGCTACGCGCACGGCAGCGCGGTGTGGGGACCCAACGGCGCCGCAGGCAACGCGAGCTGGTACAACGCGAACACGGGGCGCTCGGGATCCACGCAACAGAACAGCAACGCGTACGGCCGCTGGGGATCGAGCGCGATCTCCGGTCCAAATCAGACGGTGCAGACGCAGAGTCAGAGCAATGCGCGCGGTTCCGCGGGCTCGTTCACATCGAGCAGCGGCGCCAGGGGCGCGGGCGTGTCCGGCGCGGGCGGCAACAATGCCGCCGTCGTGAAAGGTCCCGGAGGCGACGTGTACGCAGGTTCGGACGGCAACGTCTACAAGAAGACGTCCGATGGCTGGTCGAAGTACGACAACGGCTCGTGGAACGCCGCGCAGAAGCCTTCGGGCGGTCAGGCGAATACGACGGCGGCGCAGCGAAGTACGCCGGCGCGGACCACGCCGGGCGCCGGCAACGAGTCTTCGAAGCAACTCGAACAGGATCGCGAGGCGCGCACAATGGGCGCACAGCGGCAGCAGCAATTCAACTCGACGCGGACGAGCGCACAAGGGTCGCGCACCGGCGCGGCGCGCGGTGGCGCCTCGCGCCGCTGATTCATCCGCGCCCCGGAACGCACCGGAGTTCGGCGATAACAGCGAAGGAGAATTTCATGAACTACCGCGCCTTCCGTCCCGCCCTGCTGAGCCTCGGTGTCGCATTATTGTTGACGTCCGAGTTCGCGTTCGCCCAATGGGCGCTGGTGGCGAAGCGCGCGATCGGCCGCGTCGAGCAGATGTCGCAGCAGTCGCAGCAAAGCGGCGGCCCGAGCTACGACTCGGCGGCCGTGATGCTGGAGGCGCCGGCGGACAAGGTCTACGCAGCGGTCGTGCGCGGCGTCGGACGCGCGACGGACAAGGGCATCTCGATCACCCGCGAAGACGCAGCGGGGATGCTCGTCCAATTCACCAATGGCCAGCAGATCGCCGGCATCAAGGTGAGCGCGCTTGGCGACAATCTTTCGCACCTCCTCATCACGTCCGCCCACACGGGTACGCAGCCGAATGCGGCCGCCCTGGTGATGGACAGCGTGCTGCGCGTATGCAAGGAGATGGACGTCGAGTGCTCGCGCGCTCAGCAGTAGGCGCCGCGTGGGCCTGCTAAAAAAAAGAACCCCGCGATTCGCATCGCAGGGTTCCAAGGCTGTATCAATCAGGAGGAGGAGATCGATACAGAAGGAGACTACGCCTTTCATCTGAGGGCAGCGCGGGACTTTTCAAGACCCCTGTGACGCCCATCAAGAAGGGCCGCGCCGGCGATTCTCCCCACCGGCGCGTTACGGCAATGTTACTTACGCAGCCTTGCGGCCCTTGACGGTCTTCGTCGCGGTCGCGGCGGCACGGCGCACGTTCGCGTCGGCCAGGTTCACGACTTGCTTGGAAGCCTTCTGGAACTGGTCGAACGCGGCGGTGGTCGCGGCGATCGTCGACTTGAACGCGTTGATCGCGGCGTCCGAGCCGGCGGGCGCCGACTTGCTGGCCTTGTCGACCCACGACGCCATGCCCTTCGTGTACACGGCGAACACTTCTTCGGCGAGAGCCGAGTAGCCGGCTTGCGCTTCCGTGGCGATTTCGTACAGGTGACGCGAGTAGCCCATCGCGTGCTGGACTTGCGCTTCGGCGAGCTTGGTGCGCAGCGCGAGCAGGTCCTGCACGTCCTTGACCGACGACGCGGCTTGCGCGCCTTCGACGGACTGGGCGATCGCCGCCTTGGTGGCCGCGAGGTTGAACTTCACGAGCTTCTCGGCGTTTTCCAGCGAGAGGGCCGCGAACTTCGTCGCTTGCGCGACATTGGTCTTGTTGAATTCAGCGAATTGCTCTTGCGCGTTGTACATGGTCGGTTCCTTTAAAGTGACTGGTTAACGATTCATTCCCCGGGGCTTGGCCGTCGCCGGCTGTGGGCCCGGCACCCCCTGGCTTATCGCCTGCTTCAAGAAGGGGCGCTTGAGCGGCCCGGAACATTCCGAAGAACCGCCCGCGGTCACAGTTTTCACTCTGTCTTAGCCGTTATTGCTGCACCGCACAATCACAATAATAGGGACTGCCCCAACCCAAGTCAAGGGTTTTTTTGTGCACCGCACCACGATCACGCCAATGACGGCCGTCCGAAAGTTAAACGCCCGCTAAATCAGCGGGTTATAATTGGCCGATTAACCTGCTGGAACCCAATTTGATGAGCGACGCGATCCGAACGATCAAGAAATACCCGAACCGGCGGCTCTACGACACCGCCAACAGCGGCTACATCACGCTGGCCGACGTAAAGCAGATGGTGCTGGAGAACATCGACTTCCAGGTGATCGACGCCAAGTCCGGGGACGACCTCACCCGCAGCATCCTCCTGCAGATCATCCTCGACGAGGAAGGCGGCGGCGTGCCGATGTTCAGCTCCGAGATGCTTGCCCAGATGATCCGTTTCTACGGCAGCGCGCAGCAGACGATCATGGGGCAGTACATGGAGCAGAACGTGAAGGCGTTCCTCACGATCCAGAAGAAGCTGCAGGACCAGGCCAAGCAGGTCTATGGCGACAAGATGCTGCTGACGCCCGACCTCTGGAAGCAGTTCATGCAGATGCAGGCGCCGGCCATGCAGGGGATGCTCGGCAACTACCTCGAGCAAAGCGCAAAGCTCTTCATGGACATGCAGCAGCGGATGCAGGACCAGACGCGCGGCATGTTCACGGCGTTCCCGTTTCCCAACTTCGGTGCGCCGCCGCAAAACGGCGCCGAAGACGATTCGAAGCGTTGACGCCGGGAGGCCCGGCAGGCTCCTCAAAAGCACTGCAGCATCGACCGTTTGTTGCGGCGCGTTGTTGCAATGCGTTAGCGGCTTATGATCTCGTCTAATCCCCCATCGCGATCACCGGCGCGGGCCGGCGCAACCACGCCGCAGGTGGGCTTCGTCTCGCTCGGCTGCCCGAAAGCACTGGTCGACTCGGAGCAGATCCTGACGCAGCTTCGCGCCGAAGGGTACGCGGTCGCTGCGTCCTACGCCGGGGCCGACCTCGTCGTCGTGAACACGTGCGGCTTCATCGACGCCGCCGTCGCGGAATCGCTCGACGCGATCGGCGAGGCGCTTTCCGAAAACGGCAAGGTCATCGTCACCGGCTGCCTGGGTGCGAAGGACGGCGGCGCATTCGTGCGCAACGCCCACCCGAAGGTGCTCGCGGTCACGGGCCCGCACGCGACGCAGGAAGTGATGTCGGCGGTGCACGCGCATCTGCCGAAGCCGCACGATCCCTTCGTCGACCTGGTTCCAAAGCAGGGGATCAAGCTCACGCCGTCGCACTACGCGTATCTGAAGATCAGCGAAGGCTGCAACCATCGCTGCACGTTCTGCATCATTCCCGCGATGCGTGGCGACCTCGTCAGCCGGCCCATCGGCGAAGTGCTCGCGGAGGCCGAACGGCTCGTGCAGGCCGGCGTGAAGGAATTGCTGGTCATTTCGCAGGACACCAGCGCGTACGGCGTGGACGTCAAGTACCGCACGGGCTTCTGGCAGGGCCGTCCGGTGAAAACGAAAATGGTCGAGCTTGCGAAAGCGCTGGGCGAAATGGGCGTGTGGGTCCGCCTGCACTACGTCTATCCGTATCCGCACGTCGACGACGTCGTGCCGCTGATGGCCGATGGAAAACTCTTGCCCTACCTCGACGTTCCGTTCCAGCACGCGAGCCCGCGCATCCTGAAGCTCATGAAGCGTCCGGCCAACGCGGAAAACACGCTGACCCGGATCAAGGCGTGGCGCGCGATCTGCCCGGAGATCACGATTCGCTCGACGTTCATCGCGGGCTTTCCCGGCGAGACCGAAGCGGAGTTCGAGGAACTGCTCGCGTTCCTCGAAGAAGCACAACTCGACCGCGTCGGGTGCTTTGCGTATTCACCCGTCGATGGCGCCGCAGCCAACGCCCTGCCCGATCCGGTGCCGCGGGAAGTTCGCGAGGAACGTCAGGCGCGCTTCATGCAGACGCAGGCGCGCATCAGCGCCGCGCGATTGCGCCGCAAGATCGGCACGACGATCGACGTTCTGGTCGACACGGTCGAAGGTGACACCGCGATTGCGCGTTCGAGCGCCGACGCGCCGGAAATCGATGGCACGGTGCGCATCACCGGCGGATCGAGGTTGCGCGCCGGCGAGTTCGCGCGGGTCATCGTGACATCGGCGTCCGAGCACGACCTGCACGCGCGAATCGCGCGGTAGTCACGAGCCCGGCACCGCTATCGGTCAAGCTCGGCGTAATGGCGGAAGATGCCGTCCTGGTTGAAAGGGATCCGGCGCTCCGACGCAAGATACGCGGCAATCCGCGGGCGCTTCGCGACTCGCGCGTGCAGCGCCATTAAATGCGGATACCGACGCGGGAAACGCGCCGTCACCTTCGGGAACGCGTACGTCATGCCGGCGACGACCTGGAACAGCGACAGATCCGCGTAGCTCAAGCGCGCGCCGGCGAGATGCGCGGGCCCGCCGGGATTGCTCGCCAGGACGCGCTCGAAATAGCCGAAATATTTCGGCACCCTGTTGGCGAGGAAGTCGGCGCTGCGACGTTTGGCCTCGCGCCGCTGTTCTTCGTAATACAAACCCGCGGCGATCGGGTGATGCGTGTCGTGGACTTCGACCAGGAAGTCGGCAAACGTGAGCTGCAGCTGATGCGTCCAGAGGCGTCCCGCCTCAGTCGCAGGTGCGAGGCCATGACGGTTGCCCAGAAAGAGCAAAATGTTCGCCGTCTGGCCGATGATGCGCTTGCCGGCCCTGAGGAACGGCGGCGCGAAAGGCGGACAGGCGAGCCCTTCGTTGTCGAGCAGCGCGAGCATGCGCTCCTCGCCGTCCCTGGTTCGCGCGACATCGACGTAAGGTGCGCTGGCCTCTTCGAGCGCCAACCGCACGAATTCGCCGCGTCCCTGGATCGATGACCAATAGTAGAGTTCGTAGCGCATGGTGACTCCCGCGAAGGTGTTGCCCGATATTTTCACCTGTCCGCAACGTGCGTGGGCAGCCGTACCGCGAAGACGGACTACGCCGTCGCCTCGCAAGAAGGTAAACTCCGTCTGCTGGCGAAGACGCCGGTCGCGAGGGCGCGCTAGCCGTAATCAGGTATCGGAGCACGCATGACGAACCATTCCCATCCCCCAGCCACCACGGGTCACCGCAGCCGCTCGAGCTGGCTTGCCCCGCTGGCAGGGCTCGTTTCGCTCGTGCTTGCGCTGAACGTGGTCGCGCAGGCGCCTGCGGCGCCCGGGGGTGTGGCAGCCCCACCCTCGGCCGAGGAACTCGACAAGCTCGTCGGCCCGATCGCGCTTTATCCGGACGATTTGGTGGCGATCATCCTGCCGGCCTCGACGTTTCCGGTCGAGATCGTGCAGGCGGACCGCTTCCTGGACAAGCGCAAATCCGATCCCAAGCTCGCGGTCAACGAGAACTGGGATGACTCGGTGAAGGCCCTCGTCAACTATCCCGACGTCGTCAAGAAAATGAGCACCGACCTCGACTGGACCACCGATCTTGGCGAAGCCGTCGTCGCCGATCAAAAGGCGGTCCTGGACGCGATACAGGCATTTCGGCGAAAGACGCAGTCTGTCGGCAATCTCAAGAGCGACGCCAAGCAGACGGTCGTGGTCGAGAAGGAAGTCATCACGATCGTTCCCGCCAACCCGGAAGTGATCTACGTGCCGCAGTACAACCCAACCACCGTGGTCGTGGCCGGCGGCTATTCGGGCTGGGGCTACTGGCCCTCGCCCTACCCCGTCTACTACTATCCGTACCCGCCGGGCGCGGCTTTCGCCACCGGGCTGATCTGGGGCGCGGCGATCGGCGCCGCCTGGAATGGCGGTCGCTGGAACACCAATTGGGGCGGCAACGACATCACCGTCAATCGCAACACGAACATCAACACCGGCAACATCAATCGCGGCAACATCAATACCGGCAACGTCAATCGGCCATCGCAGGGCGCCGGGTCCGGTGGCACGGCGTGGAAATCCAACAAGCAGCCCGGGCAAGTCAGCACCGGTGCGGCGCGCCCGTCCAACACATCGCGCGTCGGTGATGCACGTCCGGGTGGTGGATCGAGCAGCGGGTTCGGCGGCGCGGGTACGGGACGCCCGTCGGCGCAACCCGCGGGCGGCGGCGGTACGGGACGCCCCTCGGCGCAACCTGGAGGTGGCGGGATGAGCAGCAGCGCCGCATCGCGCGCGGGAAGCGCCAGCGCGTCGGCGCGGGATAATTATGGCGGCGGCAGTGCCAATCGCGGGGGTGGCGGTGGTGGTGGCGGCAGCAGCGCTTTTGGCGGGTACGGCTCCGGCAGTTCCGCGCGTGCCGACAGTTCGCGCGGAGCGTCCAGCCGAAGCTCGATGAGCGGTGGCGGCGGCGCTCGCGCGAGCGGAGGCGGCGGTGGACGAGGTGGCGGGGGTGGCGGCGGTGGACGAGGCGGAGGCCGCCGTGCCCGATAACGTGAACCCCATGATGAATGCATCCGAAGCAATCGACAGGACGGCTCCGCGCATGAACGTCGCACGACTTGGCGCGCTGCTTCGAGTGGGCGCGATGGCTCTGCTGCTGGCGATTCCGCTCGCCGCAACCGCGGCCCCGCAACAGACCTTCGCCACGCCGGAAGCGGCGGTCGACGCGCTGATCGCCGCGCTCAAGGCCGACGACGATGCCGCGCTGATCGCGATCTTCGGCGAAGACCACAAGGACCTGGTCGTCAGTCCCGATCGCGCGGCGACCAGCGCGACGCGCGCGAAGATCCTTGCTGCAATACAAGCCTTCCGTGTGCTGGACGACTCGGGCAAGGACCGCCGCGTCCTCGTGATCGGCGACCAGGCGTGGCCGATGCCCATCCCCATCGTGCGCGCCGGTGACCGCTGGCGTTTCGCGACCGAGGAAGGCGAAGACGAGATCATCAACCGCCGCATCGGCGGCAACGAGCTCAATGCGATCGTCGTGCTGCGCGCGTATCTCGACGCGCAACGGCAGTTCGCGGCGCGCGATCGCGACGGCGACAACGTGCTGCAGTATGCGCAAAGACTGGGCAGCACGCCCGGCAAGCACGACGGCCTCTATTGGCCCGCAGACGCAGCGAAAGGCGAGGAGGCGAGCCCGTTCGGGCCGTTGGTCGCCGAAGCCTCGCCTTATCTCAAGGGCCACGCGGAGGGCGACCCGTATCGCGGCTACTATTTCAAGATCCTGACGCGCCAAGGCAAGAGCGCGCCCGGCGGCGCCTACAGCTACGTTATCAATGGCCGGATGATCGCCGGCTTCGCGATGGTCGCGTATCCGTCCCGATGGGGCGAGAGCGGCGTGATGACGTTCATCGTGAGCAACAACGGCAAGGTCTACCAGAAGGATCTCGGTAAGGATTCCACGGCGATCGGCGCGAAGATGACGACGTTCGACCCGGGCCCCGGCTGGAAGGAAGCGGCACCCTAAAGGGCGCGCGACGCGATGGAACAGGACCTCCGGCGCGACCTCACGCGCACCGTCCTGGCGGTCCTCATCATCGGCGGCCTCCTCGTCGCCTCGTTCTGGATTCTGCGGCCGTTCCTGGCCGCGACGATCTGGTCGGCAATGATCGTCGTGACCACGTGGCCGATCCATCGCAAACTCCAGGCGCGCCTGTGGGGCAAGCGCTGGCTCGCCGCCACCGTTATGACGCTGGCGCTGCTGCTGGTCTTCGTCATCCCGTTCTCCGCTGCGATCGGCACGATCGTCGTCAACGCCGACACCATCGTGAAATGGGCGCACCAGCTTTCCGACGTGAAGCTTCCGCCGCCGCCGGACTTCGTCGAGAAGGTTCCGATCATCGGCGACAAGGCCGCGAGCGTCTGGCGCGAGTACGCAGACAAGGGATCGGAAGAGCTCGCAGAAATTGTCCAGCCTTACGCGGTCCGCGTCTCGGGCTGGTTCGTCTCCGAGGTCGGCAGCTTCGGTCTGGTGAGCCTGCAGTTCCTGCTCACCGTCGTCATCTCCGCGATCCTTTACATGAGTGGCGAGGACGCGGCGCGCTGGGTGCGCCGATTCGGCCGGCGCTTGGCGGGCGAGCGCGGCGATCAGGTCGTGCGCCTCGCCGGACAGGCGATCCGTGGCGTCGCGCTCGGCGTGGTGGTCACTGCGCTCGTGCAATCGGTGCTCGGCGGAATCGGCCTGGCGATCGCCGGCGTCCCGTTCGCGGGGGTGCTGACGGCGGTGATGTTCATGCTCGCGCTTGCGCAGATCGGCCCACTGCCGGTCCTTATCGGCGCGCTTGCCTGGCTGTGGTGGCAAGGCCACACGGCCTGGTTCGTCGTGCTGCTCATCGTGACGATTGCCGTAGGGAGCCTCGACAACATCCTGCGCCCGATCCTGATCAGGAAGGGCGCGGATTTGCCGCTGCTGCTGATCTTCGCCGGCGTCATCGGCGGACTGTTTGCGTTCGGTCTGCTCGGTCTGTTTGTCGGCCCGGTTCTCCTCGCGGTCGCCTATACGTTGCTCGACGCATGGGTGTCGGAGGTGCCCGACGCCGACATCGAAACGAGTGCGGAAGCCGCACGGGCCGCGCACCCGCCGTCTTCCGACAGGCACGGCAGAAAGTAGGGACGAGGCGCGCAAGTTCCAGATTTCCTTAAGGGGCAAAGGCATGAAGGCCGCGACTTGGTGTTGCGTGACGGCGCTGATGTTGCTGGTCCAAGATGTGGCGGCCGCCGACTTCGGCGCCAAAGGCGGTCCCGAACCTGCCAACATCGCCGAGATCGGCAGCGTTCTGCGACAGGATCGCTACGACATGGAGTTGCTGATCAGCTACGGCACCTCCAAGGGCGGCTCGGCGGGACACCTGGCCCTGGCCCTCCGTGACGAGGCGTCCGACGACGACCTGGTCTACACGGCCAACTTCTACGCTGACCGGTCGGTGAAACATGCCAAGGGCTACTACACCGACGATCTCATGGTGAGGATTCCCAAGGGCGAGTACCTGTTCAAGACAACCTCGTCGCTCGGTGACACGGCCTCGTTCGGACTCGATTTCGGAGAAATCTACAAGCGTTCGGTGATCGGCGTGCGCGTCTACGGCGTCCCTGCCGCGGAGAAAGCGGCGCTTGCCGCATTCTTCCAGCGCATCAACGACGACTATCACAATCGGGTCCGCAACACCGAATACCACAACGGCGAAGTGCGGTACAACTACCTGCGCCTCAACTGCGCCAAGACGATCGGCGCCGGATTCAAGTATGGCGCCGGCTACCGGGAACTCGACGTCACGAGCGCGCGGCTGTTTTCCGGTCGGAGGATAGTGGCCGCTGCCAACGCCAACATCCCTACGGAGATGGCGATCAAACTTCTCGACCAATGGAACGCGCGCGGGTACGCGATCGACGTCGTGTGGTACAAGAAATACGACGGCTCGACCTACGTGGACCCGCGCGAATCGGGGACGGTGGCGTTCAAGGACCTGCCCAACCGGTTTCCCTCCGTGCTGTCCCGCGACTTCCGGAAGGACCAGGATCATTACCAGGACGTCGACAATCTCTACGCGATGTACCTGCTCTACAACCTGAGCAGATACCGCGTGCGGGTGAACGACGAGACCGGGCTGCTCGAGATCGACAAGAGCAAGCTCCCGATGGCCTACGCGGAGGCCGCCGAAGTCGCCGCCCGGAATGCGAGGTCGGACAGCGAAAACTTTCGTCGAGGCGTGACATTCCGGCCCGCCGGAAGCGAGATCGGGCACACCGCGATCGAGGGCTCCCAATGACCAAGGGCGCCTGGGCATGAGTCCCGATACGAACGAAGGTGTCGCCGCCGAATCGTCGTTGACCCAGCGTCGGCTCCGATTGCGGAGTTTCGTCCGCAGCAAGTTCACGTGGGGCCGCCTCTACCGCGCGACCAGCTACCTCAAGTCCGCTCTGTGGACGGTCCCGCTCGTCGCCATCGTGCTCGAGCTCATTCTGTCGCCCGCGGTGCACGCGCTCGACGGGTGGCTGCAGTGGCGCGTGAGGGGACTCGAACTTGCCGGCGCCACCGCGATGTACCAGACCATCATCACGCTGACGCTGTCGTTTGTGGTGTTCACGTTTGGCTCGCTGCTGGTGGCGATCCAGGTGGCAGGCGGCCAGCTGACGCCGCGAATCATCGCTACGATCCTGTTGCGCAACAACGTCGTCCGCTACAGCGTGGGCTTGTTCGTCTTCACGCTGGTGTTCGCTGTCGGTGCGCTCAACCGGCAGAATGCATCGGTGTTCGAGCTCGTCGCACTGGTCGGAGCGCTGCTCGGGGTCGCGTGCATTGCCGACTTCCTGTTCCTGATCGATTACGCGGCGCGCTTGTTGCGCCCCGTCAGCGTCCTCGCCAGCGTCGGCGACGAGGGCATGGCGATGATCAAGTCCGTCTATCCGGACCCGGTGACTGCGCTGACCGTGGAGGACGCTGAACTGCATGCGGAGCCACGCATGCCAAGCCGTGATGTCGAGCATCGGGGCACGTCGCCCATCGTTCTCGCTGTCGACATCCCGACGCTGATCGCCCTGGCGCGACTCCACGACGGCATGATCGAGTTTCTGCCGCAGATCGGGGACTTCGTCGCCGCGGAGGAACCGCTGTTTACACTCCACGGCGGCGCGATGGCGATCGACGACCGCGCAGTGCGGTCGACGGTGGCCTTCGGCCCCGAGCGCACGCTGGAGCAGGATCCGATGTTCGCGTTCCGGATCATTGCCGACATCGCGCTGAAGGCGTTGTCACCGGCGATCAACGATCCGACGACCGCCGTGCTTGCCATCGACCAGTTGCATCGGTTGCTGCGGGCGGTGGCCCGGCGACGGCTGCGCGGTGAAGTGATCCTCGACGACAGCGGAAAGCCGCGCGTCATCTTCCGGACTCCGAACTGGGAGCATTACGTCCAGGTCGCCTGCAACGAGATCCGCGCGTGCGGCGCCAACAACCTGCAGGTCGTGCGGCGCATGCGCGCGATGCTCGAGAATCTCCTGAGTACGCTGCCTGAACACCGGCACCCGGCGCTGAAAACGGAACTCGACTTGCTGGACTGGGCCATTCAGGCGCATTTCACCCGACCCGAGGAGCTCGCGCTGGCGCGGATCCCCGACAGGCAGGGACTGGGCGGATCGTCGGCCGCGACTGCTCTTTAGGCCGTGACCCCGTCGAGCAGGCGCACGATCCGCTCGCTGCGGAGCACGGCATCCCCGAAGTCAGCGAAATCGGAAGGCGGATAGGCGAGTCCCTCGCACTTATTGCTTCCGGTGCGCGGCGCCCAGACTTGCCGGCCTTCGAGCAGATAGACGCCATAAGCAGCACGCATGTCTCGGTCGTCCGCCGCTCCAATCTCCTGCTGCAGCGTGTATGCGGCCAGCGCGGCATTCGAGACGATGGCCACCTCGATCAGCGCCGCGCGATAGCCCGGCCGGCGCACGACTTCCGGACCGAACGCGGCAGTCAGTCGCATGGCCGCGGCGTTGACCACGACGAGAAGACGATCGAGGATGCTGCGCAACGAATGCTTGATGGCGAACGACAGGTACGTTTTGGGGTCGAGAAAAGCGTCGACCGCCGCAGAGACGGCGCCACAGCCGCTGTGTCCGAGGACCACGATGATCTTCAGGCTGCTGCCCAGATGGTCGATCGCGTACTTCAAGCTGCCCAGCACTTCACTGCCGAGGCCGTTCCCCGCGACGCGCACGACAAAGAGATCGTTCGGCCCTTCGTTGAAGATCAATTCGATCGGCACGCGCGCATCGGAACAGCCGAGTACCGCGGCGTAGGGACGCTGCTTGGGCGCGCCCGCGTTGGGCGCGAGGCCTAAGTCGCGTGGATCCACGGGGATCACGCGGTGCGCCGTGCCGGTGCCCTCGGTCAGGCTGTCGAGCAGCGCGGCAATCGACCGGCTGCCGTCCTCCAGGCGCGCCCGTGCCGACTCCGCATCGGTCGGCCGCGGGCGGACTGTCGCATCGGTGCCGTCATAGCGATAGGTGATCTCGATGATCTTCATTGGACGCGGACGGGGCCATGACGTGGGCGCGTTCCCGCGCGTGACCGTCACCGCAGCCGACGAGCGGTACGCTATTTCGCGGCGTAGACCATGCCATTCTCCCCCGAAGAGATTGTCGTGCCCGCCTCCCCGGCGATGATCTTGCCCAGGTCTGCCAGTGCGCCGATCGCCGCCCGCTTGCCCGTTGTCGAAACGAAACGGCAGGCCGCCTGGACTTTGGGTCCCATGGAACCTGCAGCAAACGACATGGCCGCCAGCGCTGCCGCCGAGGCGTGGCGGATCGCTTTCTGCGTAGGCTTGCCCCAGTCGACATAAACGGCATCTGCGTCGGTCAACATCACGAAGAGGTCCGCATCCAGTTCACGCGCCAGCAGTTCCGACGCGAGGTCCTTGTCGATCACGCATTCGACGCCAATCAGCTTGCGCGTCGTACCCACCTCGTACATGGTCGGAATGCCTCCACCGCCGGTGGCAATGACGATCGTGTTGCGTTCGAGCAGCCATTTGATCGGGCGCAGTTCGAAGATGCGCTTGGGCTCAGGTGACGCGACCACGCGGCGCCACTTGTCCCCATCTTGCCTGAATGCCCAGCCCTTCTCCTCGGCGAGGCGATCGGCCTCCTCCTTGGCGTAGACGGGCCCGATGAACTTGGTCGGATTCTTGAACGCCGGGTCGCCGCCGTCGACCTCCACCATGGTCAGCAGCGTGGCAAATGGGCGCTCGAACGGCATCAGGTTGCCCAACTCCTGCTCGATCATGTAGCCGATCATTCCCTCGGTCTGTGCACCTAGCACATCGAGTGGATACGTCTCGACCTCGTCATACGCGGCGCCTTGCAGCGCGAGCAGACCGACCTGGGGCCCGTTGCCATGCCCAACTACCAACTTGTGTTCCATGGCGACGGGCGCCAGCGCTTCGGCGGCAATGCGCACGTTGCGGCGCTGGTTCTCCGCGGTCATTGGCTCTCCGCGCCGCAGCAGCGCGTTGCCGCCCAGTGCGGCGACGACCAGCATTTCAGTGCCCTCCCGGCTTCACTTCAATCCCCCAGTGTCGCGACCAGGATCGCCTTGATCGTGTGCATCCGATTCTCCGCCTGCTCGAAGGCAACGTTCCATTCCGACTCGAAGACCTCATTGTTCACCTCGAGGCCATCGGAGATGCCGTAGGTCTCGGCGATCTGCTTGCCGAGCGTCGTCTCGGTGTCGTGGAACGCCGGCAGGCAATGCATGAATTTCACCTGCCGATTGCCGCTGGCCTTCATCAGCGCGCTGTTGACCTGGTATTTCATCAGAAGCTTTATGCGCTCCTTCCACACCTCTTTCGGCTCGCCCATGGAGACCCAGACGTCGGTGTGAATGAAATCCACGCCCTTTACCGCCGCCTTGGGGTCATCGGTGATGGTGAGCTTCGCGCCGTATTTCTTCTCAAGGTCACGCGCGATCTTCACGAACGTGTCCGACGGCCAGAGCTTCTTCGGGCCGCAGATCCGCACGTCCATCCCCATGAGGCAGCCCACGATCATCAGCGAGTGCCCCATGTTGTTGCGCGTGTCGCCCAGGAATGCGTACTTGATGTCATGGATCGGCTTGTCGCTGTGCTCGCGCATCGTCATCACGTCGGCGAGCATCTGCGTCGGGTGATATTCGTCGGTCAGGCCGTTGAACACCGGCACGCCGGCATATTTCGCGAGCGTCTCGACTCCCTTCTGGCTCGCGCCCCGATACTCGAGGGCGTCGTACATCCGGCCCAGCACGCGTGCGGTGTCCTTGAACGACTCCTTGTGACCGATCTGCGAACCGGCCGGATCAAGATAGGTTACGTTCGCGCCCTGGTCGTAGCAGGCGACCTCGAAGGCGCAGCGGGTCCGGGTGGACGTCTTCTCGAAGATGATGCAGATCTCCTTGTCCACCAGATGTTTTTGCTCGGTGCGCGCGTACTTGGCGCGCTTGAGGTCGCGCGCGAGATCCAGCAGATAACGGAATTCGCGCTGCGTATAGTCTTGTACCGTCAGCAGCGAGCGATTGCGTAAATTGAAGCTCATGATCTTATCCCAGCTCCGGTCGTGATGTTGGAAAGTTCGTCCTGCGGATGCCGCCGCCTCAGTATGCCGGGTCGCGCGAGATCGGACACGTCATGCAGTGGCCGCCGCCGCGCCCGCGGCCCAACTCGGACCCACGCACCGTGATCACCTCGACTCCAGCCTTGCGCAGCAGCGTGTTCGTGTAGGTGTTGCGGTCGTAGGCAACCACGACACCCGGCTCGAGTGCAACGACGTTGTTGCCGTCGTCCCACTGCTCTCGCTGCGCCTGCCACGCATTGCCGCCCGTCTCCACCACGCGCAACTCCTTGAGGCCCAGCGCTTCCTTGACGACGTCGAACAGGTGTCCCTTGTCCTGGTGGACCTCGATCCCGCCTTTCCCGTCCGGGCGCGCGCTGTAGCAGCGGACCTGGTCGACCACCTCGGGGAAGGCCGTGACCAAGTCCCGGTCGCAAAAGCTGAACACGGTGTCAAGGTGCATGGCGGCGCGGCTCTTGGGCATCAGGCAGCCGATGACGCGTGTGGCGCCTTTTTGCCGGAAGAGCTGCTCGGCAAGCTGGTAGACGGCCTGCCGCGTGGTGCGCTCGCCCATTCCGATCAGCACCACCCCTTTGCCGATCGGCATCACGTCGCCGCCCTCGACGGTCGATGCGCCGAACGATTCGTCCGAATCTCCCCACCAGATCGTGAAATCGGCGCCCTTGAAGCGCGGGTGGAACTTGTAGATGGCACGCTGCAGCAGCGTCTCGGGCTGGCGCGCCGGCCAGAACATCGGATTGCACGTCACGCCGTTGTAGATCCAGCACGAAGGGTCGCGCTGGAACAGCGTGTTCGGCACGGGCGGAATCAGGAAGTCCGTGCCGCCAAAAGCCTCTACCAGCATCGACGAGAGCTCGCCCTTGGGAAGATCGAGCAGCGCGATGCCGCCTATCAGGTGTTCAGTGAGTTTCGCGGCCGGCATCTCGTCGAGCCACGGCCGGACCGCGGTGGCCACGCCAATCCCGACGTCGTTGACAGTAATGCGCCGGTCCAGCACCCAACCGCGCGCGGCCTTGTCCTGCAGTGCCTCGGCCAGCATCTCGTGCAGGTCGACGACCTCGGTTCCCCGCTCGCGCATCTTGAGCACGAAGTCGTAGTGATCCTTCTGCGCCTCCTGCACCCAAAGCACGTCGTCGAATAGCAGATCGGCGGCGTTGCCCGGCGTCAGGCGCTGGTGTGCGAGGCCGGGCCGGCAGACCATCACCGTACGAAGCTTGCCGACTTCGCTGTGAACGCCTAATGCTTGCATGCGATTCCTTCCCGGAGTCAATCGAAATGTAGGGCAGTCAGTCGGGCAGCGCCACGGCCTGGAAGAACTCGAGCGTGCCCTCACCTGGCGCGCCGAAGTAGGTAGCGTATAGCGGCCCCATGTCCTTCGAGCGGAACAGGTGGCTCAACGTGCGGTCCACGACGAGGCGGAATTGATCGTCTCCACGTCTCATGGCCAGGGCCAACGGCTCCTGTGTGAAGTTGCGTTCGATGACGAGCAGCTGACCGGCAGCTGGGCTGCGCTTCGCGGCGTCGAGCAGCACCGGACGGTCGCCGAAGAGCGCCGCGGCGCGGCGGTCCAATACCATTTGCACGCCCATCGCATAGTCCGCCACCGGCGACACGGTGACCTCGATGCGTCGCGCTTTCAGCCTGTCGATCAGCGAGCGCTCGATGGTCGATCCTCCGACCACGGCAAATACGACCTTCTCGGTGAATTCGCCCGGCGCCGCGCGCCAGATCGGTCTCGTCGGCTCCGTCCGTCCGGCCAATACATCGCGGAGACGGGTGTCGGCGTCGATTCGCACGATGGCCCCGACGCCCGCGAAGAAGATCGGGATCGAGAAGTCGATGGTGGTACGCCGCTCCAGCGTCGGCGTCGTCGTGCCGCACAGGAGGTCGATCTGGCTCTGCTGCAATGCGTCGAAGCGATTCGCCGCCGTGACCGGCACGTATTCGACCGCGAGCGAAGGCAATTTCAATTCGGCCTTGGTGGCGTCGGCAATTTTTTCGCACAGCGCCACCGAATAGCCCGCCGCCTTGCCCGCGGCGTCCGTATAGGAAAATGGCGGTGTGTCGGCGCGGTAGCCGAGGATGAGCTTGCTACTGTCACGGACCTTGTCCAGCGTGCCTGCGCCAAGCGCAGGCGCCGCGGCGCCGAAGCAAAACAGCAAACCGATGACTGCGCTGCACAACCGCTGCGCACTGCGGCAGTCGGGTCCTTGGGTGTGGTTCATGGTTGTTCCCTTTGCAATCGAACCGTGGTCTTCATGCGGGACGGCCGGCGGTGGCCGGCGGGGCGGTGAACCGTGGCGCGATGAAACCGTAGACGATGTAGCCGATGCCCATGACGAGCATGCCGCCCATGACCGCGTCCTTGCCCGACGCGTACAGCGCATAGACCGAGTACAGCATTGCCACGACAGCCACGAAGGCGTTGCGCTTGAATACACCCGGTTCCACCCTGGCGTTGCGCATCATCACGAACAGCGCCGACAGCGAAATGATGTAGGGCACGACGTTGGTCACCACCGCCAGGTTGACGAGCGCGGCAAATTGCTTGCTTAGGTCCGGTGAGATCGTCGACAGCGCCATCACCGATTGCACGACGCCCATGATGATCATCCCGGCGATCGGTGCTCCAGCACCCGTCGCCTTGCCGAAGATTTTCGGGAACAGGTGCGAATCGGCGGCGTCCTTGGCCGTCGTCGCCAACGTGAACTGCCAGCCGAGCAGCGAACCCACGCAAGCCATCGCAGCCAGCCCCATGACGATCTGGCCCACGATCGGATTGAACATCTTCGCGTACGCCAGGCCGAAAGGCCCAGTCGATTCGGCAAGTTCTGCGTTCGGAACGATGCCCTGGATCACCGTCGTCGACAGGATGTAGATCACCGCGGCGCCGAGCGTGCCGAACATGCAGGCCAGCGGCACGTCGCGTTTCGGATTCTCGACCGCCGAAGCGTTCTGCGACGCCGACTCCATGCCGAGGAAGGCCCACAGCGTTAGCGAGATGCTCGAGCCCATGCCCTCGACCAGGCTGATCCCCTTGGGGTTCCACGCGGCGGCGAATGTTTCGCTGCTGAACCAGATCCAGCCGGCAATCGATATCAGCCCGACCGGCAGGATCACGCCCCATACCGTCACCGAGCCGATCTTGCCGGTCAGGCTCGGGCCGCCGAAGTTTGCCACCGTGGTGAGCCACAGCAGCGCAATCACGCTGGCGCAACTCATCACCGGTGTCGATGACATCGTGGGGAAGAACGCCGCCAGGTAGCCCAGCGCCGAACTCGCGACCGCCACGTTGGCGATGGCCAGCGATAGGAAGTACAGGAAGAAGACCTGGAAGTAGCCATCCTTGCCGTAGGCGTCCTCGGCATAGGCCGCGAGGCCACCTGTGCGCTGGTTGAAGATTCCGGCCTGCGCGAATCCGTAGGCGATGGCCAATGAGCCGATCGCCGTGACGATCCACGACAAGAGCGAGATCGCCCCGACCTGCGCCATGTTGGCGGGCAACATGATGATGCCGGAGCCCATCATGTTCACCGTGACGATGAACGTCAGCTGCCAAACGCTCATCTTCTTCTGTTGTTCTGCCATTGGGAGACCTCCTTGTCGGGGTGTCGCAGCGCTCACTCGCGGACCACGTAAGTGTGGAAGCGGATGCGACCATCCGCCTTTTCCTGGAACACGCCCTGTACTTCGTAGTTGAAACCCGGGAAGCGGTTGAACGATTCTTCGAAGGCGAGGAAGTAGTCGAGCATCGGCTGGGCCCGCTCGTCCCAACGCTCGCCCGGTACCACCACACCGATGCCGGGCGGATAGATCAACGCCAGTGTCGCCGAGATTCGCCCTTTTGCCTCGGCGAGCGGCAGGTAATCCACGTCGTTGCCGACCAGCGCCTCGTATGCGTCTTTGGGGGACATAGCCAGTTCAGGAAAGCTTTCGGCGCGGAAACTCCGTCGCTGCAGGTCCTTGACGTTGCGCATGCGGTAGAACGAATGCATTTCGTTGCAGACCTGGCGCAGCGTGTATGCGGCATAACGTTCGCTGTGCGCCGCGTACAGCGTCGGCAGTACTTCGGCCAGCGGCGCGTCGCGGTCCCACAGATTCTTGAAATTCACAAGCTTGGCGATCAGAGTATTGAGCTTGCTCTCATCCTCGGCCGGCGTCATCAGGAACAGGATGCTGTTGAGGTCGCACTTCTCGGGCACGACGCGCTGCTCCCGGAGGTAGTTGGCGACCACCGTCGCAGGCACGCCGAAGTCGAGGTAGTCGCCCGTAGCGCGGTTGATGCCGGGGGTGAGCAGCATCAGCTTGTTCGGGTCGACCATCGCGTAGCCCGGCGCCATGCCAAGATATCCGTGCCAGTGCGCGTCAGGCTGGAAAGTCCAGCACTGCTGCTCACGCTTGATGAGCTCGGTGGGCAGGCTCTCCCACGCGACGTCGATGGCGTCGGCCGCGAAACGCGAGCGGCTGATCGTCACCCGGTCGGGCACGAAGGGGTCGAAGAACCATTTCTCCTGCGCGCCGCGGCCCGTCGATGCGTAGTGGTGGCCGAACTCGCGCAGTTTCTTGCGCGCTTCGATGCCGAGTTCTATGCAGCGATCCCAAAGCATCTCGCCGCCCTTGCCCGCGTGCAGCCGGGCATTGACGTCGAGCGACGCGAACAGCGGGTAGAACGGCGACGTCGACGCATGCATCAGGAACGATTCGTTGAAGCGCTTGTGGTTGACGTAACGGCGCTGGTCACGGATGTGCTCGTCGCGCTTGTGGATCTGCGATGCCTGCGAGAAGCCTGCCCCCTGCTTGTGGACCGACTGCGTCGAAAAGAGGCCCGCCATCTCGGGGCCGAGGCCGGCAAGTCGCATCGGGCTGTGGTTCTCGAACAGCGGATGAAACGCGTTGTAGCCGATCCAGGCCTCGTCCCACAGCACGTAGTCGCACAAGTGGCCGATCTTCTCCAACACCTTTTGCACGTTGTAGATCGTGCCGTCATAGGTGCAAAGCTGGATGCAGGCCATGCGGAACGGCCGCGCAGCCTTGTGCCTCTGCAGGTCCTTGACCAGCGGATTCTTGCGGATCTGCTCGCGCAAGTACGACTCGTCCCAGGCTTCCCAGTCGACCGCGCCGATCATGCCGAAGGCGTTGCGCGCGGTGGGCAGGAAGATCGGGATGGCTCCGGCACCGACGAGCGCGCCCTGGTGCAGCGACTTGTGGTTGTTGCGGTCGAAGAGTACGAGATCGCCGCGCTTCAGGACCGCGTTGGTGACGACCTTGTTCGACGTGCTGGTCCCGTTGAGCACGAAATAGGTGCGATCGGCGCCAAAGACCTTCGCGGCCTCTTTTTGTGCCTGCGCCGCCGCGCCCTCGTGGATCAGCAGGTCGCCCAGGTCGACGTCGGCATTGCACAGGTCGTTGCGGAAGATGCTCTCGCCGAAATATTTGAAGAAGATCTGACCGGTGGGCGACTTGCGGTAGAACTGCCCGCCCTGGTGGCCAGGGCAGTCGAACGCGATGTTGGCCTCCGCGTCATAGGCCATCATCCCGCCGAAGAATGGCGGCAGCAGCGAGAGGCCGTAGTCGACCAGCGCTGCGACGATCTGCTTGGCGTAGAACGCCGGCGTCTGCTGGCCAAGGTAGATGAAGCCCGAGACTTCGCCGGTCATGCTCAACACCGCCATGTCAGCAATCCGGTGGGAATCGGCCAGCGCCCACAGGGGCGTGCGAAACCCCAGCGCGCGCACCGCGTGCGCCGCCGCGCGCGCCGGCTCGCGACGGGCGCCGTCAACCAGCGCGATGTAGGCGCCGACAGACGCGTCTTCTGAAAGGTCGCGATCGAAGCTGTCGCAGACCTCGACCTCGTAGTTCTCGGCGCGGATGTGATCGAGCAGCTCCTTGGTCTGGGCATTGTTGCGGTCGACGACCGCCACGACCTTGAGCAGCTTGTGAAACGGGATCGGGATCGTCGGCGCCTTGACCGAACGCGGAATCATCAAGCGGTCCTTGTCTGGCGGGCCGCTTTCGACGCCCCGCGTTTGAGACACTGCATGTAATAGCGGCCCTCCTTGTTCTCGACGCCGTGAGTGTCGTGTCCGAAGCCGGAGAAGCGCTGATCCCAGTCGCGCAAGGCGCGCAGGTAGCTGAGGTACGGGCCGTTTGCGGCACCCGCACTCTCGCCGGGCATCAGCATCGGGATTCCAGGGGGATACGGCACCACGCTCGTAGCGAGGACGCGGTCGGCCATGTCATCGAGGGCGACATGCTCGATCTTGTCCAGCACCAGTTCGCGGTACGCAGCGGCCGGCGTCATGTGCGGCGTCGGCAGCGTGGAAAAGGCCCTGGCGAGCCAGTGCGTTTGTCGCGATCGCTTCAGCTGATCGAACATCTCGTCGGCGAGATCGCGCAGGCCCAAGGTGCCGTAGCGCCCCGGGTGCGAGGCCGTCAACTGCGGAATTGCCTGCTCGAGCGGGAGGTTGGCGTCATAGTCGCGCTTGAAGTCGAGGAGTGCGGTCACCAGCGTGCCCCACTTGCCCTTGGTGATTCCGAACGAGAACAGGAACAGCACGGTGAAATCGGTCGTCTTTTCGACCTGGATGCCGTGCCGGTCGAGGTAGGCGGTCACCAGCGTCGCCGGAATCCCGGACTTTTCGAGCTCTCCGGTCTTGCCGACGCCCGGCGTCACGATCGACACCTTGATCGGATCGAGCATGCAATAGTCGTCCGGCAGCGAGTCGAACCCGTGCCAGTCGTCGCCCGGGTGCATCACCCACGCGCCGGGGTCGCTCGTCAGTACGGCAGCCGGCGCTTCGTGGAACGGGACGCGCTTGCGGCTGCCGGGCACCGACACCGAGCTCGCATTCCACGTGTTGAAAAACCAGTCCCGCGACCGGCCGAAATGCGCATGCAGCCGGCTCATCGTTTGCCGGAACGCGACCGCTTCCTCGATCGATTCGTTCGTCAGCGTCAGGCCTCCGCGGCCGTCCATCATCGCCGATGTGATGTCGTTGGAGGCGATGATCGAATACAGAGGCGACGTCGACGCGTGCATCATGAACGATTCGTTGAAGCGCCCGTGAGGAATCGGGCTGCGTCCGTCGCGGATGTGCAAGTAGGATGCCTGGGACAGCGCCGCCAGCAGCTTGTGCGTCGAATGGGTCGTGAACACCGTCGGCCCGTCGTGGGACGCGGGGTCGCCGCGCATGCCGAAGCGGTCGCGATAAAGCGGATTGAAGCGCGCGTAGCCGTACCACGCCTCGTCCCAATGCACGCGATCGACGCTCTCGTCGAGCAGTTTCTCGACGGCAACGGCGTTATAGCAGAGCCCATCGTAGGTCGAGTTCGTAACGACGCTGTAGACAGCCCTGGGTTCGACGTTCTTGTGCACAAGAGGATTCGATGCGATCGCCTTCCTGATGGACGCCTTCGTGAACTGGTCGGGGTGGATCGGCCCGATGATTCCCCAGCGATTGCGTAACGGAACGTAGTACGTCGGGATCGCGCCGGTCAACGTCAGTCCGTGTTCAATCGACTTGTGGCAATTGCGGTCACACAGCGCGATCTGATCGCGCGCTACGGCCGCGGTGAAGATGACTCGGTTGGACGTCGACGTCCCATTGGTGACACAGTAGGTTCGGTGCGATCCGAACACCCTTGCGGCGTACTTCTCCGATTCGCCAATGGGCCCGGTATGATCGAGCAGCGACCCCAGTTCGCCAACGCTGATCGACAGGTCCGTACGAAACATGTTCTCGCCGAAGAAATCGAAGAACACCCTCCCCACCGGCGACTTGAGGAACGCCGTCCCGCCCGTATGGCCCGGCGTGTGCCACGAGTACTCGTGCACGCGTGAGAATTTGCCCAGCGCCGCCGCCATCGGCGGCAGGAGCTGTTCCATGTAGCGACGGGTGGCCGCTTCCACGCGGCCGCTCACGAACGATGCGGTGTCCTCGAGCGTCCAGATGAACTCGTCGACCTGCTGCATGACCTCGACCGGCAGCGCGGTCGAGTCCTTCCGCTCAGCCATCAGGAAGATCGGGATGCGGTCGTTGCGGCCACGAATGTACTCAAGCAGCGCTCGGGCTTTCCCATGCGTCCGCGCGTCGTCGTCGTCGAGCGTCCAATCGATGAGGATCGCATGGATGGCGGCATCGGAGGTCACGACTGCCATGCCATCCGCGGCGGAGATCGCCTGCACCACCTCCAGGCCGCGCGCACCGATGTCATCGACCAGCGCGCGCGCGGCGCGACCTTCCGCAGTTTCGTGCCTCAACTCGTCGTCGACGACCAGCACCCGCATGCGCATAGGTGCGAATTTGCCTTCGAGCATCTATTACTCCACGCGCCTCCGAAGACAGTGTCCCTGTCAGCGAACGAAATCGTATTGAATGCTCATCTGGAAACGTGTGTCGTTGGCGCTGAAGCCATCAAAGGTCCGATAACGGCCGTAGAGCACCTCGGCGCCGACGTTCAACGATCCCCACGGATTCCAGATGAGGTTCGCCGAGTAGTACTGGCTGTTCGTGAATGACGTCGGCGATTGGTACGACTTGTTGCTCATGCCCAGGTAGTCGACTACGGCGGTCGAGCGCAGCTTGGGCGTCCAGTAATGCGTATAGGCGGCATAACCGCCGTATTCCTCGAGAGCTTGCAGGTTGCCGTTCGGATCCACCACCGCATCGAGGCCCGAGGCGGTGATGTCCGACACGTAGCGGGCTATGCCCTTGCCCCACACCCCACCGGCAACGGCGTAGTCATCCCCGACGGTCTTGAGGCTGCCGGCCAACATGAGGCCATATCCGTTCGTATAGTCGTTGGTTCCGGTGCCACTGTTCCACCCCAGGCGCCGCCACACGCCGGCAAGTTGGACATGCCCGGCGTCGACCGCGTAGCGCGCCCTGAGCGTGATGTCGGGGGCCGTCGACTTGCCACCGCCTTCGGGCGCGGTGATCTCGGATTGCGGCGCTTCGGCCGACAGGGAGACACTGGTGTTCTTGTCGAGCTTCCACGTATACCGGGCGCTGGCGTCCAGCAAATACGGCGCAGCGCCTGGCCCCTCGAAGTCGAGTGTATCGGGCAACGCGTCGTTATCCATGAACGCGTTGAAGCTATAGCCGGCGGCGACATTGTCCAATTGACCGAACGCGTGGCGAAGTCTCAGCTGGTACGAACCCGGTTGGAAGTTGAAGCTCGCGTTGCCGAACCAATCGGCCTCCACGAACAGCCGTGCCGGGCCGACTTCAGTGTCGCGGCGCAGATCGACGTTGAGGCGCGTCTGCTTGGCCTGCGCGGTGAACTCCGTGCCGTACTGAGTCTGCGGCCCGGACGTCGGGATCGCGGAGGTCACGAAGTAGTCGAAAGTCCCTATCGGCTTCGTGTCGTAGATGAGATCGAGCTTGGCGTAGCCTCCGACCTTCATCATCGTTTCGGTGCCGGGAATCTTGAGAAAGCCCTTTAGCGACGGATCGAGCGGCGCGTTGTCGACGCGCTGCTCGGCGACTTCGTCACCCTTTATGGTCGCCGCCGGGGTATAGCCCGCCGCGGTAGACGCCGGGAGCGGCTGTGCGGCGGTGGCTGCCTTGGCCTCGGTCGGCACGGGGGCCGCGGGCTTGGACTCTGCGGGCGCCTTGGCCGCCGCTTTCTCCGCCTCGAGCGCGTCGACGCGCGCTTCGAGCTTCTTGATGGTTTCCTTGAGGTCGCTCAGCTCATCTGCACGTGCCGGCAATGCGAAAGCAAGCAGGCATGCGGCAAACACAGCGACGGAGACCCAGATCGCGAGGCGGTTCATTTCTCCGGCGCATTTCACTGCCATGGCATCCATTGCGCTGGGCCGCCGCTCCGAGATTGGCGCGCCATGAGCGTTTGCCATTTGAGGTTCCTCCTCCTCGGGCGTTTATGATGACGCCAAATCTAGGCCTCGGACTTCCTTGGGTCAAGCCATAGGCCGATGCCGGACCGGCATCCCGCACGTGACAGCTTTTCGTCAGAAGACCTCCGGCACGTACTTGAAGGGGAAGTCCACAGCTTTGTAGCGGCCGATCTTGCGCTTGGGCAGCGTGACTTTTGGCGTCTTGATGGCCTTGTACGGAACGTGCTTCAGGATGTGGCTGATCACGTTCAATCGCACGCGCTTCTTGTCTTCCGAGCGGGCGACAAACCAGGGCGCCTTTCCGGTGTCGGTGGCGGCGAACATTTCATCGCGCGCCTTCGTGTAATCGTCCCAGCGGTCGTAGGATTTGATGTCCATCGGCGACAATTTCCACGTCTTGCGGCCGTCGTCGATACGCGCCTTGAGCCGCCGCGTCTGCTCCTCGGGACTCACCTCGAGCCAGTATTTGAGCAGGATGATGCCGGAATTGATCATCAACTGCTCGAAGAGCGGGATTGTCTTGAGGAACCCGCGCGCCTTCTCCTCGGTGCAGAATCCCATCACGCGCTCGACGCCCGCGCGGTTGTACCAGCTGCGATCGAAGATCACCACCTCGCCCGCGGCGGGGAAGTGCGGAATGTAGCGCTGGCCGTACATCTGGGACTTCTCGCGATCAGTGGGTGCGGGAAGCGCAATCACGCGGAACACGCGCGGACTCACCCGCTCGGTGAGCGCCTTGATGGTGCCGCCTTTGCCGGCGCCATCGCGCCCCTCGAAGACGATGCAGACCTTGAGGCCCTCGCGCACCACCCATTGCTGCAACTTCACCAGTTCGACGTGCAGCTTCTTGAGCGCGCGGTCGTAGTCCTTGCCGGACAGCGGCTCGTCCGGCGCCGGCGCGACGCGCGTTTTCGAACGCGCGCTGGCAGCGTCATTGTCGCGTCTGGCCGCTTTGTCCTTGAACTTCCTCTTTCCCATTTGCCGCCTCCTCCTGCCGACGCGTCATTTCGCCGCCACCGGCGCCATCGCCGGATCGAATCCGCCGCCCAACGCAAGGTACAGGTTGACGCGTTGCGCCCGCCGCTCGGTCTGCACCCGCAGGAGCGACATGCGCGCCGTGTAGAGCGCGAGCTGGCTCTGCCCGACGGCGCGCAGGTCGACGGAGCCGACGCGATACTGGATCTGCACCAGTTCGAGCGCGCGCGTGTTGTCGATGATGTTCGCGCCGAGGATGGCGTCGCGATCGCGCAACGCGTTCTCGCCGGCCAGCGCGTTCTCCACTTCGGCAAACGAGCGCTGCGCGGTACGCGCGTAGACCGCGACCGCCTCCTTCTGCTCCGCGGTGCGAATTTCGACCTGCGCCCGCAATACGCCGCCCTGGTAAATCGGGGCAAGCAGGTTGGCGCCGAAGCTGAAGGCCGGATTGCTCTTATTCTGCAACACGAACACGTCGCTCGAAATATAGCTGCCGCCGGCGGTCAGGCTGATCCGGGGCAACAGCGCGGCCTTCGCTTCGCCGATCCGGTTAAATGCCGCGGCGACGCGGCGCTCGGCGGCGATGACGTCCGGTCGGCGCTCGAGCAACTCCGAAGGCACGCCAACGGCGACCGCGGGTGGCATCGGCGCAAGTTGCTGCGCCACGGCGATTTCCGCAGCGGGGTAGCGCCCGAGCAGCAGCTCGAGCGCCCGCAGCGCCTGCTCGCGCGCCAATTCGACCTGGCGCAGCATGTCACGATAGGAGCCCACGTTGGCGCGCGCTTCCGCGACCGCCTGCTCATTGCCGTTGCCGATACGCAGGCGATCCTGCGCGAGGCTCGTGAGCGACTCGGACGAATGCAGCGAGTCGATGACGATCGCGCGCTGCAATCCCGCTTCGATGGCGACGAACCAGCTCTTGGCCACCATCGCTGCGAGCGACTGGCGGGCATAGGCGTAGTCGGCCTGGACGGCTGCCGATTGCGACTCGGCCGCGGCCTCGCCGTAGCGGAGGCGACCCCAGACGTCGAGTTCCAGCGACGCGTTGAGGAACACCGCATTCAACCCGCCGCCGCCGCCGGACTTGCCGCTCTGCGTGGCGGCCAACCCCACTGACGGATAGATCGATCCGCTCGCCACCGCCACGTACCCCGAGGCCTGCTCGACGCGCGCCGCCGCGGCCTGCAGGTCGGCGTTGTACATCAGCGCCTCGGCCACCAGTTCCGACAAGACGGGATCGTCGAACGTCGCCAGCCAGCGGTCTGCCACGGGCGCGGCCGCACCGCCGGTGGCCTTCCACGCGGGAGGAATGTTCGTATGCGGGAGCGCGTCCCTGCGCAGTTCGTCGGTCGTGGGCGCAGGCTTGAGCGCGCAACCCGCCAACGCGGCCGCGGCGGCCACCGCGAGAAACTTCTGCAAGACGAGACGCGCGCGCATCAGTGCAGCTTCAGCACGAGGTAATCGGTGATCGAGCCCACGCGCAGGATCACCATCCGGATGATGTGGATTGCGTGCACGTGTTCAGTGTAGATGGCGCCCGCGCCATCGGCGCCGGCGGCGAGGAAAAGATCGCGGTCCGCATCGGAGACATTGAACTTGACCGGAAACCGTCCCGGCACCTGCGGATACGCACCCGTCTGCGGCACCATTCCCGATTGCGCCACCTGGCCCTGGCCCTGCGCCCAGACAATGGAGTCGACGCTCGCCTTGATGACATGGCCCGGATACGTCCTGAGCGCGAATTCCGCATCGTTGCCCGGCTCGACCAGGCGCAATTCGTTTTGCCCGTAAAGTCCGATGACCTGATAGGTTTCTTCGACGAAACTCATCGCCGGCGCCACCGGAAACGCCGTCACGAACGAGCCCGGCCGCAACTGCACATTGATTGCGTAACCATTGGCCGGTGCGAAAACGGACGTCTGGTCGAGGTTCCACTGCGCGTTCGCGAGGTCGGCGCGGCTGACGTCGACCTGCGCCTTCGCGGTCGCGAGCTGCGCCCGCGCCGCTGCGACCGATGCCTGTTCGCCGTTCACCTGTCCCGACAGCTTTTGCGTCACCTGCGCTTCGTTCGCCGTTACCGTCGCAATCTGGCCTTCCAGCTCGATCACGTTGGCCTCGGCCTGCTCCAGCGCGAACTTGTCGCCTGCGCCCGTCGCCACCAATTCCTTGTTCTGCCGGACGCGCAATCGCGCAAGTTCCAGTCTCGGCTGCAGCGCCTGAACCTGTCCGCTGGCGGACTTCAATTGCTCCTGCAACTGCCGCGCGCCAGCCGACGCATCCACCAGGCCCGCGCCCGCCTGCGCGAACTTCGCCTCGTCGGCCACGAGTCTTGCCTTGGCGACGTTGAGATCGTTCTGATACTGCGTCGGGTCGATGCGGAAAAGCAGCTCGCCTTTCTTGACCAGTCGATTAGGCTCGACGGGCACGTCGATCACGCGTCCGCGCACCTGCGGGATCACCTGCACAACGTATTTGAGGACCCGCACGTCCGCCGTCGAAGGCGCGACCACATTGAGCGTCAGGATCAATGCCGCCATGCCGACGATGGGAATGACGACGACGGTGACCTGCCACGCGGTGTTCCACGGCAGCCACTTGAACTTGATGAAAATCAGCCAGACGAAAAACGCGTAAATGGCAAGGAGGATGGCTTCCATCAGGCGTTGCCTCTCTTGGCGGCGATGGCGGCGGCAGTCGCCGTCGGCGTCACGGCCGGCTCGCGCGCTGCCGGCACTGCCGCGGCCAGGTCGCGGCGCAGCACCCTGAGTTCCGGTGTCAGCGATCCTTTTTCCGCCATCGCGTCCAGCTCTTCGCGCAGGTGCTCGAGTTCGTGCGCGAGCAATTCGCCTTCCTGCGCCTTGGCGCCCAGCTCGTGGTAGTAATCCTCGTGCTTGTCGGTGCCGTAGGCGCTCCGGTAACCGACTGGCTTGACGTAGGCCCACAGCCACGCAATCGGCCACAGCAGGCCGCCGAACACCAGCGACAGCAGGCACAGCGTGTGGATGGCGTCCTTCTGCGGATGATGGCGCTTTTCCGCGATCTTCTCCGGCAGCACATGCACCATCCAGAACAGCACGATGGCGCCGATGGGAACGGCGACGACGACGAACCACGCGATGTAGGTCGCCATCGTGGCCATCATCTCGGGCGGGAGGAACGAAGCATGCGCGAGGGACGGCAACGCCAGCGCAACTGCGGCAAGCGCCCTCGATATCCTGAATCTTTCCATCTTCCTGCCCTCGCTCCTGATGACTGCGGGGCGCTTCAGCCTATGCCCGCCGGCCACGGGCGCTTTTCACGCCATGATGTTGACGCCACCATCGACGTACAGCGTCTCGCCGGACAGCCGCCGCGCATAGGGCGTCGCAAGATACGCGCAGGTGAAGCCCACGTCCATGATGTCGACCAGCTCGCCGATCGGCGCACGCTGCTCGACTTCGGCGAGCAGCAGGTCGAAGTCCTTGAGGCCGGACGCCGCGCGCGTCTTGAGCGGACCGGGCGAGATCGCGTGCACGCGAATTCCCTTGCTACCCAACTCGTACGCGAGGTATCGGCAGCAGGCCTCCAATGCCGCCTTGACCGGACCCATGACGCTGTACGTCGGAATCACCTTGCTGGCGCCATGATAGCTCATTGCGAACATCGTCCCGCCGTTCGTCATCAGCGGCGCCGCGAGCCGCGCCATCCTCACGAATGAGTGGCACGACACATCCATCGCCTTCGCGAAGCCTACTGCCGAACAATTGAGCAGGCCGCCCTGAAGATCTTCCTTTGGGGCGAACGCGATCGAATGCACGAGGATGTCCAGGCGGCCCCACTGACGGGCGATCGCATCGAATACTGCTTCGAGTTGGCCTTCCACGCTGACGTCGAGCGGCAGGAAGATCGGCGCCTCCAATGCGCGCGCGTGCGGCTCGACAAAGGGTCGCGCCTTCTCGTTGAGGTAGGTGATCGCAACGTCCGCACCGAGCTCGCGGAAGGCCTTCGCGCACCCGTACGCAATGGAATGCTCGTTCGCGACACCGACGACGAGCGCCTTGGCGCCCTTGAGCACTGGGCGGGGGATATCTACGGTCATGGCAGGTTTCCGTTCAATGTGCGGCGAGCACGCGCCGCGTGTGGCGGGCAATCATCAATTCTTCGTTGGTCGGGACGACCCAGGCGGAAGTGCGGCTTTGCGCGGTGCTGATGCGCGGCCCGCCGGATTCGTTGGCCGACGCGTCGGGCTCGACGCCGAGCCACGCCGCGTCCTTGCATACGCGCTCGCGCAGACTCCGGCTGTTTTCGCCGATGCCTGCCGTGAACACGATCGCATCGAGTCCACCGAGCGCGGCGGCAAGCGATCCCAGCTCGCGGCCGATGCGATAGATGAACACATCGATCGCGGCCTTCGCTTCCGGCGCCGGGCTCCCCTCAAGCGTGCGCATGTCGCTCGAGACGCCCGACATGCCGAGCAGTCCCGACTGCTGGTAAATGAGTTTCTCGATCGCGCGCGCGTCCATTTTCAGCTCATCCATCAGGTAAAGCACGACACCGGGGTCGAGGTTGCCGCAGCGCGTACCCATCGGCAGGCCGTCCGCCGCCGTGAATCCCATCGTGCTCGCAACGCTCTTTCCTGCTGCTATCGCGCACATGCTTGCGCCGTTGCCCAAGTGCAGGACCACCGTCTTGCCGCGCGCGGCGTGTTCATCGAACCGCGGCAGCACGTCGGCAATGTACTCGTACGAAAGCCCATGAAATCCGTACCGCCGCACGCCGCGGTCGGTGATCGCCTTGGGCAGCGCGAACGCCATCGACACCGGCGGAGCATTGCTATGGAACGCCGTGTCGAAGCACGCCACCTGCGGCAGCTGCGGCGAGCGCTCGAGCAGTGACCTGATCGGGGCCAGGTTGTGCGGCTGGTGCAGCGGCGCGAGCGGAATGTATTTTTCGAGGGCCGAGAGGACCGTCGCGTTTAGCCGAACGGGCTGCGTGTACTCGTTTCCGCCGTGCACGACGCGATGGCCCACACCGACCAACCGATGCTTGGCATACTCCGCGCGCAGGAATGCGACCAGGTGTTCGAGCGCGCCGTCGTGGCCGAGCTTGATCCCATCGCCCCACGATTTTTCGCTCAGGATCTTTCCGGCCGCGTCCTTGACTTCGAAACGGGGCGACGTATTGAGACCCTCGGCCTGCCCGCGCACGACCAACTCCAACTCGTTCCCGCGCTCTTCGAAGACCGAAAACTTGAGACTCGACGAGCCCGCGTTCAGGACTGCGATGGCATTGGGCATGTCAATACACGTCCGGAGGAAAGGGCACACAACGACCGTTGGAACCGGCCATCTCTAGACCACAGCCTTGGCAGCCTTCTCGCGACGCACGCTCGCCACCAACACCGCGACTGCACAAGACGCGAGGCGCGTCATCACGGAATCGGCGCGGCTGGTGAGGATGATCGGCACCTTCGCCCCCAGCACGATGCCCGCGGCGTCCGCGCCGGCCAGGAACGACAGGCTCTTGGCCAGCATGTTGCCGGCCTCGAGGTCGGGGACGACCAGCACGTTGGCGCGTCCGGCGACCGGCGAATCGATCTTCTTGATCGCGACCGACTCCAGGCTGATCGCATTGTCGAGCGCCAGCGGTCCGTCGAGGATAGCCCCGGTGATCTGGCCGCGGTCGGCCATCTTGCACAATGCGCCCGCTTCGACGGTGGACGGCACTTTCGGGTTGACCGTCTCCATCGCCGACAGGATCGCCACGCGCACTTCCGGAAAACGCAGCGCGTGCGCCAGGTCGATCGCGTTCTGGATGATGTGGACCTTGTCTTCCATCGTCGGCGCGATGTTGATCGCGGCGTCGGTAACGATCAGCGTTTCCGCATGGCCCGGCACGTCCATCACGAAGCAATGGCTCACGCGACGCGCGGTGCGCAAGCCCGTGTCGCGCTTGACGACCGCAGCCATCAGCTCGTCCGTATGCAAGCTGCCTTTCATCAGCGCCTCGGCCTTGCCCTCGCGCACCAGTTCCACCGCCTTCTCGGCCGACGCCTGGCTGTGCGGCGTGTCGACAAGCGGCAGTCCCGCAATGTCGATGCCGTGCTCCTTCGCGATCGCCTCGATTCGCGCGCGCGGACCGACCAGGATCGGCGCGATCAGCCCGAGCTTCGCCGCATCGACGGCGCCGCGCAGCGAGCTCTCGTCGCACGGGTGCGCTATGGCGGTCGGTGTGGGCGGTAGTGCTTTGCAGGCGTCGATCAGACGCTGGTATTTCGTGTGTTGCCGTTCCATTCGCACCCTTCAGCCGAGCCTGCGTCTTGTTGCCGCCGATACCCGCGCATTCTTCTTCGCCGTTGTGCGCGTGGCCTTTTTCGCCGGCGCGCGCCGCGCGCCGCGTGCCGCCTTCACCTTCAGCGTGGCACCGATGTTCTCGAGCATCGCCAGCTGCTCCGTCGTCGGCTCGAAGCGCCGCATGCGCTCGTCGGCCAGCAGACGCCGGACCAGTGTCACCAGGCGCTCGCGATCGCCGGGCTTTGATAACAGCTTGGGCAACGCCGCGATCGCCTTTTCGGGCTCATAGCGGACGATGATGTCCTGCTCGCCGCGGATGCGCCGCCATTCGTCCGGCGCCAGGTCGGGCAACAGGTCGTGATACTCATTGGTGAGCTCCTGTTTCAGCGCGAGCCGAGCCAGCGGCAAGGGCGCACCTCGCCGGGCGAGCAGCGAGCCGACGCGCGCCAGCGCTTCCGCAAAGCCGCCCTCGGCGATCGAC
>Ga0070708_100000217_pt1 | contig 42719 bp, 42 predicted proteins | sample KBSK5503metaG_FD_65469 | JGI IMG/M metagenome (GOLD analysis project Ga0070708, IMG submission 65469) | Corn, switchgrass and miscanthus rhizosphere microbial communities from Kellogg Biological Station, Michigan, USA - KBS K5-50-3 metaG | ecosystem: Host-associated > Plants > Roots >... | reverse complement strand
CGAGATCGGCGCCTGCCTGCTCGTGACCGATGAAATGCCCTTCCTCAAGGGTCGTTGACTTGCCGATATCGTGGAGGAGCCCGACGAGGCGCAGCAGAGGGTCCTCGGCAGGCAGTGCGTCCGCCGTTCGCAACGAGTGCTCGAGCGCGTCACCTGGGAGAGCCTTGGCCTGCGGAACGCCACGCAGCGCCGCCAGCTCGGGCAGGACCGCCCCCAGCATGCCGAGCTGCTCCATCAACAGGAAGGCCGCCGACGGTGGCTGCGGGGCAGGCGCGCCGAGGACGCGGAACACCTCGTCGCGAACGCGCTCGCCCGAGAGGCTGGCAGCGAGGAACGCGTTGCGTCGGATTGCGGCTTCCGTGTCCGGTTCGAGCCGCAGGCCGAGGCGCGTCGCGAATCGAGCCGCACGCACGAGGCGCAGCGCGTCCTCCGCCAGCCGGGCGTCGGGGTCGCCAACTGCGCGCAGGAGCTTCGCATCAAGGTCCCGAGCGCCACCGTACGGATCGACGATGCGTCCAGACCGCGTGGCCGTGTCGACGGGCACCCAGCCGATGGCATTGATCGTGAAGTCCCGGCGCCCAAGGTCATCGACCAGCGAATCGCCCCAGCGCACGGCATCCGGCCGGCGCCGGTCGCGGTAGTCGCCCTCGATTCGGTAGGTCGTCACCTCGATCGCCATCGGCTCGGGACCAGCCCGCACGGTCACCGTCCCGAACGGGTTCGCCCATGTGGCACCCGGGAAGAGCTGAGCGACGACATCCGGCGGGGCGGAGGTGGCGACGTCCCAGTCATCGGGCGGAGCGTTGAGCAGCAGATCTCGGACGCAACCACCCGCCAGGGCCGCCTCGTGCCCCTGCGCCATCAGGCGCTCAAGGACCCAGGCAACGGGCTCGGGAATGGATGGAAAGCTGGCCTCTGAACCGTCAGCGGCGGACCCGGCCATGGTCAGTTTCTTGTCGCCGGCTCACCCAGGAACAGATAGGTCCGCCAGGTGTCATTCTGGGCGTCGGTCAGGTAGCTGCCGAAGAGGTAGCGGACGTCGGCGCGGGGCGCCCGCGGCTCGCGCCGGAGGGACATGCGCGCCTCGCCAAGGGTCTTCGAGCCCTTGCGATGATTGCATGCACGGCATGCGGCGACGAGGTTCTCCCATTCGTGCCGCCCGCCGCGGTGCTTGGGCACGACGTGATCGATCGTCAGGTCGCGGCTGCTGCTCCCGCAGTACTGACAGGTGTGCCGATCGCGCGCGAAGACTTCGCGTCGCGAGAGCTTGACGCGCGGTCTCGGCCGCTTCACTAGGTAGACGAGCCGGATCACCGCGGGAGCGGGGATGGCCAGGCTCGGCGTATGGATCACCTGGTGATTGCGCTCGAGCAGCTCGGCCTTGTCGGCGCCGAGCAGGTTGAAGGCGCGCCTGATGTCGCAGACGTTGAGCGGCTCGTAATTCTGGTTGAGGACTAGCACCGGTGCGTTGATCACGCCACGCCTCCAGGCCGGGATGATAGCGGACACGAGGAGCACGCTTTTCCCAGGCGTCGAGCGCGTGGCACGCCATGGCCCCGAGTACAATGCGGGACGCCATATGACCACCATCGAAACCTCAACCTGGGCAACCAAGGTCGGCCTTGCGCGGATGCTCGCGGGCGGCGTCATCATGGATGTCGTCACGGCCGATCACGCTCGGATCGCCGAAGAGGCTGGCGCCGTTGCGGTGATGGCCCTCGAGCGCGTTCCCTCGGATATTCGCAAGTTCGGTGGAGTCGCCCGCATGAGCGACCCCAGGCTGATCGAGGAGATCAAGCGGGCGGTGAGCATCCCGGTCATGGCGAAGTGCCGGATCGGTCATTTCGTGGAGGCGCAGATCCTCGAGTCCCTGGAGGTCGACTACATCGACGAGAGCGAGGTCCTGACCCCGGCCGACGAGGAGCACCACATCGACAAGCACCTCTTCCGGGTGCCGTTCGTATGCGGCTGCCGCGACCTGGGTGAGGCGCTCCGCCGCATCGGTGAGGGAGCCGCCCTGATCCGCACCAAGGGCGAGGCGGGGACGGGCAACATCGTCGAGGCGGTGCGTCACATGCGTGCCGTCCAGAAGGGGATCCGCCAGCTGCGCGCGATGCGCTCCGATGAGCTCTTCGCCGCGGCCAAGGAGCTGCGGGCGCCGTACGACGTCGTGAAGCAGACCGCCGAGCTTGGTGAGCTGCCCGTTCCCAACTTCAGCGCCGGAGGGGTCGCGACGCCTGCGGATGCGGCCCTCATGCGCCAGCTCGGCGCCGAGGCGGTCTTCGTGGGGAGTGGCATCTTCAAGAGCGAGAGCCCGGAGCGCTACGCGGCGGCGATCGTCAAGGCGACCGCCCATTACGACAACCCACAGATCCTGGCCGAGGTGAGCGCCGGACTCGGTGCGCCGATGCACGGCCTTGAGCTCAGCGAGATCCCCGCCGAGGAGCGGCTCGCCGTTCGCGGCTGGTAGTCGGACCGATGGAGAGCGAGGCGGCTCCGTCGAAGGCGGCGCGCTCCCGAGGAGGCGAGGAGATCGGTCGTCCAGCGCGCATCGGCATCCTCGCCCTGCAGGGCGACTTCCGACCGCACGCTGAAGCGGTCCGCGCGGTGGGCGCTGAACCGGTGCTCGTGCGCCTTCCGCGCGACTTTCCCGGCCTCGATGCGCTGATCCTGCCCGGTGGCGAAAGCACCACGATGCGTCGCCTGATCGCGGCGTACGGCCTGCGCGAGCCGATTGCGGCGCTAGCGCGTGCGGGGGCCCCACTGCTGGGCACGTGCGCCGGCATGATCCTGCTCGCCGATCGGATCGCGGATGGCGACGAACCGGTCCTCTCGCTGCTCGACGTTGAGGTCGCGCGCAATGGATACGGTCGACAGCTCGAGAGCTTCGAGGCAGAGGTCGAGATGCCCGTGCTCGGCGATGATCCATTGCACGGCGTCTTCATCCGCGCCCCGATCGTGACCGACGTAGGACCCAGGGCCGAGGTCCTAGCGCGCAACCCCGATGGCAGGCCGGTCGCCGTGCGGCAGGGACAGGTCCTCGCGACCGCTTTCCATCCCGAGCTAACCCAGGATCGCCGCCTCCATCGACTGCTGGTCAACCTCATCGGAGCGCGCAGCGGCCAGGCCGCATGACGATCACCGCCGCCACCGTGCGAGCCGCGCGGCTTACCGACCGGCAGGCCCTCGTCGAGCTTTCGCGCGGGGTCCATGCGTCACAGGAAGCTCACCGCCGCAGCCTGGGTGTGCCGGCGCCGTCCGCCACCCGTCCGCGGATCAGCCTTGCAAGCCTGATCCCGACCTGGCTCCCCCTCCGTCCGCCATCGGTCCATCTCGTTGCGGAGCGTGACGGGCAGCTGGTCGGTTCGGTCCGGGCGATCGAGGAACCGCATCGCGACGACTGGGTCATCATCGAGCTCGACGCCGCCGACGGTCCGATGGCGGCAGAGGTGCGCTGGGCGCTGCTGCAGGCCTTCGTCGAGGAGGGCGCGCGCAAGGACATCGCTCGCTTCCACGCCGCATGCAGCGACGTTCGCGAGAACCTCGAGCTCTTCGGTCAGGCCGGCTTCGTGGCGTACGCCCAGGAGGAGATCCTGTACCGGCCGCCGGAACAGACGCATGGCCCGCGATCCTGGGTCCGGGGCCTCATCGCTCGGGACGGTCGGGACGGGGGGGCAAACCGCAGCTCACCGCGCGATGGCGAAGGGTCGGAGCTGTCCCTTCTGCCGGCTGGCGCGCCCGATGCGTGGCACCTCTACGACCTCTGGACGCACGCCACCCCACCGGCGATCGCGCGCGTCGAGGCCTACACCGCCACGGACTGGGAGGCGGTCGGTCACGAGGCCATTGTGCCGCGCTCGAGCCTGAACCCACTCCTTCACTTTTCCGAGGTCAGCGCCTGGCTCATGCCGCACGATCAACGAGCCGGCGGCTTCGTTCAGCACGGGGCCTGCCGCGAGGGACCGCACTACCTGCGCTTCTTCGTCCGCGACGGAACGGATGGCATCGCCTTCCTGCGCACGGCAATCGCAACCCTCGGCACGGAGGCGATCGGTGCGGGGATCCTCGCTCCAGTGCGAACATATGAGTCGACCGGCCTTCGCGCCGCGCGTGGCGTCGGATTCGAGCCGATCGGGCGGGTCACGATGCTCGTGCGCGAAGTGCGCGAGCGGGTTCGCCAGGCGGCCATGGTGCCGGCCACCCACTGAGACTATGTAAGGAGAGGCTGCGAGACGGGCATGCCACGCCGCGAGACGACCGACGACCTTGACGCCCTGATGGCGGCCCTGCCGCCCGAGATCGTCGCGCGCCTGGCCGATTTCGCGGACCGGAGCGACCTCCTCGAGATCGTCATGGACCTCGGACGGAGGCCGGAGGCGCGCTTCGCCCACGGCGAGGAGGAGCTCCTCGATCGCGAGGTCACCGAGGCGGACATCGGCTACGTCGTCGACCACATCGGCGCATTCGGAGACGACAACCGCGCCGGGATCGAGCGCACGTTGCACCGCATCAGCGCCATCCGCAACCGCGCCGGGAAGGTCGTCGGGCTGACCTGCCGGATCGGCCGGGCCGTCTTCGGAACGATCGACATCCTGCGCGACATCGTGGACAGCGGGCAGAGCATGTTGCTCCTCGGACGCCCGGGCATCGGCAAGACGACGATGCTGCGCGAGGTCGCGCGTGTCCTGGCCGACGATCTCGGAAAGCGGGTCGTGGTGGTGGACACGAGCAACGAGATCGCCGGCGACGGGGATATCCCCCACCCGGGGATCGGGGACGCGAGGCGCATGCAGGTCCGTACGCCGTCCGAGCAGCACGCCGTGATGATCGAGGCGGTCGAGAACCACATGCCCGAGGTGATCGTCATCGACGAGATAGGCACGGAGCTCGAGGCACAGGCCGCGCGCACCATCGCCGAGCGGGGCGTCCAGCTGGTCGGCACCGCGCACGGCAACACCCTCGACAACCTGATGCTCAATCCGACTCTCTCCGACCTGGTGGGCGGGATCCAGCCGGTCACGCTGGGGGACGAAGAGGCCCGGCGCCGCGGGACCCAGAAGACCGTGCTCGAGCGCAAGGCCCCGCCCACCTTCGACGTGCTGGTGGAGATCGTCGAGCGCGACAGCGTCATCGTCCACCGCAGCGTCGCGGAGACCGTCGACGCGATCCTGCGCGGCCACATGGTGCCGCCGGAGGGTCGCTGGCGCGACGAGGACGGCGCGGTGCACGCGGCGACGAAGTACGACTACCGCATCAGCGAAACGGCCGCCGGGACCCCCGCGTTCGCCCCGCTCGAGCCGCTGGGCGGGTTTGGCACCTTCTCGCGAGGCGGCAGCGGGCGATTCGTCGGCGGCCAGCCCAATCTGCGGCCCCTTCCCGCTCGCGGTGGACGGACGATGCGGTCGCTTCCTGGTGAACGCTTCGCGGGCGAGCGGATTGAGCGAGACCGGGGCGAGCCGGCCGAGAGCTCCGACCCGCGGCGACAGCTGGAGCGTGCATTCCGCGAGGCGCGCGAGGCGAAGGGCGGCGGAGAGCGTGACCAGACGAGCGCGATCGACCGCCCGGTCGGCGCCAATCGGCCTGGACCGGCCCGCAACTATCGGCCGATGAGCCTCTTCGCCTTCGGCGTCAGCCGCAAGCGGCTCGAGCAATCGGTCCGCGAGCTCGGCTTGCCAGTCACTGTGGCGCGCGACCTTGAAGATGCCGAGGCGGTCGTCACGCTGCGCAATTACTACCGGCGCAAGCCGGCCGCCCTGCGGGATGCTGAGGCGGGGGGCGTCCCGATCTACGTGCTCAAGACGAACACGGTCCTCCAGATGCAGAACCTGCTCGCCAGCCTGTATGACCTGGAGGCCGATCCGCAGGAGGCTGCTTTGCGCGAGACTGCGGAGGCGATCGGCCTGGTGCAGGCATCGGGCAATCCGATCGAGCTCTCACCCCAGAACGCGTACGTCCGCCGCCTTCAGCACCAGATGGCTGAACGCAACAGCCTCATGAGCCGATCGCGCGGGGCCGAGCCGAACCGAAGGGTCGAGCTCCTCCCCGACGAGGGGCGGGCCTGGCACTGAGCGCATGACGCCCACCGCCCGCCGCGGCCGCTTCATCACCCTGGAGGGGCCCGACGGAAGCGGCAAGACGACCGCCGCCCGACATCTCGCCGCGTGGCTCCGCGACCACGGACTGACCGTGCTCCTCACCCAGGAACCGGGCGGAACGCCGCTCGGCGACGAGGTGCGACGCCTCGTCCTGCACCATCGCGGAGTCGCGGACGACCTGGATCCGCGAACCGATGCCCTCCTCTTCGCTGCGCAGCGCGCCCAGCATGTGGCCCGCGCGATCCGTCCCGCACTCGAGCGCGGCGAATGGGTCGTCTGCGCCCGCTACCTCGATTCGTCGCTCGCCTACCAGGGCGCCGCGTATGGCCTCGACGGTGGCGAGATGCGCCGCCTTCAAACGTTTGCCACGGGCGGCCTGATGCCCGACCTCACCATCCTGATCGACGTGCCGGTTGAGGTGGGCCTGGGCCGCAAGCGGCGCGGAACATGGAACCGCTTCGAGGACACGGAAGGGGTCGCGTTCTTCGAGAAGGTCCGTCGCGCGTATCACGACTTTGCCTCGGCCGACCCTGGACGCTTCCGGGTGCTCGACGGATCGGGGAGCGTGGAGGGCGTTGACGAGGCGGTACGTGCGGTCATCGAACCTCTCGTCGCGAGCGGCTAGGCACGCAATCGCGCGCCGCGTGAATGCGTCATTCAATCGGGGATCGCGCTCCTATACTCGCCCGGAGCCTGCGCGGTCCGATCACTCTCGTCGCGGAGGGGCGGCGGCGGACGGCTCGGCAGATATGGAGGTCCTATGCAGCGCCCAACCGGCATCACCATCCTGGCCGTCCTGGCAGCCATCGGTGGGATCTTCGGCGTTCTCGGCGGGCTTGCCCTGATTGGAATCGGCAGCATCGTGGCGACGACCAGCGGGTTGGGCGGACTTGCCGCCCTCCTGGGCGTGGTCGCGTTGATCTACGGCGTGCTCTCGCTGGTCCTTGCCTATGGCTTCTGGACCCTCAAGCCGTGGGCGTGGACGCTCGGCGTCGGGCTTGAGGTGGCGGGCATCGTCATCAACGTGCTGCAGTTCCTGAACAACACCTCGGCCATCGGCGGCACGATCATCTCGATCGCGATCAACGCAGTCGTCCTCTGGTACCTGTACCAGCCCAATGTCAAGGCGGCCTTCGGGCGCAGCTGAAGGCGCGGCGTCGGCGCGGCATTTCGTCGCGTCATGCGCTTCCCAATCCGCGCGGCCCGCGCTCGGGGCCACGGCCACGGATCGCAACCCGCGGCACCGGACGGGTGGCCCTCGGTCACGTCCCTGCGCCATAATCGAACGCATCCGTCTCAGGTGCCATGCCCGCACAGGAGCCACCCGACGTGAAGCTCGTCGCCGCCATCGTGCATAACGAGGATGCCGCGAACCTCGTCGATGCCCTTCTCGAGCGCGAGTTCCGCGCCACGCGGCTCCACTCCTCCGGAGGCTTCCTGAAGCAGGGGAACGCCACCATCCTGGTCGGGGTCGAGGACGACCAGGTCGACGCGGTGCTCGAAGTGATCAGCGCCAACTGTCATTCGCGGCGGCAGTTCGTGAATCCTATGCCGCCGATCATGGAACCCGGCGAGTTCTATATGCCCTATCCCGTCGAGGTCGAGGTCGGCGGAGCGACCGTCTTCGTCCTGCCCGTCGAGCGCTTCGAGCGGATATAGACCGATGGGCGCCGCGACGCCCGCCGCGACCGAATGGATCATCGGCCTGGATCGTGACGCCCCAGACACCGTCGCCGTCTGGAAGGTGCTCGACGACACTGGCGCAGGGCTGAACGCAGCCCGTCGCGAGCTCCGTCGGCGAGTCCTCCCGGGCTCTGCGGCACGCGTCCTGGCCGAGCAGGAGGCGATCGCTGACGCCCTGGCCGCAGTGCTCGGATCGATGCCGGAACCGGCACTCCGCGCGCCTGGCGGCGAGGAGGACTGGAACGTCGCTCAAACCTTCGCTCACACGACGGCAGCGCGGCGCTTCCTGGCTGCCTGGGCGGCGATGGCCGCCAGCGGCGCGTGGCCTTCGCAGGACCCACCCCGGGTCACCCCTGGAATCCCTGGCCCTGCCGATGCCTCACGCGAGGATCTGCTGACCCTGCTCGGCAAGAGTCGAGCCTCGATGGCGCGCTCGGCCTCGCAGATCGCCGACCACGAGACCCAGCCCTGCCCGCTGGAGCATCCGCTGGTCGGGCATCTGCGCTGCGGCGGCTGGTTGATGTGGACCGGCGTTCACGACCTGATGCACCTCGAGCAGCTCCAGAGGATCGCGGCCTCATTCCCGTCGACGCCGCGACGATGACCGCCCGCGAGCGGCCGGCGCCGCTCGTCCTGGTCGGTTCGGTGGCGTCAGAGACTGGCGACGAGGGCAGCTATCGGGCCGTCCTTATGGCCGGCCAGCGCCTGCTCGCTGCAGAGCTGTCGCGCCGGATGGCGGATTTAGGCGCGACCGCGGTCGAGGTCGCGTCGGAGGCGAACGTGTCGATGACGCCGACGGATCCCGAGGCCGAGCGGTCGACCTCACCCTTCCACTGGGGACGCTGGTTCGCCCGAGAGGCCGGCACAACGCTCGCCCGGGCAGCGCTCAGCGGAGAGATTCCGGCCGCGGTCGGCTGGGCGGCACCAGGAGCGCTGGCGTTGATCGGCGACGAGGCGCTGGGCCACCTGCTCGACCCGGACCTCGGCGAGGTCATGGCCAACAATCGGTTCAGCGCCGACGCCTTCGTGGTCGCCGCGGACGCCCCGGCTGCATCTGGGTCGCCAGCAATGCGGCCCGTCCTCGATCGGCTGGCCGCGTGCCCGACCGACAACGGCGCCGTCCGTTGTCTCGAGCATGCCGGTTACCGCGCTCGCGACCTCGCCGACCAGCCCTGGTCACGGTTCGACGTCGATACCCCCCACGACCTAGCGCTCCTGTCGCTGGCGACGTCGCTGGGCCGCGCCAGGCAGATGGAGTCGGCGGTCGCCGAGTTCCTGGCCATGACGCGCCTGCCGGGTGAACGGCCGCTCGGCGTGCCCTACGTCGAGGAGCTCGGTGCGGTCATGCGGGATCGGCGAGCTCGGCTGGTGGTAGCTGGCCGCGTACCGGGACGGATGGTGCAGTTCCTCGAGACCGAGACGGCCTGCCGCGTGCGATGGTTCATCGAGGAGCGGGGAATGCGATCGGCTCGCGACGATCGGCCGCGGTCGCTCCTGGGGCGATGGGTCGAGGAACGCAGCGCTGCGTCGCTGGTCAGCGAGCTGTCTAGACTCGGTGATGCGGTGATCCTCGACAGCCGGGTGCTGATGGCATCGATCGCCGGCTCGGCTGAGGCGGAGCGCTGGCCTCCCGCCGAGGAACGTTTTGCCGCCGACTTCGGTGACGCGGAGCGGATCGGGACGCCGTGGCTCCGCGAGCTCATCGAGGCTGTGATCGACAGCTCCGTCCCGTTCCTGCTCGGTGGGCACACCCTGGTCAGCGACGGTCTCCAGCTGCTGGTGGAGGCTGCCTGGGCCGGCCACTGAGCCCGCTGCTAGACTGTTCGTGGCGAGCTGTGCGTGCAGACCATCGCGCTGGTTCGCCGCCGAAATGTGAACGACCATGGACCCGGCGGCGCGCCTGGATCCGAATCAAAGCAACGCACTGCCCTGCAGCGGTGCCATGGAGTGGAGATGGACCAGACAGGCCTGATCTACGTCATTGGCTTCGGGATCGCTGCCTCGATCTTCGTCTTCGGCACGATTCTCTTCTCGTGGCTGATCACCCATCGCCGTCGCAGCCCACAGAAAGGTCTGCCCTACGAGTGCGGGATCGACACCATCGGCGATACCTGGAGCCGATTCGGCCTGGCCTTTTACCTGTTCGCGCTCCTCTTCGTGGCTTTCGACGTCGAAATCATCTTCGTCTACCTGTGGGCGGTGGTCATCCGGTCGGTATCGGTCACCGGCATCGTGCTCATGGGAATCTTCCTGGTGGTGCTCATGTTCGGTGAGTTCTACGCCTGGAAGAAGGGAGACCTGCGATGGCATTGACCCAGCCAAGAGCGCGAGCAGCGAAGCCCGCTCGCACGCCGGCGGAGCCCGCCCTCCCCGTGCCGCATCGCGCGGACATCATCGTGCCGGAGCGGACACCGACCGAGGAGGAGCTGCTCACCCCCTTCGACATGGACGAGCACCCGCAGGGCGGCTTCCACGGCCTGCTGGAGGTGATCCCCACCAAGGCCGACTACATCCTGGATCTGATTCGCGCGAACTCACTCTGGCCCCTCCTCTCGGGACTTTCGTGCTGCGCCATCGAGATGATGAGCACCGCGACCGCCAAGAACGACATGGACCGCTTCGGAATGTTCCCGTTCCGAGCCTCGCCTCGACAGGCCGACGTGCTCATCGTGGCCGGAACCCTCACCACCAAGATGGCCGGGCCGCTTGTCCGGCTCTGGGAGCAGATGCCGGAGCCCAAGTGGTGCGTCGCCATGGGCACCTGCACGACCAGCGGCGGGCGCTTCAAGCGCAGCTACTCGGTGGTGCAGGGCGTTGACCGGGTGATCCCGGTTGACGTCTACGTCCCGGGTTGCCCGCCGCGCCCGGAAGGGCTGATCTATGGACTCCTGAAGCTGCGCGAGCTGGTGATGGCTCGCCGCGGCGAGTGGCGCACGTATGCTGATCGCGGTCCGCAACGGCTGGCCTGGGAAGGAGACGTCCGCTGACTGCGCCTGCCCGGGCAGGCAGCCTGGTGCAGCTGCTGGGCAACGCCTTCCCAGAGACCCTGACCGACCTGTGGACCGACGAGGACACCGTCGAGCTGCAGGTCCCGCGGGATCGGATTGTCGAGACGCTGCGCACGTTGCGCGACGATCCCGCGTTCGGTTTCTTCATGCTGGCCGACGAAGCGGCGGTCGACTACGGGCCGGGCAATCGCTTCGAGGTGGTCTATCACCTGTACTCAGACCGGCACCCTGCGTGGCTGCGGATCCGCACAAGCGTCGATCGCGACGATCCCCACATCCCGACCATCACGGGGATCTGGTCCGGCGCGATGTTCCACGAGCGCGAGATGTACGACATGATGGGGATCATCTTCGACGGGAACCGCGACCTCCGGCGAATCTACATGTCGCCCGACTATCGCTCGTTCCCTCAACGCCGGGACTTCCTCCTGCCCGATGACGCGGCCGACTCGCCGGCCGCCGGCGTGGACCCCCTTGAGCGCCCGGAGACCTGGGACCTGCGCCGTTTCGGCGATGTCCTGACCAGCTCCGGGGACCCGCACATCGACCCTCGATTCCTGCCGCAAGCCGACCCGACCCCGCGCGAGAAGCCATGACCCGGACTGCCGAACCCGACCCGCGAATCCGCGATCCGATCGATCTCGAGCGGGTCGAGGAGGATCGCCTGCGCGCCGTCGCCGGCCTCGCTCCGGCGCCACGAACCGGCACGGAGTACGCCGGCTTTGACCTGGTCGGTATTCCTGATCGCCCGCCGGAAACGGAGCGCGAGCGCGAGATGTTCACGCTCGAAGAGGGCGAGATGCTGGTGAACATGGGTCCGCAACACCCGTCCACCCACGGCGTGATGCGCCTGGTCGCCAAGGTGCGCGGCGAGGTGATCGTCGACATCGATCCGGTGCTCGGCTACCTGCATCGCGGCATCGAGAAGCTCTGCGAGAACGCGACCTACACGACCGTGCTGACTTACGTCGATCCGATGGACTACTTATCGACGATGCACAACGAGCACGCGCCGGCGATCGCCTTCGAGAAGCTCTTCGGAGTCAAAGCCCCCAGGCGCGCCGAATACATCCGAGCCCTCGTCGTGGAGCTGAACCGGGTCTTCAGCCATGGGCTGATGATCGGCTTCCTCGCGCTGGACATGGGCGGGATCACGCCCATCCTCTACAGCTTCATCAACCGCGACGAGATCGTCGACCTGCTCTCCGCCATCAGCGGCCAGCGGATGCTCTTCAACTTCTTCCGGGTCGGCGGCGTCAACTGGGACGTCAACGACGAGTTTCTGAGCCGCCTCGGGACCTGGCACAGCCGGGCGCTGAAGACGGTTACCGACAACGAGCGGCTCATCACCGAGAACGAGATCTTCAAGGCGCGGACGAAGGGAATGGGGGCGCTCAGCGGCCAGCAGGCGATCGACCATGGCGTGACCGGGCCGAACCTTCGCGCCTCCGGTGTCCCCTTCGACGTGCGCAAGGCGCACCCGTACTCGATCTATCCCGAGCTCGAGTTCGAGGTGATCACCCAGCAGTCCGGCGACGTGTACGCCCGCTACCTGCAGCGGATCGCCGAGATCAAACAGAGCATGCACCTGATCGACCAGATCATGGATCGCATGCCGCACGGAGCGGTGCAGACCCAGGTCCCCGGCATCATTCGACCCAAGCCGGGTCGAGCGTACGCGGCCATCGAAAGCCCTCGAGGGCTGTACAGCGTCTACGCCATCAGCGACGGCGGCCCGAACCCGTATCGGTTCCGCATGCGCGACCCCAGCTTCATCTCGCTCCAGGTTATGCCGCTGCTCATGCCCGGTCACCTGCTGGCGGACACCATGGCGGTGATGGCCAGCATCGATCCGGTGATGGGCGGGGTGGACAAGTAGTGGACTGGGCTCTGATCCAGGGCATTGGGCGGTTCGTCCTGGCCACCACGCTGCTCCTCCTGCTGACGATCCCGACCGCCTTCATCGTCATCCAGATCGAGCTGAAGGTGATCGCCGGCATGCAGCTGCGCTACGGGCCCAACCGGGTCGGCCCGTGGGGTCTATTCCAGAGCACGATCCACGGCTTCAAGGTGCTCGCGAAAGAAGACACCATTCCCGATCAGGCGGATCGCGTCTCATTCACCATCGCGCCGTGGATGGTCTTCATGGCGGCCGCCATGAGCCTGCTGGTGGTTCCCTTCGCCCCGGGGGCCATCGCCGCCGATTTCAGCATCGGCGTCGTGTATTTCTTTGCCGTCCTCGGGCTTTCGGTGGTCGGCCTGCTCGTCGCGGGCTGGGCGAGCTACAACAAGTACTCGCTGCTCGGCGGCCTGCGTAGCGCGGCGCAGATGGTGAGCTACGAGATTCCTCTCACCCTCTCGGTGGTCGGTGTCGTGATCCTGACCGGTTCGCTGAGCTTCTCGGCGATCATCGCCCATCAGCTGGCGCACGGTTGGAACCTCTTCTGGCAGCTGCCTCTGGGATTCCCGATCTTTTATATCGCCTCGCTGGCGGAGATCAACCGCACCCCGTTCGACATGATCGAGGCGGATTCGGAGCTGGTCGCCGGCCCCTTCACCGAATATTCGGGGATGCGCTTCGGATTCTTCTTCTTCGCCGAGTACGTGGCGCTCTTCATCATGAGCTCGATCATGGTCGCCCTCTTCTTCGGCGGCTGGTTGGCCCCCTGGCCCTTCCCCGGCCAGCTGTCGGGGTTCGCCGGAACCCTGTATGGCATCTTCTGGTTCTTCCTCAAGACGTATCTGTTCGTCTTCATCGCGGTCTGGCTGCGGACCACGTTGCCACGCGTCCGGGTCGATCAGCTGATGGGGACCGCCTGGAAGGTGCTGCTCCCGCTCTCACTCATTAACCTGTTCCTGACCGCCATCGCGGTCGTGGTCTTCAACCTCTAGGAGCCCCAGAGAGACCGATGGCGATTCCCGGCACTGGCATCCTCACGGGCATGGCGACGACGCTCCGCAATTTCGTGCGTCCGAAGGTCACGCGCCAGTACCCCGAGGAGCGGCCGCAGATGCCCGAACGCTGGCGGGGACGCCTGGACCTGATCTACGACCCGTTCGGCGAGCACAAGTGCGAGGTCTGCTTCCAGTGCGCACAGGTCTGCCCGGTCGAGGCGATCGATATGAGCGGGTTCGATTCGCAGGGCAACCGGATCCGGTACGGGATGCCCGAGATCTACGACGAGCGCAAGGATCCGAACGCCCCACGGCGCGCCGGCCTGCCCGCCGGACCGATGCGCAATCCGGCTCGTTGGGACGAGGCGGTCGATCAGGCGTTCGTGGACGAGGTGATCGATTCGTACGGTGGGCGCTCCGAGGCGGTCGTGGCGATCTTCCGCGTCATCGAGGCGCGGTTCGGGTACCTGCCGGAGCGCGCGCTGCGCCGGGTCAGCGACCGGATGACGATCCACTGGGCACAGGTCTTTGGTGCTGCCGGCCTGGGTGGTTTCAAGCTGCTCCCAGCAGACGGTCACCTCGTGACGATCTGCGACTGCGCCGCCTGTCACTTCGCAGGTGGCGGCGACATGCGCGAGGCCGTGGAGCAGGAGCTTGGCATCGGCGTTGGGGAGACGACGAGCGACCGGGCATTCTCGCTGGAGATGGCCTCCGACGTCGGTGCTGGCGCCCTGGCCCCGGCGCTGCGCATCGATACGCTCGTGTACGGGCCGCTCAGCGCTGAAGAGGCGCGCCACATCATCCACGAGCGCCGCGCGGCGGCACGCAGGGCCGCGGAAACCGGCACAGAGGCAGCCGGTCCCGTGGAGGCAGGGGCCGGACGATGACCGACCCTCAGGTCACCGGACGCGAGGCTGCCGCCGGCGTCCCGGGCCTCTCGCCGCAGATCCGCATCCTACCGGTCGGCGAGCCGCGCCTGCTCGCGGACATCGGGCGCGTCGACCCGACGAGCCTCGCCTCCTACCGGGCGCATGGCGGCTACGCCGGCCTGGAACGCGCGGTCCTCCATTTCTCACCCGAGGAGGTGATCGGCCAGGTCGAGGCGGCTGGGCTGCGAGGCCGCGGTGGCGCCGGGTATCCAACGGCGGCCAAGCTCCGAGCGGCACGGTCGGCGCAGGGCGATCGGAAGATCGTGATCGCCAATCTGATGGGCGCCGACCCGAGCGCCCTGGGCGATCGAGCACTGACGGAGGGCAATCCCCATCTCATCGTCGAGGGCCTGCTGGCGGCGGCATTCGCGACGGGTGCGTCTGAGGCGATCGTCGCCGTGCGCGGCGACTGGACCCTAGCCGTCGCGCGGCTCATTGCCGCGGTGCGAGAAGCCGAGCAGGCTCACCTCGCCGGATACCTCATGTTCGGCACGGACGTCTCGGTGCAGCTCTCGGTCCGGGAGGGCTCGGGAGCCTACGTGGCCGGCGAGGAGACCGCGATGCTTGCGGCGCTTGCCGGTGATCGGGGCATGCCCTTGATCCGGCCTCCCTACCCGTCGGCGCGCGGCCTGTGGGGCGTCCCCAGCCTGGTCCAGAATGGCGGGACCCTGGCGCATCTTGCCTGGATCCTGGCGCACTCGCCGGAGGCTTTCGCCGCGGTCGGATCCGAACGCAGCAAGGGCACCAAGCTCGTCACCATGCTCGGCAAGGTCGCCAACCCCGGTGTCCTCGAGGTCGCGCTCGGCACGCCGCTGCTCGAGATCCTGCAGCTCGCCGGCGGCGGCACCGGCCAGACGAAGGCGCTCTTCGTCGGCGGCCCCGGGGGCGGCGCCATCGAGGCCGCCGCGCTCGAGACGCCATACGACTACGAGACGCTCGAGGAGCGCGGCGCCGTCATCGGCTCGGGAAGCATCCTGGTCACCGATGCCGACACGTGCATGGTGGACACCGCCCGCTTCCTGCTCGATTTCTCGGCACGCGAGGCCTGCGGCAAGGCGATCCCTTGTCGGATCGGCACGCGCCGCCTCGTCGAGGCGCTGGATCGGATCCTGGCTTCATCCCCGCGCCCGAACGAGTTCGACCTCCTGCGCTACCTGTCGCGGCGGATGGCCGATACGGCGCTCTGTCAGCTCGAGGCGCTCGCCCCACAGCCGATGCTGACGACGCTCGATCTCTTCCCCGAGGAGTATCGTGCCCACGCCGAGCGCGGTGAATGCCTGGCTGGCGCCTGTCATCCCGAGCCGGTGCCCCCACTCCTGACGCCGATCCGGAACCTCGAGCCGGAGGACGACGAATGAGCTTCGCGACCAACGGGAACGGCCATCGCGACGGCGACGGACAGCTGCGGCCTGAGGACTACGCGCCCATCTGGCCCATGGTCCCCGGGACTCGGACGATCTCAGTGACCGTCAACGGCCAGCGGGTCGAGGCCGAAGAGGGCCAGACGATTCTGCAGGCGTGCCGCGTGCTGGGGATCGAGATCCCGACCCTCTGCTACGAGCCCAAGCTCGCGCCGTACGGGGCCTGCCGGATCTGCGTCGTGGAGGTCGATGGACGCGAGGAGACGCCGATCTCGTGCGGGACCGCGATCGAAGAGGGGATGGTCATCACCACCCACTCCGAGCGGATCGTCGAGAACCGACGGATGGTGCTCGAGCTGATCTTCTCCGACCACGACGCCTACTGCCTGCCGCCGTGCCAGTTCAAGTGCCCGACTCGGGTCGACATTCCCGGCTACCTGAAGCAGAACGCGCTGGGCAATTGGGAAGAGGCGACTCGCATACTCAAGCGCTCGCTCCCGTTTCCCGCGATCCTCGGCCGCGTCTGCCCCGCGCCCTGCGAGACGCACTGCCGACGCGAGGAGGTCGATACCGCCATCGCCATCCGTGATAGCCACCGCTATTGCGCGGACCGTGTCCTGGAGGTCGACGCCCCGGCCCCCATCCCGTGGCCCAAGGATCCCGAAACCGGGCGAAGAGTGGCCGTGATTGGTGCCGGGCCGGGTGGCCTCGCGGCGGCGTACTACCTCCAGCTCCGCGGCCATCACTGCGACGTCCTCGAGGCGGAGCCGGAGCAGGGCGGGATGCTGCGCTACGGGATCCCCCAGTACCGCCTGCCCAAGGGTTGGATGGATCGAGAGCTGAACCACGTGTGGGAGCTGGGAGCCACCTTCAAGCCGAACATGCGCCTGGGCCGCGATTACCACCTGGCCGACATCCTCCCCGAGTACGACGCCATCTACGTCTCGATCGGCTGCTACAAGTCGAACGAACTCGGGATCCCCGGAGAGGACGCGCAGGGCGTGGTGAACGCCCTGGAGAACCTGTACAACAGCACACGCGGCCTCAAGGTTCCGGCGCTCGAGGATGCCAGGGTCGTGGTCATCGGCGGTGGCTTCACCGCAATCGACTGCACCCGGACGAGCGTCCGCCAGGGCGCTGCCGAGGTGACCCTCGTCTACCGCCGTGACCTCAAGGACATGCCGGCCCAGGACGAGGTCCACGAGGCGATCGAGGAGGGGGCGCGCGTCGTCTTCCAGGCGGCCCCAACGCGGATCGTCACCGACGACCGGAACCGGGTGATCGGCGTCGAGTTCCAGCGCATGAAGCTCGGCGCGGCAGACGAGAAGGGTCGCCGCCGACCGGAGCCGATGCCCGGCACCGAATTCATCGTCGAGTGCGACACGGTGCTGGCGGCCATCGGTCAGGGACCCGAGCTTGGCTGGGTCGAGGCCGAGCCGGAGGAGATCCGCTCCAAGCTGGAGATCAGCCGCCGGGGAACGCTCGTCGCCGAGGAGAGCATCTACCGTACCGATCTGCCCAAGGTCTTCGCTTCAGGTGACGTGCGAACTGGCTCCACGACCGTGGTCGAGGCGATCGGCGAGGGTCGGCAGGCGAGCTACGCCATCGACTACTGGCTGCGCGGTCACGACCTCGACGACCCGCAGGTGCGCCGCATCGTTACCGAGCCAGTCCCCAGCTTCCTCACGATCGTGCCCTTCACCGACGACGTGAAGGAGCCCAAGGCGATCATGGGCAAGCTGGGCGCGGGAGAGCGCAAGACGAATTTCGACGAGTACGAGTTCGGCTACACGCACGATCAGGCCATGAGCGAGGCGGCGCGCTGCCTGCAGTGCACCTGCGAGGCGATCGGCCATTGCGACCTGCGCGAGGCCGCGATCGAGTACGAGACGACGTTGAACATGGCGATCGACGAGCGGTCGATCCAGGACAACCCGTATGTCGGGATCAACCACGGGTACGGGCGGGACGAGACCCACAGCTTCATCCTGCGCGACTACTCCCGATGCATCGACTGCGGCCGCTGCGCCCAGGTCTGCAAGGACATCGTGGGCGCGGGTTGCTATGACTTCATCGGTAAGGGCTTCGACTCGCTCGTTACGACCGCGGACTTCGTGTCGCTCAACGAGACGCCCTGCGTGTCGTGCGGCAGGTGCGCTGAGACCTGCCCGGTGGGCGCCCTCATGCCACGGCCGCGGATCCTGGAGACCTACCAGCTCGACGTCAGCCGCTGCATCTTCTGCGGCATCTGCGCCGATGCCTGTCCGTACGACGCCCTGCGCTGCGGTCCGGAGTTCGAATTCAGCGACTACCAGCGCGACCTGCCAATGCTCGACATCTTGGAGATGTCCGATCGCGAGCGGCCCACACGCTGATCGATAGACCGCTCGTAAGGTTGATGGCGTACGTGAAGGCCGCCTCGGCTGGCTGGCGCGACAGCCTTCGGCAGCCTCCTTGCGCGCCTCCTCCAGCAGAACGTGGTGGTTTCCTGGTCATCGCGTGTACCCAGTCAATCGGACACGTCGCATGACGTTCGCGTCAGGCGGGAACCGTGGCGGCTGAGATCGCTATCGGGACGGTGGAGGTCGTGTTCCTCGACGCGGGAGGCGTCCTTCTGGAGCCGGACTGGGAGCGAACGAGCAGCATCCTCGCCCGGCACGGCATCACCATCTCGCCCCGCGGGCTCGCAGCCGCCGAGGCCGTCGCCAAGCGGCAGATGGACGACGAGGAGGTCCTTCACGGTACCGGCTCGCTCCCGCACCCGGACGGGTACCTCGGGTGGGTGGTGGAGGTCTCGGGAGTGCCACATGAACCGGAGGCGGTGAGTACGGCGGCTGCGGAGTTCGAGGAGGAGCACAGGCTGAATAACATGTGGAGCGTGATGCGCCCGGAGGTACCCGTCGCCCTGCGGCGACTCCGGGAAGCGGGCCACAGGCTCGCGGTGATATCCAATGCGGAGTCCAATCTCCGTGATCGATTGGCGGCTCACGCCATCGCCGACTGCTTCGATGCGCTGGTCATCTCGGCGGAGGTGGGTGCGGAGAAGCCGGACCCGGCCATCTTTCAGGCGGCGCTCGATCAGATGAAGGTCGCGCCCGGGCGCGCCCTCCACGTCGGCGACTTCTACGAGATCGACGTGCTCGGCGCCCTCGGAGTCGGAATCCGGGCCGTTCTCCTCGACACCTCCGGACTCTCCGCAGATCGCGACTGCCCGCGCGTCGCGAGCCTCACCGAGCTCGCGGATCGACTTCACGCCTGAGGCGATCCGGACGCAGCGGGTTCGAGGGGCCCAAGCTCGTACGGTAGAATCGGCCGCGAGCCGGCGGCAGCGGCCGGTGGTACCTGTGCCACACAGGAGTTCGAGCCCTGCAGATCTCCGCCGTTCTCTTCGGTGTGCTCGCCATCGGCGTCGTCGGTGGTGGACTGGCGGTGGTCACCCTCCGCAACGTCATCCATTCCGCGATCGCCATGATGATCTGCTTCGGGGCCCTCGCCGGGATGTACGCCCTGCTGGGTGCGCCGATCATCGCTGCTGCGCAGGTGCTGATCTACCTCGGTGCGATCAGCGTGCTGATCCTGTTCGCCATCATGCTCACCCAGGCCGGCGACGCGAACCTGCCGGCCCCGTTCCATCGGCAGGCACCGATCGCCCTGCTGATTGCGCTGGTGGTCGTTGCGCTCGTGAGCTGGGCGGCGGTAACGACCAACTGGCACGCCAGTGCTGATGCCGTGAGGGTGGTCGTCGAGACCCTTGCGAATGCGCTCTTCACGACGTATGCGCTCCCCTTCGAGATCATCGGCTTCCTGATCCTGGCCGCCATCATCGGCGCCATCTTCATCGCTCGACGGCCCGAAGAAGACGAGAGGGCGGGCTGACCCGATGGTCGGGCTGCAGGGCTACCTGGTTGTCTCCGCCATCCTGTTCGGGATCGGCGCGTTTGGCTTCATGGCGCGCCGCAACGCGATCCTGATGCTCATCTCGATCGAGCTGATGCTGAACTCGGTCAACCTGTCGCTCGTGGCCTTCAACGCGTACATCCCGGCCGCTCATAACGCCGGGGCGGTCTTCGCGCTGATCGTCATGGCGGTCGCCGCGGCTGAGGCGACGGTCGGCCTGGCGTTGGTGATCGCGATCATCCGTACCCGTCAGACCCCCGAGGTCGACGAGTACCACGACCTGAAGGAGTAGGCGGCTCGCGTTGGAGACGCTGATCGTCCTGATCCCGGCGCTGCCGCTCGCCGGCTTCCTCTTCGCGGTGCTGGCTAGGCCGCGCCTGGATCGCCTCCCGCTCGTCACGCACGGCCACGGCGGACATGACCATGACGAGCACGAGTCCGGGCACGAGGCAACCCACGCGGCGAGCCACGACGACCACGCCTCAGTCGATGAGACCGGCTTCCGTGCCATCCCCACCGAGGAGGAGCAGGCCGCCACCTCGCCGCACGCCGGCCACGCGGATGACCTGGCCAATGCGGAGGGGGCCGATGGCGTGATCCCGCCGGAGCTCGCCGACGGCATCGGGCAGGCCGGCCACGCCGGCCACGGCGCGGATCGCCCGGTCTATCGCTCGTGGATCGTGCCGACCGCCCTGGTAGGGATCGGCTGGGTCCTCTCGATGATCGCCTTCGCCAGCGTGATCTTCGGCGGCAAGACCTATCACGTCACAGTCTACGAGTGGATCGCCGCTGGCACGTTCCACGTGGAGATCGGCTTCAGCATCGACGCTCTGACGGCGATGCTCCTGCTCGTCGTCAGCACGGTCGGCTTCCTCGTCCACGTGTACAGCATCGGCTACATGGACGGCGACCGGGGGATGTGGCGGTTCTTCGCCTATCTGAACCTGTTCATGTTCAGCATGTTGCTGCTGATCTTCGCGGACAACTACCTGCTCCTCTACGTCGGCTGGGAGCTTGTGGGCCTGTGCAGCTACCTGCTCATCGGCTTCTGGTACAAGAAGCCCTCCGCGGCCGGAGCGGCGAAGAAGGCCTTCGTCGTCAACCGCGTCGGCGACTTTGGCTTTGGCCTGGGCGTGATCATGATCTGGACCACGCTTGGCTCACTGGCTTTCACCGATGTCTTCGCGCGAATCGGCGGCCAGACCGAGACGACGGCGACGATCATCGCCCTTCTCCTGTTTGCCGGCGCGATCGGCAAATCGGCCCAGTTTCCGCTCCACGTCTGGCTGCCGGACGCGATGGAGGGCCCGACACCGGTCAGCGCGCTGATCCACGCGGCGACCATGGTCAACGCCGGTGTCTACATGGTCGCCCGCTCAAACCCGATCTTCGCCCACGCGCCCACAGCGATGTTGGTGGTTGCCAGCATCGGGATCTTCACGGCCATCTTCGCCGCGGCGATTGCCCTCACCCAGAACGACATCAAGAAGGTGCTCGCCTATTCCACGGTGAGCCAGCTCGCCTACATGTTCACCGGCCTCGGGATCGGCGCCTGGGCGGCGGCCATCTTCCATCTCGTCAGCCACGGCTTCTTCAAGGGCCTGCTCTTCATGGGATCCGGGTCGGTGATCCACGGCGCCGGCGGCGAGCAGGACATGCGCTTCATGGGCGGACTGCGCGAGAAGATGCGCTGGACGTACCTGACGATGCTGGTCGGGTCGCTCGCCCTGGCCGGAATCCCGATCTTCGCGGGCTTCTTCAGCAAGGACGAGATCCTGGGCGAGGCCTTCAACCGGGGCTACCCGGTCTTCTACGCCGTTGGGATCGTGACCGCCCTCATGACCGCCTTCTACTCGTTCCGCATGATGTACATGACCTTCCACGGATCCTGGCGCGGGCCGGCGGAGCTGTGGCAGCACATCCACGAGAGCGTGCCGTCGATGGTGGTGCCGCTCCAGATCCTGGCGGTCCCCACTGTCCTGGCCGGCCTCGTGCTGGGGATCCCACCCGAGGACGGGCTGATCCACCGCTGGCTGGAGCCTGTCTTCGCGGGGAGTGACCGCGCCGGGATCGTCGCGGGGTCACTGGCGGCGAAGGAGCATGGCTTCTCACCGCTGGGCATCGGCGGGTTGCTGCTCGTGATCGGCGCGGCCGTCGGGGTCGCCGGCATCTGGCTCGCCTACCGCTGGTACGTGCGGGAGCCGGATGCGCCGCGCCGCTTCGTGGCTGCCATCCCCTTCGGGCTGGGCCCGGGCATGTACGCCGCCAGCGTGAACAAGTACTACGTGGACGACATCTATCAGCTGGTCTTCGCACGGGGCGGCGTACTCGTGGCGCAGGCTCTGTGGTGGTTCGACGTGCATGTCATCGACGGCGCGGTGAACGGAGCCGCGTGGCTCGCACAGCGGATCGGCGCAAGGCTGCGCACGGCGCAGACGGGGCGCGTCGAGAACTACGGGCTCGGGATGGCAGCCGGGTTGATCCTGGTGCTCGTCGTCTACGCCTGGGTGGTGCACTGACCGATGCAGCCGCCGATCCTGACGCTCGTCGTCTTCACGCCGCTGATCGGCGTACTCGTGCTCCTCGCGATCCCCGGCCACAACCAGCGCGCCATCCGCTGGGTGGCGCTCCTCGCCGCGCTGACTAGCCTCGGCTTTAGCCTGGCGCTGACTGGCTACCGCCCCGACGGTCCGGAGTTCCAGTTCAGGGAGAGCCTCGATTGGATCCCGGCATTCGGGATGGGGTACCGGCTCGGCGTCGACGGGCTCTCGGTGGTGCTCGTGATCCTCACCACCGTGCTCTCGGTGGTTTCGATCTTCTACTCCTGGGACCCGATCCAGACACGGGTCAAGGAGTACTACGCCACGATGCTGCTCCTGATGGTCGGCATGCTGGGCGTCTTCGTGAGCCTGGACCTCTTCCTGTTCTACGTCTTCTGGGAGATCAGCCTCATACCCATGTATCTGATCATCGGGATCTGGGGCGGTCCGCGGCGGATCTACGCGACCGTGAAGTTCGTCATCTATACCCTTGTCGGCTCGCTGCTGATGCTCGTCGCGATCCTGGCGGTGGCGATCGCCCACGGCAACGCCAGTGGGCAGTTCACCTTCGACTACCTCGTCCTGCGCGGCTTCAGCTACACGGACAACCTCCAGGCCCTTGCGTTCATCGCCTTCTTCCTCGCCTTCGCGATCAAGGTACCGATGTGGCCGCTCCACACCTGGCTTCCGGACGCCCACGTGGAGGCCCCGACAGCGGGCTCGATCATCCTGGCCGGGGTGCTCCTCAAGCTTGGTGGCTACGGCTTCCTGCGCTACAGCCTGCCGCTCCTGCCTGATGCGTCGAAGAGCTTCGCCCCTATCGTCATCGGCCTGGCCATCGTCGCGATCCTGTACGGCGCGCTCGTCAGCATGGTCCAGCCGGACCTGAAGAAGCTGATCGCGTACTCGAGCGTGAGCCACATGGGCTACGTGATGCTCGGCGCCTTCGTCTTCAACGTGCAGGGGCTGGAGGGCGCCGTCTTCCAGATGATCAGCCACGGGATCACAACGGGGGCGCTCTTCCTGCTGGTCGGGGTCATCTACGAACGGACGCACGACCGGCTCATCGCGCATATGGGCGGGCTGAACGCCAAGCTGCCGCGATATGCGGCGATCTTTGGACTCTTCACCTTCGCCAGCATCGGTCTGCCCGGGCTTTCGGGCTTCATCGGTGAATTCCTGGTGGTACTGGGTGCCTTCCGCTTCAACGCGTGGGTGGCGGCAGCCACGATGCTGGTCGTGATCTTCAGCGCGGTCTACATGCTGTGGATGTTCCAGCGCGTCTTCTTCACGGTGCCCTCGGGCTGGATGCGTCGCTTCTGGCCGTCGCTCAAGGACATGTCGCGCAACGAGTGGCTGGCGGTGGCACCGCTGGTGGTGCTGGTCGTGGCCCTCGGCGTGTTCCCAGGTCCGGTCCTGCACGCGCTCGACGCACCGATGCAGCGGATCGTCGAAATCGTGAACGGCTCCTCCGGGCTCACGTCATTCCAGCTGCCGTGGTGAGCGCAAACCGATGAACGACGTCAACGATCTCTTCCCGCTCCTGCCGGAGCTGATCCTGGCGGCGCTGGTCCTGGTGGTGATCACCGCGGACCTCTTCCTGCGCCGAGCCGACAAATGGCTCCTCACCCCGATCACCGTGGTCGGCCTGGTGCTCGCCGGGATCGCGTGCCCCATCGTGTGGGGCACCAACCACACGGTCTTTGGCGGCTTCTATCGGGTCGACGACCTCTCCGTCTTCCTGAAGGGTGCCACGATCGTCATCGGCGTGCTGTCAGCCCTATTCGCCCCGTCGTACCTGGCATCGCGGCGCCTGCCCCTTGGCGAGTTCAACGCCATCCTCATCTTCAGCCTGCTGGGGATGTGCATCCTGGCCAGCTCCAGCGACCTGATCACCCTCTTCCTGGGCCTCGAGCTGATGGTCCTGCCGGCCTACATCCTGGCCGGCTTCCACAAGACCGATCGCTACAGCAACGAGGGCGGTCTGAAGTACTTCCTGCTCGGCTCGTTCGCAAGCGCGATCCTCCTGTTCGGGACCAGCTGGACCTTCGGCCTGACGGGGACGACCCACCTGTCCGGGATCGCGCAGGCCGTGAGCCGAGGCGAGACATCGCCGGCGCTGCTCGTGGCGATCGGCTTCCTGACGGTCGGCGCGACGTTCAAGGCGGCCGCGGTCCCCTTCCACTACTGGACCCCGGACGCCTACCAGGGAGCACCGACGCCCATCACCGGCTTCCTCTCGGTGGGGCCCAAGCTCGGTGCCTTCGCGCTGCTGATCCGCGTCTTCGTCGACGCGCTCGGCCCCATTCGCGCTGACTGGCTGACGGTGATGGCGATCCTCGCCGTTCTGACCATGACGGGCGGGAACATCGTCGCGCTCACCCAGGTCAACGTGAAGCGGATGCTCGCCTACTCGAGCATCGCCCACACCGGCTACATACTCGCCGGCCTGGCCGCGTACGCGGCAGCGACGACGACCGATGCCCGGGCGTTCGGCATCCAGGCGATCCTCTTCTACGTCTTGGGCTACGGCGTGATGAACGTCGCTGCGTTTGCGGTGGTCGGGATGCTGCAGCGCGACACGCGGCGCTTCGGCGGCCTTGGCAGCTTCGCCGGCCTTGGGGCGCGGGCACCCTGGCTGGCGGCATCCATGGTGATCCTCCTCCTCTCGCTGACGGGGATCCCACCGACCGTCGGGTTCTTCGCAAAGCTCTACGTCCTGGTCGCGACGGTCGACGCGGGGATCGGCTGGCTGGCGGTGGCAATTGCCCTGAACGCGGCGCTCGCCGCCTTCTATTACCTGCGCGTGATCGTGTACATGTACATGCGCGATCCCGAGGCTGACCCGGCCCCTATCGACGCGTCTCCGTTCGGCAGCCTGGCACTGGGGCTCTCGGTCGCCGGGGTCCTCCTGCTCGGCGTCTTCCCGAGTTTCGTGCTCGATGTGCTGCACGCGTCGGCATTGAGCATCTTCTAGCCGATGGCGCGCCCGGTGGTGGTGGCGCGCGACCGGTCGATGTCAGCGCGGGCGCCACAGCCCCTTCCCGAGAGCCCGCTGGCTGCTGCGGCGCAGCGGCTGCTCGGTGACCGTCGGCTGATCCTGGCTGCCAATCGTGGCCCAGTCAGCTTCACCACATCCGCCGACGGCACGCTGCGGCCCCGGCGCGGGTCGGGCGGCGTTGTGACCGCCCTTTCGCAGATCGGGCAGCACGTGCCGGTCACGTGGGTCGCTGCGGCGATGAGCGAGGCTGACCGACGGGCGGCAGACGACCGGCAACAGCTCGACGCGGCCCTGCCGGACGGCAGGGTCCGCCTGCGGCTGGCGAGCGTGAATCGGTCCGTCTACGAAGCCGCCTACAACGTCATTGCCAACCCGCTCCTCTGGTTCCTGCAACACGAGATGTGGAACCTCCCGGAGCGACCGATGATCGATGCCGCCACGACCCGCGCCTGGCATCGCGGCTACGTCCCGCTCAACGAAGCGTTCGCCGCGGCAGTCCTCCGCGAGGTCCCGCGGCGCGACCGCGAGCCGCGGATCATGCTGCATGACTACCACCTGTACCTGGCCGCAGCGAACATCCGCCGCGCGCGCCCCGAGGCGGTCCTAAGCCACTTCACCCATATCCCGTGGCCCTCCTCGTCGATCTGGCAGGTGATGGCGCCGGCGATGCGGACCGCGATCTGCAGGGGCCTCCTCGCAAACGACGTGGTCGGTTTCCAGACGGAGCGCTACGCGTACAACTTCCTGCGCAGCGTCCAGAGCTTCATTCCCGACGTGAGCGTCGATTTCGACAAGGGCCAGGTCGTCCACCGAGCGCGGACCATTCGCGTGCGCGTCTACCCGATCAGCATCGACGTCGCCGCAACCCGTCGCGTGGCGGCCTCACAGGCGGCCCGCAATCGGAGGGAAGAGCTCCTCTCCAAGAGCGCACAGCGCATCCTGGTACGGGTCGACCGGCTCGAGCCCTCCAAGAACATCCTGCGAGGCTTCGCCGCGTTCGAGGCTTTGCTGGAACGCCGCCCTGAGCTCCGTGACCGGATTACCTTCCTGGCTTTCCTCGTTCCGTCCCGCACCAGCATCCGCGAGTACGGCGACTATGGGCGGAAGGTCCAGGATGCCGCCGAGCGCATCAATGCGCGGTTCGCGCGAGCGGGCAGGAACGTGATCAACATCTACTACGAGAACGACTATCCCCAGGCCCTGGCCGGGCTGGCGATCGCGGACGTGATCCTCGTCAACCCCCTCGTCGACGGCATGAACCTGGTCGCCAAGGAGGCGGCGGTGGTCAACGAGCGGGATGGGGTCCTGGTCCTTTCCGAAACGGCCGGGGCCTATGAGCAGATGGCCGATGGCGTCCTGCCCGTCGCGCCTGCAGACATCGTCGGTACCGCCGACGCGCTCGCGTGGGCACTCGCCATGTCGCCCGGTGAGCGGCGCTCGCGTATGGCGCGGCTGCGGGCAGGCGTCGAGCGCGAGGACATCACCTGGTGGCTGGAGCGCCAGCTCGTCGACTTGGCGGAGATCGTTGACGAGCGCGCCTCGGTGTCGAGGTCAGCGCGCACCGCTCGCCGCGCGTAACCCTCGACGGCCTGGGCCTTCGGGCCGTTGTCTCCTCGCCCACTCCAGCAACGTCGGGGTCGAGCCTACCCGGGCTCCTCGTCCGCGAGCGCCTTGAGCAGATCCGCGAACGCGGCGGGGTCGACGAGGGTCGCGTCCGCCGCTCCACTGACCGAGGAAGGCACCTCGTCTGAGCCGGCGATCGCGAGTACCACAGAGCGAAGCCCCCGCCCCCTGAGCTCGCGCGCTACTCGGAACATGTCCACGTCGGTCAGGTCGTCGCCGGAGACCAGCAGTCCGCGAAGACCGAAGCGCTCGACGATCGAGCGGAGTGCCGATCCCTTGTCGCCCGCGCCGCGCGGCCGGAGCTCGACGCTCTGGCGCCCCTCGCGGACCTCCAGGTCATGCTCCGCTCCCGCCAGCGCATCGAGGATCGCGGACCGCGCGGCCTTCGGGTCTGGAGCCAACCGATAGTGGATCGTGGCCGAGAGGCCCTTCTCCTCGATTGTCACGCCATCCAGGACCGGGACCCTCGTGGCCGCCTTGCTCACTGCCGCCCGGAGAGCGAGCGCGTTGGGCGTCGGCTCTGGCTCGTCCGAGCCCGGCGGAAGCCATTCCAGCCCGTGGTTGCCGACAATCCAGATACGAGCCGGTCCGCCGAGCAGGCGCCGCGCGTCGAGCGCGGCACGACCCGTGATCACCGCAACAACGGCCAGCCGGTCGGCGAGCCGGTTCAGGGCTGGAACGGCGCTCGCAGTGGGTTCGGCGGCACGCGGGTCGGAAACGATCGGCGCGAGGGTTCCGTCGAAATCGGTGACGAGCCCTGCCGGACTCTGCATCAATGCCGCGCGGGCCACGCGCAGCAGATGCTCACGAGGGACCGGGACCATCGGCCTCTCGAGTGCGTCCGACTGCCCTTGCTAGACTCCCGCCCGTGCGACGACTCCTTTCTGCTGGCGTGGTCGTGCCGCTCCTGCTCGGTCTGGTCGGGGTGGCACTGATTATTGCGGGCCAGCTGGACCTCGACCAGCCGGGAGTCGCCGGCAACTCGCTGCCCCCCATCCCGGAACCCACGACGTCGGTCACCTCACCCTTGCCGTCGCCAAGCGTGAGCGGTTCACCAGAGCCATCGGCGACGCCGAGCGCGAGCCCCCAGCTGACCTCGATCGCGGTTCAGATTCAGATTGCCTCGGTCGGTATCAACCTGCCAGTGCGCAAACCGGCCAGCTCCGCCGAATGTGACTTCCCGCTCGAGCGGGACGCGTGGCTTTTGTGTGGCAGCTCGTGGCCGGGGCGCGGCACGAACACCTACATCTTTGGGCACGCGGTGCGAGGTATCTTCCTGCCCCTCTGGAACGTCAAGCTCGGCGACGAGGTCGAGATCCTGATGTCGGACAAGCGGGTGCTCCTCTATCGGATCACTGAGGTCCACCCGAATGTCTCGTGCCCAGACACGCGCGAGCCCCCGATGCCTGCTGGCCTCGAACCGCTGGCGCTGAAATACGCGGCGCCGGGGTGCAGTCAGGGCGTCTTCTGGACGTCGCCGACCGACCATGAACGCCTCACGCTGCAAACGAGCCAGGGCTTCAATCGCAACTGGGGCGAATTCATCGTGGTGGCTGATCCGGTCGGCTGGGGCTGAAGCCCGGAGCCGCCTCCCCCGCCCGCCGCCCGCCGCCCAGGGCGAGCGCGGGTATGAGCGTGGCGAGCGCAACGCCCAGGGCAATGGTCAGCACCAGGTGCAGCACGTCGGCCGCCTGACCGTGTGACCACCCCTGGAGCAGAGCTGCGAGGGCGAGCGAGTCCCTCGGGTCGATGCCCACGAACTCAGGACGCTGCAGGGAAACCACGAGCGCGTCCCGTCGCGCCGGGTCGTTGATCAGCGCAGATAGCTCATCGATACGGCTCTGGCCAATCGAGGTGAGGAGCGCCAGGCCGACGCTCATCCCAACGGTCCGGGTGATCTGCAACATGGCGCTCGCGACGCCGTAGGCCGACGCTCCGGCTGCGGCGACGGCGGCCGTGGCCCGGGGCGAGACGGTCAGCCCAAAGCCGGCACCGAAGAGCGCGAGATCGCGCACGAGCCGATCGAGGTCGGTGTCGGTCCCCCATCCAAGCGCGAGGACCAGTGCAGCAGCGGTGATCGCAAGCCCGATGACGGTCAGTGGGCGCTCGCCCACAACGGTGCCGATCAGCCCGCCCAGGACGGCGCCCGCCGCGATCGAAAGTGTCAGGGCGGTCAACGCGGTAGCAGAGGCGGCAGCCTCGTTACTACTTGCCAGCACGCGATCGATGAAGACCGGGCCACCGATGATCGCGGTCGCCAGCGTATACCCGGTGAGCAGGCTGACCGCGTTCGCAGCCGAGAACCGGCGGTCCTCGAAGAGGCGCAGATCGATGAGCGGGTGGCGAACGGCCCCTTCGTAGGCGACGAACAGACCGGCGGCCGCAAGGCCGGCGGTGAGACCGCCCAGCACCAGCGGGTCCAACCAACCCCGAGATCCGGCCAGCGAGATGCCCCCGACGGTGCCCAGCAGGCCGATCGATGCGAGCAGGGCGCCCGTCACGTCGAGTGTCGCGCGCTGGCGCGGGGTCTCGATGCCGCCAGCCACGACGTACAGCACGAGCAGCGTGATCAGCGCGATCGGGACATTCAGCAGGAAGATCCACTGCCAGGGCTCGATCTGGCCGATCGCCAGGCCCGGGATCGGCAGCCGCACGTTGAGCAGAACCCAGGCACCGTACGCCGGCCCGACGGCCATCCCGACGAACGTTGCCGCGCCCTCGACCCCCAGCGCCAGCGCCCGCGCGCGCCCGGCGAAGAGGTGGCTGGCAAGGGTCATGGAGAGCGGCACGAGCGCGCCGCCGCCGAATCCCTGCAGGACGCGCGCGGCGATCAGCCACGCCAGGCCAGTCTGGGGGCCTCCGATGCGCGACGCCGCAGCGGCCGCGCTCCCTGCCGCGAACAGGAGCAATGCCACCACGTAGAGGCGACGGGCCCCCCACAGGTCGGCGGCGCGACCGGCGAGCGGCATGGCGACGACGAAGGCGAGCAGGTAGCCGTTCACGATCCAGCTGACCCGGGCGAGATCGGTCCAGCCGCCGAAATCGACGACGATCGACGGCAGCGCGATGGCGACCACCATCAACTCGGCGCCTGCGATCAGGACGCCGAGGGACGAAATGAGCAGCACCGCCCAGGCCGCCAGAGGGTGGAGCCGGACGCTGGGCTCGGTTTGGTTCACAGGTCGGTCGCCTCGAGGAAGAAGCCCGCGAGCACGATCAGCACCGCGATGGCGGCAACCGCCAGCCCGAGCGTGCGCAGCCCATCGGCGAGGGGTCGCTCGAGCGCCGAGAGATTGACGAGGAGCCCGAATCCGGCGGTCGGCAACCATGGTGGATTGCTCAGCGCCAGCAAGCCGGGTGCAGCGATGGCTGCCGCAAGGAGGATCGCGAGCAACGCCGCAGGTACTGGACGCAGGATCGCGCCGAGCACAAAGCCAAGCGTCACCACCACCACCACTCCCGCCACTGCGGATGCGGCAATCGCGCCATAGGAGAGCGGGTCGATCGGCGGCGGGAGCTGGACCGCCGCCGAGAGCCAGCCGAGCACCCCGGCGCCGGCGCCGCCCAGGACGATCGGAAACGCGAACGCCCCCAGCCAGGCGATGACCATCACCGAGCGGGGCACGCCGCGCACCGCCAGCCAGGCCATCATGCCGCGGCCGCGCTCGCGCGCCATGGTCCGCGCCGCCATGCCCGCGAGAAGGACCGACGCTGCGGCAAGTCCAATGGCCAGCAACGACGGATAGAGGGCCAGCTCGGGCAGCAGCGCACCGGCGATGCCACCGGCCAGGACGGCACCCAGTAGCACGAGGAGTCGGAAGCTGATCCACAGCTCGCGAAGGGCCAGCCCGGTGACGGTCGTGGTCCGCATCAAGCGCTCACTCGGGTCGGACGCTCGGCCCCATCAAGGGCTTGCCAGCCGAGGCGCTTCGACGCCCGTGGAATCTGCGAGGGACTCGATCCCGCGGTGGGACAACGGGAGCCCACGCGCTTCGAGGGCCGTGAGGGGCGCATGCAGCGCGACCCGGCCGCCCCGCAGCAGTGCCACCTCGTTGACGGCGCCCGCCTCGCTCGCGGGATACCGGCTGGCCAGGATCACGGTGCGGCGGGGCCCGGGGATTCTCAGCAGCCGGACCCGCTGTTCGGGTTCGATGGCGCGGAGAGGCTCGTCGAGGAGCAAAACCTCCGGCTCAATGAGCAGCGCCGCCGCCATCGCCGTGCGCTGCGCGACTCCTGGTCCAGCGGCGCGGAGCGGCCGGTCCAGGCTCGCCGCAATTCCCCAGCGAGCGATCGCCCGTTCGATTCGCACCCTGCCCTCGGCCCTTCCCATATCGGCGAGCCGTCCGGCCAGGTCGAGCACTTCGCGCGGCGACATCCATGGGTAGAGAGCGGTTCGCGGGCCGACGTATGCCATCCGACGTGCCCACCGTGAGACCCCCTCCCTGCGAGAGATTCCGGCGACCTCGATCTCGCCGGCGTCGGGGTGCGCGAGGCCGGCCAGGATGCGGACGGTTAGCGACGCGGCGGCATCGGGACTGGCGACCAACAGGAGCCGCGTGCCGGCGCGGACGGCAAGCTCCACCCCGTCGAGGACCTGGGCGCGACCGACGCGTTTGCGCAGGCCTCGGCAGGTCACCGCGGCCGGCTGGAGGAGGCGGACCGCGCTCGACGACCAGAGCGCCTCGGGGGTGGATCCGGCCACGGTCGGCACTCTAGCATGGGCATCCCGGGCTTCAACAGACCCTGCCGAACGTCCGTCTTGACGTGGTACCGGCGGGCTGCGTACCATAAGCGAATCCTCATATAAGTCCACATTTGATAAAGACCCACTATGAGATGCCCGTCCCATTGACCCCCTCCGCTGACCGCGACCTGCGCCGCCTGCGCGACCTGTACCGGGCGCTGGGCGATCCCACCCGGCTGCGAATCATCGGCCTGCTGGCCGAGGCGGGGCCGATGGCGGTGAACGAGCTCTCGGCCCGCGTGGCCCTCTCTCAGCCGCTGATCAGCTGGCACCTGCGAATCCTGAGGGTCGCCGGGCTGATCGACCCCCAGCGCCAGGGCCGGACGGTGATCTGCCGCCTGCGACTGGCGGCTTTCGAGGAGCTGCACGAGGCTGAGGCGCGGCTCATCGGCGGGACCGCCGGCGTCGGCCTGCCGTCGCCGGGAAGCGGAGAGGTGGCCGATGTCGGCTAGCCAGCCTCGCGCCCATGACCTGGCGCGCGGCGACTCGCTCGTCCCCAGCTGGGTCAAGGAGATCGGCCGCGCCGTGCTCGGACCGATCGTGCGGCTCGCACTGCGGCTGCACATCAGCCCCAATGCGATCACCGTACTCGGGTTCCTGATCGTCCTCGCTGCCGCTGCGGCGATCGGATTGGGATACCTGCTGGCCGGCGCCGCGATCCTGGTTCTCGGCTCTGCGCTCGATGCCGTCGACGGAGCACTCGCCCGCGCCAGGGGTGGTGGCACGCCGTTCGGTGGCTTTCTCGACTCGACGCTGGACCGCGCCGGGGAGGCGGTCGTCTACGGGGGCATCGCGGCGTACTACCTGGCGAACAGCCCCAGTCCGACCTGGCCGGTCCTGGCGGCCATCCTGGCGCTCGCGGGGTCGTTCATGGTCAGCTACTCGCGCGCCCGGGCGGAAGGGATCGGCCTCAGTGCCGCCATCGGCCTGGCACCGCGAACTGAACGCGTGGTCTTGATCGTCGCCGGCCTCGCGCTTGCTGGCCTCGGGCTCACTCCGGCACTCAGCAGCGTGCTGTGGCTGATCGCCGCCCTGACGGTCGCGACCACGGCACAGCGCATCTGGCATGTCTGGCGGCTGACCGAGGCGACGAGCCCCGGCGACCAACTCTGACGCACGGAATGTCCATTGGATCATCCGCGCCCGGCAGGGCGATCGAATAGCGACGGTGGAAGGAGACGGCAGGCGGTGGCAAGTACCAACGGGAAGGGCTCGGCGAACGGGACACGGACCGCGGATGGCAAGATTCGCGTGGCGATCGTCGGGGTTGGGAACTGCGCGTCATCCTTGATCCAGGGGCGCTATTACTACGCCGACGCCAAGGAGGGAGACTTCATCCCCGGGCTGATGCACGTCAACCTCGGCGGTTACCACGTTCGCGACATCGAGTTTGTGGCAGCCTTCGACGTTGACCGCGACAAGGTCGGGAAGGACCTATCGGAGGCGATCTTCTCCGGGCAGAACAACACCTTCACCTTCGCACAGGTGCCGCCGACGGGGGTCACCGTCGAGCGTGGGATGACGCACGACGGCCTCGGCAAGTACCTCTCTGAGGTGATCGTCAAGGCGCCCGGTCCGACCGCCGACGTGGTGGGTATCCTCAAGGATCGCAACGTGGATGTCATCGTCTCGTACCTGCCGGTTGGCAGCGAGGAAGCGACGAAGTGGTACGTCGAGCAGGCGCTCCAGGCAGGGGTTGCCTTCGTCAACGCCATTCCGGTCTTCATCGGTCGCGAACCGTACTGGCAGCGACGCTTCGCGGAGCGCGGCCTGCCGGTCATCGGTGATGACATCAAGAGTCAGGTTGGGGCCACCATCACGCATCGGGTCCTGACCCGGCTCTTCATGGATCGCGGTGTCCGGATCGACCGCACCTATCAGCTGAACTTCGGGGGCAACACCGACTTCCTGAACATGCTCGAGCGCGAGCGCCTCGAGTCCAAAAAGATCAGCAAGACCAACGCGGTCACCTCCATGCTTGACTACGAGATCGACGCAGGCGACATCCACGTGGGCCCGTCCGACTACGTGCCGTGGCTCAAGGACCGCAAGTGGTGCCACATCAGGATGGAGGGGACCACGTACGGTGACGTTCCGCTCAATCTGGAGCTCAAGCTCGAGGTGTGGGACAGCCCGAACAGCGCCGGGGTGATCACCGATGCGATCCGCTGCGCGAAGCTCGCCCTGGATCGGGGCCTCGCCGGCACCCTCGTCGCACCCTCGAGCTACTTCATGAAGAGCCCGCCGATCCAGATCCACGACGACGTCGCGCACGAGCGGGTCGAGGCCTACATCCGGGGCGACGACAACGAGACCCTGGTCGGCACCGAGCAGCTGGGCAAGAGGACCCTGCGCAAGCTGGCCAGCGCCCGGCCCAGGGCGAACGCGCCGGCGGGCACCGCCTGAGCCGCAACGCTCCGTTGGCGACCCCCATCGCAGCCGGCAGCAAGCAGCGCGGCAGTGCCGCCTCGACCGGGGAACGCGAGCGCCCGCGTGAGCTCCTCATCTACTGGGCGTACCGAGCCGGCGAGCGCCTGATCGGCCTGCTGCCCCGAGGCCTCGTCCTGTCGCTGGCGTCCGCGGCTGGAAACGCCGCCTACGACCTCGCCGGCGCCAAGCGCCACGTGGTCGAGCAGAACCTGGCGCGCCCACTAGGCGTCGCCCCCGACGACCGACGCGCGCGCCGGACCGCGCGACGAGCGTTTGCCGCCTACGCCAAGTACCTCGTCGATGTGATGTACATGGGGTCCATGAGCGCCGAGGAGATGGGGCGGCTCGTGGCGATCGACAATGTCGAGCTCCTCGACGAGGCACGCGCCGGCGGCACGGGCGTCCTGATCTGCACCGTGCACGTGGGCGGCATGGACCTCATCGCCCCCGGCCTCCTCCGCCACGCCGAGTCGCTGAACGTCGTCGCGGACGATACGTCGTACGGCCGCCTGTATGACCACCTCAAGGCAGTGCGCGCGCGGCACGGGCTCACCCTGGTTGGATGGCGCAACCTGCGCGGCATCATCCGCGCCCTGCGCGATCGGCAGAACATCGTCCTGTTCTGCGACGGCGGCTTTCGGCGGGGTGACGTGCCGGTCGAGTTCCTCGGCGAGCCGACGACCTTCCCGGCGGGACCCGCAACTCTCTCCGCACGATCGGGAGCGCCGATGCTGCCCGTCTATTGTCGCCGCACCGTCGGAGATCGATTCCGGGCCCGTGGCCTGCCCCTCATCCGCAGCGCATCCGAAGAGCCGGCCGAGATCCACCGCGCAACGCAGCTGCTCGCTGACGAGCTGGGTACCGTGATCCGCGACAGCCCTGGGCAGTGGTACATGTTTCGTCCAGTCTGGCCTCAGACCGATGAGGACCGCGCGTGGGCGCGGTCAGCGCTGGAGGCGGCTCGACGTGGCGCGGACTGGTCGCGCAAGGAGAGCTGATGCTCGGCCGGCTGCTCCTTCCCCTCGGTCTCGGCATCGCCGACCTGATCGCCGGGCGACTCCCGGCGTCGATTGCCTATGCCCTCGCCGACCTCGCCGGCGAGACGTGGTACCGCGCCGCTCCCGGTCGGCGCGCCGTGGTTTCCGAGAACCTGCGCCACGTCTCGGCCGCGACCGGCCGCCCCACGACCGGCCCCGCCTTTCGGAGGCTCGTGCGCCAGGCGTTCATCGAACACGCACGCTATTACCTCGAGCTCTTGCGGGGTCCCCACTACCCGCTGGATCGGATCGATGAGACGGTCTCGACTCTCGAATGGGACCGATGGGATCCAGTGGTGCGCGGTGGCGTGGTGATCGTGACGGCACACCTGGGCAACTTCGAGCCGTACGGCACCTTCCTCGCTCACCGCGGCCTCAAGGCCCTCGCCCCCGTCGAGAGGATCCAGCCACCCGAGCTCTTCGAGTTCCTGCTGGCGCGTCGCGGCGGTGGACGGGGCGTTACGCTCGTGCCGCTCGATGTGGCGCGTCGGCCGATGATCGATGCCCTGAAACGCCGCGAGATCGTGGCGCTCATCGCCGATCGGGACCTGACCGGACGCGGCGTACCGGTTCGCTTCTTCGGTCAGCCGACGACCATGCCGGCGGGCCCGGCCCAGCTCGCGCTGATGGGCAACGTACCAATGATGGCGGCGGCGTGCCTTCGGACGGGCCACGACACGTTCGAGGCCCGCGCCTGGTTGGTCAATGTCGCGCGCACTGGAGACCGCCGCGCGGACGTTGCGGCGCTGACCCAGGCCCTGACCCACAGGCTCGAAGAGGCGATCGCCAGTGCTCCCGAGCAGTGGTGGGGCAGCTTCCAGCCGATCTGGCCCGACCAGAGGTCCGTCCGGAGCACGTCACACGCCGCCCGTCGCGCGCGGGGTGCAGCGCCTCGGGCGACCGAGGCAGGCACGTGAGCGTGCCGCGCGGCGGCGGCGAGCGCGGCAAGGCGGATCTCCACCTCCACACCCTCTACTCGGATGGCACGGCGAGCGTGGGCGAGTTGCTCGATTGGGTCGAGGCCCGGACCGACCTCGATCTGATCGCCATCACCGACCACGAGAGGATCGACGGCGCGCTGCGCGCCCGGGAGCTGCACGCGGCTGGGGCGTACCACTTCGAGCTCGTCATCGGCGAGGAAGTGACGACCCGCCGAGGCCATCTTCTCGCGCTCTTCGTGGAGGAGCGCATCCCGCCCCTCCGCCCGCTCGCCGAGACGGTCGAACGCATCCATGCCGTCGGAGGCCTGGCGATCGCCGCCCATCCCATGGCGCCGCTCACACCAAGCATCGGGGAGCGCACCCTGCGCACCCTGCATGGCGAGGCGGATCGCACGCGCCGCCTCGACGGCATCGAGGTGATCAATCCGTCGGCGGCGGGTCGGGCCCGCCATTCAGCTCGTCTACGACTCAACGCGCAGCATCTCGGCCTGCCGGAGATCGGAGGCTCGGATGCTCACGTCCTGGAGGGCATCGGCACGGGCTGGACCTGGTTCCTCGGCACCACTGGTGACGAGTTCCGGGTTGCCCTGGCATCGGGAGCCACGCAGGCGGCCGGTGCGTACTGGAGCACGTGGCATAACGTCGACGTCTACCGGCGCCAGCTGCTCGCCAAAGCGCGACACCTCCGCCATACTCTGCGACCCACAGGAGAGTGGCGATGACCAAGCTCGACGAGGCCGCGCCGCGCTCGGCGACCGCCGCCGGGACGGCGCCATCGGCACACCTCGCGACCGGCCGGCCGCCCCTCAAGGTCGCGCTCGTGAGCCCCTATGGCTATCCCCATCCTGGTGGCGTGAACGATCACATCCGGAACCAATACGAACAGCTGCGGCGCCTCGGGCACGACGCATGGGTCATCACCAGCAAGTACGGCAAGGAGCGCGAGAGCGAGGGATACATCATCCGGCTCGGCACTGGCTGGGCATTTCCCGCCAACGGGAGCGTGGGACGCGTCACCCTAGGCTGGCAGTTCAAGGAACAGGCGCGCGAGATCCTGGCGGAGCACCAGTTCGACATCCTCCATTTCCACGAGCCATTCGTGCCATTCCTCTCGCCCACGGTGCTCGACCAGTCGCGCACCGTGAACATCGCCACCTTCCACGCCTTCGGCGGCTTCAGCCCGAGCTACTGGTTCGGCCGCCGGGTCGCCGGCCCGCTCGCCGCTCGTTTGGACGGACGCATCGCGGTCTCCGGCGCTGCCCGCCACTTCATCAGCCGTTACTTCCCCGGCGACTACGAGATCATTCCCAACGGGGTCGACATCGACCTGTACGGCTCCGCTGCTCCGATGGAGGAGCTCCGCGACGGGACGCTGAACATCCTCTTCATCGGCAGGCTGGAGGAGCGCAAGGGGCTGATTCACCTGCTGAAGGCCTACCACCGGCTCCGCAAGCGCCGCGTCGACGCGCGGCTGCTCGTCATCGGCGCCGGTCCAAAGCTGCGCGAGTACCGTCGCTATGTGGGGCTACGCCAGATTCGTGACGTTGAGTTCCTGACACGGGTCAGCGATGCCCGCAAGGCCCGCTACCTTGCATCGGCCGATATCTTCTGCGCCCCGTCAACGGGCCAGGAGAGCTTTGGCATCGTCCTGCTCGAGGCGATGGCTGCCGGCGTACCGATCGTGGCGTCCGACATTCACGGCTACAAGAACGTGGTTCAGCGCGGTGTCCAGGGGCTTCTCGTCGAACCACGGAACCACCGAGCCCTGGCGGCCGCCCTCTACGCGCTGGCGCGCGATCCCGAGCTCCGCCACGAGATGGGCGAGGCCGGCCGGGGACGCGCTCCGGACTACTCATGGCCGAAGGTCACTGAGCGCGTGGTCGAGTACTACCACGACGTCCGATCGCGGGTCCTCGCCTCGCAGCCCTGAGTCAGGTGGCCTCGAGCCGCTTGCGATAATTGCGGCCCGTTTTGTCCACGCGGAAGCCCGTCGCCTCGTAGACCCCGAGTGCGCCCGTCGGGTTCTGGGCGTCGACTCCCAGTACCGCGCTCGTCATTCCAGCTTCCCGCAGCGCGCGCAGGCTGTCGGCCACGAGCGCGCGTGCGAGGCCGCGTCCACGCCACGGGCGCCGCACGCTGACGCCAGCGATCAGCCCGCGCCGCTCGCCCGTGGCCTGGTTGAACGACGTCAAGATCTCGTTCATGACAACCCCCGCGACCTGGTCGCCGTCCCAGGCGATCCGCCACAGATCCGGGCGGAAGTTTGGACCGGAAAAGTGACGGGTGAAGGCCTTCTCGGAGGTGTCCATTCCGCCCCAATGGTCACGAAAGGCCTCGGTGTCCGCGTCCCAGATCTGGCGATGGTGCTCGGGTCGCACCGCTCGGATCTCGATGCCGGACGGGAGTGGCAGGCCCGGGACGTCGTCGAGGGTGGGACGCAGCATGTCGAAGAAGTAGCGCACGACCGCATAGCCGGCGGACTCGAGGAGGTTGATCCGCAGCGTCTCGCTCTCGAAGGCCCAGCTCTCGTAGCGCTTCTCCAGGCTCGGATCATGGCCGGCCGCAATCTGTCGCAGCCGGCGCTCGTTATGGCGGAGCAGTGCTCCGCCGATGCCCTGACCACGCAGCTCCGGCGCCACGATTCCCATGGTTCCGTAGTTGCGGCCACCGTCGTTGTCGTCTGTCCAGCGGGCCTGTGCATACGCCACGATCGCGCCTGCGAACTCGGCGACGACGACGTCGGTCGCGGGATCGAAGCCCGCGAGGGCCAGCCATCGTTCCCAGTCCTCGGCCGATTCGCGCTCCTCGATGTTGTCGGCCTGCATCGCACGGTTACTGAGGAGCGCGATTGATGCGGCATCGCTCGGCAGCCGCAGGCGGCGGACACCCAGGCCGTCGATAACTGGCAGCTCCCTCGCCAGCTGCCCGAGCTCAAGATCGGCAGCGACGCTCATTCGCTTTCCTCCCACGACTTGCGATAGGCAATACCGCGGTGCGCCACCCTGAATCCCGCCCGCTCGTACACGCCCAATGCACCAGTTGGGTTCTCGCTGTCGACGCCGAGCATGGCCTCGGTCATACCGCGCTCGCGGAGCAGGATCAGCGAACGCGCCACGAGCGCCTGCGCCAGTCCACGTCGCCGCCACGGGCGGCGGACGAACACACTGTCGAGCCAGCCCCGCTGGCGGTTGAATGCCGCATTCTCGTGCGCGCTGATCGTGTTGATCACCGCGCCGGCGATCTGCTCGCCTTCCCAGGCGACCACGAAGATCGACGGATCGAACTTCGGATCGTTGAGCCACTCCTCGAAGTTGGCGTCGGTGGCCGTCCAGCCGCCCCAATGGTCCTGGAAGGCCTCCGCGTCGGCATAGAAGAGTGCACGCAACGCTGTCCGATCGGTACCGATCGGGCGCACCTCGAGATCATCCGGAAGCGGCGGCACGTCCACGGCGCCCAGGTCCGTGCGCTGCATCTCGTAGAACCAGCGCACGGGCCGGAAGCCGGACGCCTCGACCAGCGCGCGCTTGCCGACTCGGGCCTCGGCCGACCATGTGCCGAAGACGCGCGGTCGATCGTCGCCCTGCTGCGCTGCGATCGCCCGCGCACGATCCTCCTCCCAGGCGAGTAGCCGCCGACCGAAGCCGCGGCGGCGCCAGCTCGGGTGAACGTAGCCGCCCATCCGATACTCCCTCAGGCCATCGGTGGTATCGGCCCAGCCGACCCAGCCGTAGGCGATCAGCTCACCGGCCAGCTCGACCACCACCAGGTCCGCCTCCGGGTCGAAGTGCTCGTCGCTGCGAACGAAGAAGTTGAGGAGCTCTTCGGGGCTGGTCCGCTCATCGACCGTGTCCGCGTCGTTGGAGGCATTCGCGACGAGTGCCATCGCGGCTACGTCGTCCGCGCCGCGCCACGGACGGAAGACGAGCGCAGCCATCGGCCCGAGGACTCCGCGTCGCTGGTTGCCTTCGGATTCCGGCCCCATCGTGGGGCGCGCTGCTTGCATGTTCATCGGCGTCTCTCCGTGATGATCCGTCGGCATCGGCTCAGGCGCATCGCCTAGCCCACCCGCTTCAGCTTGCCAGTCCGCTTGGCATACCGCTCCGCGCGCCCGAACGCCCACATGCCCAGGGGAATGAAGATGATCCCCATCAGCAGCAGCGGCCAGACGTCACCCAGCAGCGGACCGATCCCTACCCCGTCGATCAGCCCGCGGCGTACACCGTCGAGGACGTAGGTCGCCGGCGAGAAGCGCGAGAGGACCTGCATCCAGCCAGGCAGGATGTCGATGCTGTAGTAGACGCCGCTGATCAGCAGCAGCACGGACTGCAGCACGAAGGTCATCTGCGCACCCCGCTCCACGTACATGAGCGGCAGGATCGCCGTCATGATCCCGATCCCGATGAACGAGACCGAGCCCAGGAGCATGAAGATGGCACCGGTCGTGAAGTTCGCGTGGGTCAGGTCCAGCTCGAAGAAGAGTGCCAGCACCACGAGCACGACCACTGTGTGGACGAGCCCGTAGGCGACCGCGTAGAGCGTGGACCCGATCATCTGCGTGTAGCGACGGACAGGGGCCATGAAGGTGTACTCCAGCGTCCCTTCCCAGCGCTCCCAGGTGACCGTCTCGGCGATGAAGCTGAAGACGACCGACAGGTAGTTCCAGAAGACGGCGCCGACGACCAACGTGAGCAGCAGGCGACTGTCGCCCTGGTCTTTGCCGATGAGCGACACGGCGAGCGCGCCCGCGACGGCGTAGACCAGGAAGGCGACCTCCCAGCCCCAGTACCGCCTGGTCAGGTTGAAGTTCCGCTCGACGAAGGCGTACGAGGCCCTCAGCTCGCGGGTCATCAGGCTCATGAGAACGAATCTCCTGTCGGTGGGTGAGCCGATCCAGCCCTATATGGACCGGACCGGCTTGAACGACGGGTCCGCCGCCAGGCGCCTCCCGACGCGCACCAGCTGGCGACCGACCCAGCGCCGCAGGATGCGGCGGCTTGACCGATGTGCGCGCGACAGGTGGATCTCGCGGCGCAACTGCGCTACGCGGTCCTCGTGCGCGGACGTCAGGTCACGCGGGGTCGGATAGATCATCACGGATATCACCTCCTGTCTCAGTCTTCACGCAGTCGTCGGAGTCCTTCTCGTCGTTGTCCCTGTCGTCGTCGCCGATGTCGTCGTCGAGCGACCGCCCGGTGAAGGTCATGAAGACGCTCTCCAGGGTCGGGGCAAGCCCGTACTCCTCGGCCACGCGGGCCTTCAGGCCGTCGGGTGTGTCCTCGGCGACGATCCGGCCGTCATTGATCAGGGCGATCCGATCGCACAGCCGCTCGGCCTCGTCGAGGTCATGCGTCGTGAGCACGATCGTCGCGTCGTGTGTATCCCGCAGGTCCTCGATGAACGACTGCACGTCCAGCTTCGACCGCGGGTCGAGACCGGTCGTCGGCTCGTCGAGCAGGAGGAGCGTCGGGCTTGTGAGCAGGGCCCGCGCAATCGCGACCTTCTGCTGCATCCCACGGCTCATCTGCTCGAGTGGCCGGCCAAGCCGCTTCTCGCCGATTCCCAGCCTGGCGAGGATGCGCCGCGCCTCCATCCGCGCCTCGCTGGCATCGAGCCCGTAGAGTCGCGCGGCGTAGACCAGGTTCTCGTCTGGGCTGAGCTTCTTGAAGAAGGCGGCATCGACGCTCACGCGGTTGATCAGGCGCTTCACCGCCATCTCGTCCCGCTCTATGTCGTGGCCGAATACCTCGACTCGCCCATCGTCGAGCGTCAGAAGCGTGCTCACCAGACGGATGAGCGTGCTCTTGCCGCTCCCGTTGGCACCCAGGATCCCGTAGATCTCTCCCCGCGGGATGCGCATCGTGACGTCGTTGACGGCAACGACGGGCCGGCGCTTCCGACCAACGACGAAACGCTTGGTCACGTGCTCGACGAGGAGCGCCGGGACCGTTCCGCCGTCGATGGGTCGCTGCCGAGGCCGCGGCGCCTCAGCGACTCGATCGAGCTGCATTCGATCGCGCAGCGGCTGATCAGTCTTCGTCTGTTCGAGCACCCCGGTCATGGCTGCTCCTACATTCCTTGCGCCAGAGCTTTCGCTGGCTGGCTTGCCTGATGGACTGGTGGTGGTAATCGGCATGAGCTGCCGAGGACGGAACGAGCCGCGGTCCCGGCGAGGGTCCGCGGCTCGGCCCGATGAGGGCGTCAAAAAACCGTGGACCCGACCTGGCCCACGGCTCGTGGCTGCGTCTGTGGCGGCCGTGCCGCCCGTTCGTCAGCTCGACGTGGGCACAGATCTCCCGTCGACGAAACCGGTGGTAGCCGGCTCCCTTCGGCGCGCGATGGTTGCGCTGCGGAGGAGACGCATGTCCCTTAACTCGCTCCTGTGATGTGGTGATGGTCGGCGGCTGGACGGGCAGCGTGCGACGCCCAGGCGCGGCAGTCTACGGCGCGCCGTGTCGGAGTGTCAAGGAACCCCGTGCGAGAATGCTCAGGCGATGCGGTTGAATGGTCGGCGACTCTATCGATCCAGGGACGAGCG